>SDBS01000854.1_pt1 | contig 30675 bp, 29 predicted proteins | sample 2277091 | NCBI WGS metagenome assembly SDBS01 (sample SAMN10404972, study PRJNA504765) | marine sediment metagenome | isolation source: marine sediment core GS10_PC15, 163 cmbsf | place: Arctic Ocean: Southern Knipovich Ridge | collected 2010 | reverse complement strand
AAAAAGTTTTGATGCGGGGCGGCCTTTTTTTCCTTGGTTTTACCGGATTTTGAAAAATCTCTGTATCGATCATTTCAAACGGATTCGCCGTCGGATGGAAATTCCATTAGAGGAAAGCTATTTTCTTATTCAAGACAGAGAGGACAAAGAGATGAAAGAGGCCATGTGGCAGGGGATTAAAAAACTGCCGTTTGAACAGAAAGAAATCATCATCCTCCGATATTTTCGAGAATATTCCTATGAGGAGATTGCTGAAATTACAGGAAGACCTATCGGGACGGTGATGTCCTCTCTTCACTATGCGAAAAAAAGGCTGAAAAAAATCGTAGGGAAATATTTAGGTTTTGAGAAGGATTAATCCCATGGATCATCAACATATAAGAGAACTCATTTCTTCTTATCATGATGGAAGCCTTTCCTCAGAGCAGAAACAGTCGGTTGAGGCCCACATCCAGACCTGCGCAGAGTGCCGGAAAGAATGGGAAGACATGAAAAAACTTGAGGAGGTCATGAACAAAATGGAATTGAAAAAGGCAAAGCCTGAAGTGTGGAAGGTGTACTCGACTTCTGTTTACAACCGCCTGGAACGGAGAATAGGATGGATTTTGTTTTCCGTTGGTGCTATGATTCTTCTTTTCTTTGGCGGATACAAAATGGTTGAAAGTATCATTCAAGATACGACCACTCCCCTCCTTATAAAGGTGGGAATTATGGCACTCATGGGAGGATTCGCCGTGCTGTTGATCTCGGTTTTGAGGGAACGGCTCTTTGTCCGCCAAAGAGAACGGTACAAGGAGGTTGAGAAATGATTATAGTGACTACAGATTTCATTCCTGGAAAAACGATCGTAAAAAGCCTTGGTCTGGTCCGTGGGAATACCATCCGGGCCCGACATGTCGGCCGCGATATAATGGCCTTTTTAAGAAATATTGTGGGTGGAGAAATCAGAGATTACACAAAAATGATGGCGGAGTCCCGCGAGCAGGCTCTGGACAGGATGGTGGAGGAGGCCGAAAGTCTTGGAGCCAATGCCATCATCAGTATGCGTATCACAACATCGATGATTATGCAGAGCGCCTCAGAGATTTTAGCCTACGGTACAGCCGTCGTCATCGAGTGATTCGATTTGACACAAGGCCTTTGGTTCTTCATTTTCGTTCCCAAGTTACTGTAATTCTTTTTCTCTCTATATTTTCAATTCTGCTCCCAGCTCAAGCCGTGAGGACCGTCGAAAGAGGAGAACTGTCGGTTTATTTTTTGGGAGAAAAAGTCGGTTATGAAGAATATGTTTGGGAGGAACATGAGCTGGGATATCGTCTTTCTGTTAAAGGACGGATGACCAAGCCTGTTGTCATCGAGGTGGAAAGCCTGCAAATTGAACTTGATAGAAGTTTTATTCCCCTTCGATATTCTTTTAAAGGCTCCCTGGGTGGGATTCGACAAGAAGTCTCAAGCGTCATTTCTGAGGGCGACGTAGTCAATACGATTCTCGTGAATAGGCAGGAACAAAGCCTTCGAAGCAAAATCAGGAGGGATGCTTTCCTCCTCCCAAATCCCCTCTTTTCGCCCTATCTTGTGATCACCAAAAAATATGGATGTTGGATGGAGGAAAAGAAAAATTTATCCGCCTATATCATCCCCCAGCTTGAAATGCCTTTTACGCTCGAGCCCAGTGTAGAAGACCCCTGCCTTCTTCTCATGCAGATCAATGGCATTCAGATGGAACTCGAAACAGATGATCGTGGTCATTTGACAATCCTCCAGATTCCTTCCCAAAACCTCAGGGTTACAAATGTTTTCTCATCTTCCCGTTGAATTATTCAACCTCAGGACCTTTAGAATTCACTCCCCGTTTCACCCCAAAAGATGATTGTCTCAGGCACGGCTCCCTCTTAAAATTTACAGGCGAGAAGTTCGTAACCCATGAGACGGAGCAGCAAAATTATATTCTTTGTATTGTTCTATGTTTCTGCCGCGGCTTGGGTACAAAGTGGTGAAATTGGCATAATCAGTGAGCTGACACACACAAAGAATGCCCAGCGAGGAGAGATCTACGAAACGAGAATCGTTTTAAAAAATTTCGGGGAAGATGAAGCCGGTATAAAAGTTTTTCAACGGGATTTTTCCTATGATTCTGAAGGCAACCAATTTTTTCATGAAAAAGGGACCCAAGCGAGGTCCAATGCCAACTGGATCAAATATTTTCCACAGCAAAAAAACATCCTTCCTATGGAGACGACGGAAGTTCTCTGCTCTATTCATGTACCGGATGACCAGGTCCTTGTGGGGACATTCTGGAGCCTGATTATGATTGAATCCACTCCAGCCAAGCGCTATGCGGTTCAAATCATCACACACATTGGTTTGACTGGCCGTGTTCAAGTGGAGTTCGTTAAAACGGCGCTCGTTAGAGGAGCAAAGAAGGCGTCCCTTCATGTGGATGTGAAAAATACAGGGGAGAGAGGGCTCAGCCCTTCCCTTTATGTTGAGCTGTATGATGAAGGGGGAAATTTTGTGGGAAAAGTCGAGGGGGGGACTTGGCGCATTTATCCGGAAACCTCTGTCCGGTATCGGGTTGATGTAACGCATCTTCCTGCAGGGATTTACAAAGCGATCATTTTGGTGGACAACCTTGATGAACATGTTTTTGGTACAAAATTCGTCCTTGACCTCACCTCCCGCTTAAACTGAATCATTCATAAAACTGCCGACAGCTGTCATTGCTGTACTCATCTTGCTTCGATGTGTTTTTTCTTATAAAATAAGCAAGTATATTTGACGAGACCCCCCAAAAGACGATGGATATAAAGAAGGATTATTACCAGCTTGAAAAGAACATCATGCTCCTCAAGCAGGAGATTGATGATGTGCGTGCCAGCGAACCGCCGGATCAACATGAGCGAATTACGCATCTTCGAGAACAAATTCTTTCAGAGTGGGAAGACATCAAACCCCAGCTGACTCCGCTGCATATCGTGCAGTTGGCCCGGCATCCTCAGCGGCCCTACACTCTAGATTATCTGGATCACCTCACGGATGATTTTTTGGAATTTCATGGTGACCGCAGGGCTGGGGATGATCCCGCCATTGTGGCTGGATTTGGATTCTATCGAGGACGAACGGTGGCATTTATCGGACACCAGAAAGGGCGGACGACCAGAGATCGTATCACAAGAAATTTTGGTCAACCCAACCCTGAAGGATACCGTAAGGCTCTGCGGATCATGAAGCTGGCGGAAAAATTTGGCTTTCCCATCATCACTATGATCGATACACCCGGGGCCTATCCAGGAATCCAGGCCGAGGAACGAGGGCAGGCTGAAGCCATCGCCTTCAACTTGAAGGAAATTGCTAAACTCAAGGTTCCTGTAGTCAACATCGTTATTGGGGAGGGAGGCAGCGGAGGGGCACTGGCTGTTGGAGTGGGGGATGTCCTCTTGATCCTTGAAAACTCCTTTTATTCCGTGATCTCTCCTGAGGGGTGTGCAGCCATTCTTTGGAAGGATCAGAAAGCTGTTGCCCAGGCTGCTGAGAACTTAAAATTTCTTCCGAAATATTTGCTTGAATTTGGAATTGTGGACAAGATCATTCCTGAACCACCGGGCGGCGCCCATCTCGATTACGAAGTTATATTCAAAAATGTCGATAAACAGTTGAATCAGACGCTCAAGCGACTCGAACAAAAAACCCCCGAAAAAAGAATCGAGGAACGTTATTTAAAGTTCAGGAAGATCGGGATTTTCCAGGAAAAATGACGGATAAATTCAAATCCAAACACATTCCGTCTATCAAGGGAACCAAAGATATTCTTCCTGATGAAGTCGGAAAGTGGCAGATAGTTGAAATCGCTGCAAAAAGAATCTTTGAATCCTATGGATACAGGGAAATCCGCACCCCTGTCTTTGAAGCCACCGAACTGTTTGAGAAAGGAACGGGAGAAACGACGGATATCGTCATCAAGGAGATGTACACCTTTACTGATAAGGGGGGACGCTCGCTGACCCTAAGGCCTGAATACACCCCTTCTGTAGTGAGGGCCATCATCGAAAAACGGCTTGATCTCAAACCGCAGCCCATGAGGTTTTATTTCATTGGGCCGATGTTCCGTTACGATAAACCACAAAAGGGCCGTTACCGTCAGTTTCATCAGATCGATATTGAAGTGTTCGGTGAAGAAGATCCTGCCATCGATGCAGAAATTGTCCAGATGGCGGATTTTTTTCTTAAACATCTAAGAGTTACAAATACAAAGATTATCGTCAATTCAGTCGGCTGCAAAGAGTGTCGGCCCTCATATCTGAAAAAACTGCGGGCTGCTGCGGAAAAAGAAAAAAGGCATCTCTGCGAAAACTGCCAGAGGAAAATAGAGACCAATCCGCTGCGCATATTTGACTGTAAAATCAATGTTTGCCGGAACACGGCCAAGAATTTTCCGAAAATCACCGACAGTCTCTGTACAGAATGTAAAACACATTTCCACACGTTCTGTTCTTTTTTGGATTTATTCGGAATCACATATGTGGTCGATCCCCTCCTTGTCCGTGGGATTGATTACTATACCAAGACGACTTTTGAAATTGTGACATCCAAGCTGGGCGCTCAGGATGCTATTCTCGGCGGAGGGCGGTATGATGAGATGATGAAGGATTTTGGAGGCCCGGATATCTGTGGTATCGGATTTGCCCTGGGGATGGAAAGACTGTTGGATATTGTGCCCTTTGAAGAAGAGAAACAAGAATTTGTGTATGTGGCCTACATGGGAGAGTCGGCCAAAAGAGCCGGGATGAAAATGGCCAAGCGTATGCGAGAAAGGGGAAGAGAGACGCTGATTGAGTACAGGGAACGGAGCCTGAAGAACCAGATGGACAGAGCCAATAAGCTGGAGGCCTCCTGGGTAATGATTGTGGGTGAGGATGAAGTCAAAAAAGGCACATATCAGCTCAAGAACATGAAAACAGGAGAGCAGGTTGAAGAGGACGAGGAGAACATCCTCAAAATTATCGAGGATGGAAAATGAATTCTAAGACTCAACCCGGATGGAAAAGAACAGTCTACTGCGGCCAGCTCAGGAAAAACCATGTCGGCCAGCAGGTGACCCTCTTTGGATGGATATACAAGCAGAGGGACATGGGGAGCCTGGTTTTTATCGACCTCTGGGACAGAGAGGGCCTCGTTCAGGTCGTTGTTTTATCCGAGGACAAACCCCTTCTTGTCTTGGCCAAAGAGCTGAAGATGGGCTATGTTGTCGGGGTGACCGGAATTGTCAGGAAAAGAGAAGACAATTTGAGGAATCCCGAACTACCTACAGGAGATGTGGAAGTGGAGGCCCAAGAACTCTCGATCCTCAACTCTTCCGCCGTGGCCCCCTTTGTTGCGGCCGATCCTCCCCAGGCATCGGAGGAGCTCAGGCTAAAATACAGGTATTTAGACCTGCGCCGGAATTCCATGCAGCGCAATTTTAAGCTCCGTCATCAAGCGGCTCTCAAAACTCGCAATTTTTTGAGCGAGAATGGGTTTTATGAAATCGAAACGCCTTTCCTGACGAAATCGACTCCGGAAGGAGCGCGTGACTATCTTGTGCCCAGCCGGGAATATAAAGGTCGATTTTTCGCCCTTCCCCAATCTCCTCAAATCTTTAAACAGATTCTGATGATTTCCGGATTTGAGAGATATTTCCAGATTGTCCGGTGTTTCCGTGATGAGGACTTAAGAGCGGACCGCCAGCCCGAGTTCACACAGATCGACATCGAAGCGAGCTTTGTCACCCGGGAAGAGATTTTTTCTCTCAATGAAATGTTGATGGCGGAATTGTTTCGCATAATCAATGTTGAAGTGGAGCGTCCCTTCCCACGCCTTTCCTATGAAGAGAGCATGGACAGATACGGAAGCGATAAGCCCGATTTACGCGATGAGGTTGAAATATTAGATCTTTCCAGCACTGCCAAGGGACTGGATTCTGACCTTTTAAAAAAGGCGCTCGATTCAGGTGGAGTCATCAAGGCCCTTGTTCTTGAAGGCGCGGGAGATTATTCTCGCAGCCGGCTGGACAAGCTGAATACAAAAGCCAGAGAGCGGGGTGGCAAGGGAATCATCTGGATTAAAAAGACAGATGAATTTAAATCATCCTTGAAGCTTCCTCAGGGGCAGCTTGCAACGGTCTGGGAGCGCTGCGGAGCGGGGGACGCGGACCTGATCCTTCTGGTTGCGGATGAAAAACGGCGGGCTCAGGAGCTATTGGGAAGTTTCCGGGCGGATTTTATAAAAACCTTGAATAAAAAAGATCCGGCCTACAAATTTGTCTGGGTGACAGATTTTCCTCTTTTTGAGTGGAGCGAAGAGGAAGGACGCCTTGTTTCCATGCACCATCCCTTTACTTCTCCCCTTGAAAAGGACTTGATATTTCTGGAAGAGGATCCACAGCGAGTCAAAGCCCAGGCCTACGACCTTGTGCTCAACGGCACAGAAATTGGAGGGGGGTCGATTCGAATACACAAACAGAAAATTCAGGAAAAAATATTCAATATCCTGGGATTAACTCCAGCAGAAGCCCAGGAGAAATTTGGATTTTTCTTGGAAGCCCTTCGCTACGGAGCCCCCCCACATGGAGGGATTGCTCTAGGATTTGACCGGCTCGTAATGCTTCTAGCCGGAGAAGAGTCCATACGGGAGGTCATCCCCTTTCCAAAAACTACTAGTTCTCTGTGTCTGATGACGGAATCTCCTTCAAGTGTGAGCAGCCGGCAGCTGGATGAACTGGGAATCAAAAAGAAGGATTAGACTAGAAAGCAGGTTTTAGGCGCCTTATCTCTGTGAAAAGAGTGCTGACGATAGCGAGAAATGTAAACAGAAAGGTTTTCCACAGGGCGGAAACTCCCACCTGACCTAAAAACTGCATCGCGGAAAGGATTTTTTTCCCTGAAGGGAATACAAACACACCCAAAGTCGTTTCCAGAAGGGCATAACACAGGGCAAGCGCAATTCCTCCTGATGCACTCAGTAGAATCCTTTTGGAAATCCGGGCTCCTCCGGCCCAAACTGTAATGGCCACCCCAGTCAAAATCGGAATCCACATTACGATCCCCCAGATATTTTTCAAGCTTGGCAAGTGACCTGTTTGCAAAAAGTAAAACCATCCAATGGCAGTCAGGACGACCAATCCGGCAAAAACACAGAGGGAGATATGCCAGGCTCGCGTCTTTAAGCCCTTCCTCCGTTCTTGACGTTCACGCAGCCGCCGTCGGATTGTGAGGGGATAGTTATAGAATAAGTCGAAAACAGCATGTTCCAAGAGGGCACCTCTTTCTCCGAAGATGGGAACGATATGAACGGCACCGGTGGCCCAGTGCCCGGCCATAAAACGCGCAAGATCTGAATACCGGTAGGCCATCTGGATGGGGAACGCGAGATAGCCGATGTATTTAAAAAAACTGAGGAAAAATGCGATGTTGTAATCCTTAAAGTTGCGTTCTCGAATGACCAGTACAGTCACATACAATCCGCGGACAATGGAGCCGGGGGAAATCGGCGTGACCTGGAATAGACCAAGGATGAGTGCGGCGCTGAGAGACGCTTCCTGCCAGGACAGTTCGGGGTGCAGCCTCACATAAGTAAAAGCCACAATAACAGAAACAATCTGGGTAACGGGGAGGGTACAGACATGGACGGCCATACTTTTTAGATATTTTTGGATAAACGGCTCTTTGATCTGAGCCTTGATGTCGGCCGCCTCCTTTTCTGTCAGCATCCCGTTTTTCTGTCCCTGAGACACCATATCTCGCAGCCATTCCTCTCGTGCGGCCTGCTTGAAGTACAGCCTGATAGGCCGGGCAAAAATGTTGTCTAATGTCTTCAGAAAAGTCCGCCTGTCCGTAAAAAACCTGTGGAGTCCGGAAGGAAGAAAAGACAGCGGAAAATGAGCGATAAAACGGACTGGAGAGTCAACTAACCGCAAGGTCCTGTTTGTACTGACTCGTCCCGCCCTGTGCCAGCGGATGAGGCTTTCGGCCCTTTTTGCCCTGATGGCGCGTCCGAAATAATTTAGACTGGAGAGAAGCTGTTTGTAGTGAAGGCGGTAATCCGCTCTTCCCCAGAGTTTACGGATGAAACGGCCCAGGATGGGGATAAACCCAAGGAAAGTGAAGAGGATGGAAAGGAACACCTTTTTTGATAGCTTTTCTGTGGCCTTATCATCTGTGATATTTCGGATGCGCCAGCTCTGGATATTTCCCTTTCTGATGGAAGACCAGAGTTTTCCCTTGTAGAGGAGTTTGATATGATTATGGGAGATATCAGGCAGGGATTCCCTGTAGAGCTTTTCGGAAGTTTTCAGTTCCTCAAGAGCAGCTTCCATTCCAGAGAAGGCGTCAGGATTTTGGTTGACGAATTCCTGGAGTTTTTTAATATTTCCTCGGTCAAACTGGACCCAGCTGCCCCTTGTGATCCCCTTCAGAATAAGACTGAAGTCTTTGGGGCACATCGGGAGAAAAGGGAGAAGCGCCAGCCCTGCCCGGAAATCCACGGCGACCAGGCCCTCATCAGGAGCAGGATCGCTGGATGTCCGCTTGAGGGCATTGGGTTGACTCTTACAGGTCCACCATTCATATTGGCGAGCCAGCTCTACAGCCCCCATCTCATGGAGAAGTGAGACGAGACGGGCCATAAAGGAACGCTTGGACAAATATTCGGGAGATTGAGTGGTTTCATTCTGGCCCAATTTCTTTTTACGGCGGGCGTCCAGGTTGTCCTCCACTTCAAATCTCCACATACGTCCCTCGATCCACTCACTGATTTCTCCGCAGCTCCCCAATGTTGGATCGATGACGGTGACCAGGATATCGACGATCGCTTTTTCTGTGCCCAGTCTGATTTTGGCCCCCTGTCTGATAAATTTTTGCCAGAGTGCGCCGGCACGGGCGGCCGCTGGATTAACCTGAAGAGAAAAAGGGCTTTGAAAAGCCAATCCATAGATAAAGTTCCGGAACACGCGGGCAAATCCTGAAGGAGGAATGAGGATCTTTAGGGCATAGGTGTGGTCTTCTGTCAAACCATCGATGGGGCCGTCGGGGGTGTCGAGGTTCAAGATGCGAATTTTGTACACCTGACCGGCATAGCCGCCACCGATAAATTTTTCAATCCTGATCTTAACGCTGCCGGATTTTGCCGGCACGACACCTTTAATGGCGTAAGTGATTTCTTTCCCGGGTTCGTAGCGCTTGACACGCAGAGGGCGGGAAAGATTCTGCTGTGTGAAAATGTCTTCTAGTTGTTGAATAGTCTCGACTGAATAATCTGTTCCCAATCCGTGCTCCTTTTTGATCGCTCTTTCAATAGACGCTTATAACAGAGCCTGAATTTGTTGTCAAATTGAAGAAAACGGATGAGGACCACAAACTTTTTATAGATTGATTTAAGGAGCTATAAAAACTCTTTTTGCTTTTTTTTCTTTAATGTGTCGACAAGCTCTTTGACTTTCTGGTCAGAATCCTTGTGACAGACAAGAAGTGCATCGCCGGTGTTGACGACGATGATATCTTGAACGCCAACAAGAGCCGTGAGCTTTCCCGGATTGTAGACAATGCAGCTGTGTGCATTGAGGGGGATATGTGTTCCTCGATGTGTGTTTCCCCATTCGTCTTTATCCCATATTTCACCTAAGGCGGTCCACGAACCGACATCCGACCAGCCAAAGTTTCCTTCACACATCCTCACTCCCGATGCCTTTTCCATGAGGGCGTAATCGATCGAAATCGCGGGAATTTCTGCAAAAATATCGGCTATCTTATGAGGATTTTTTTCCTTGAGGGCCTCAAGGATCTTGAGCCAGTAGGTGTACATGGAAGGAGAATGCGACTCCAACTTTTGCACGAAGGTTTTGGCCTGCCACAGGAACATTCCTGAATTCCAGAAATATGTCCCCTCTTTTAAAAAGCGAACAGCTTGTTCATAATCCGGCTTTTCCTTAAATTCCTGGACAGAATAAAAGTTTTCATCCTGGACACGTATGGGTTTGTCCTTAGAAAACTGAATGTAGCCGTATCCGGTGGCAGGAGACGTCGGGGGAATACCGAAGGTGATAAGCTCAGAGTTTTTGGATGCCACCCGGGCTCCGGCTTCCAGCTTTTTGAGAAAAGTTTCCGGATCTGTTATAAGGTGGTCGGCCGGCAGAACGGCTAAAACCGCGGAGGGATTGTCCAAATAAATCGAGGCTGTCGCCAGCAGCAGAGAGGGCGCCGTGTTTTTTCCCTGGGGTTCGATAAGAATATTGTCCTCTAAAAGATTAGGAAGAAGGGTTTTAATTGTTTGAGCTTGGGCCGCATTGGAAATTGTTAAAATCTTGGATTCAGGGAAAAGAGGGATCAGGCGCTGGACAGTCTCTTCGATCATTGATTTTTCGCTGATAATGGGGAGAAATTGTTTGGGTGTTTTCTCCCGGCTTAAAGGCCAGAACCGGGATCCTACTCCCCCTGCCAAAATAACTGCAAAAAAATCCATCTTTAGCTGTTCTCCAGTCGAGAGATGACGTCCTCAAGTATTTTTTCGACTTCACTCCGAATTGTCCGGAGGGCGTTTTTTGAGTCGGCCTCAAACCGGAGAACCAAAATTTCTTGTGTATTAGACGGCCGGACCAACGCCCACCCGTTGGGATAGATTGCACGGACACCATCAATGTCTATAATCGGGTATTTCTGGGCCAGCACTTTTTTGACTTCATCGACAATTGTGAATTTAACCTGATCGGACGCGTACACACGGATTTCAGGAGTGCTGAATGTCTCCGGGAGGTCGGCCAAACTCTGAGAGAGATCTTTTTCAGAGCGTGACATCAACTCGAGAAGGCGCGCAGACGCATAGATGGCGTCATCGAATCCGAAAAACCGGTCGGCGAAAAAAATGTGTCCGCTCATTTCCCCGGCGAGCAATGCTTTTTCTTCCTTGATTTTTTTCTTGATGAACGAGTGCCCTGTTTTCCACATGATAGGCCGTCCGCCCAGGTTTTCGATCTCGTCATACAGGAGTTTGGAGGCCTTGACTTCTGAGATGATGGTGGCTCCCGGGTGATGGGCCAATATGTCCCTGGCAAAGACGATCAGGAGTTTATCGCCCCAGATAATCTGTCCCAAGTTGTCTATAACTCCGATTCTGTCTCCGTCTCCGTCATAGGCGAATCCCATGTCGGCCTTCTCGTCGGTGACCTTCTGAATGAGATCTTCCAGAGCTTCCGGGACAGTGGGATCGGGATGATGATTGGGGAAATTCCCATCCACATCACAGTAGAGCTCAATGACGTCACATCCCAATTTCTTAAAGATCGGCACGGCAATCACTCCGGCAGTGCCGTTGCCGGCGTCAACAACAATCTTTAGTTTCTTCTGAAGAGAAATATTATTTAAAACATAATCTTTGTATTCCGGTGCGATGTCATAGGTTCTGACAGAGGCGCCGCCTTCCTCAATAAATTGACCTGAATGGATCAGCGTATGGATGTCCTGGATGGCATCCCCGAAAAGAGTATCCTTTCCCAACATCATTTTAAATCCGTTGTATTCAGGGGGATTGTGTGAGCCTGTGATCATCACTCCAGCCTTGTAATTCTTATAATAGATAGAAAAATAGAGGAGAGGAGTGGGAATCATTCCCAGATCGAAAACGTTGCATCCAGTGGACTTGAGCCCTTCTGTGAATGATTTGGCAAACTGGGGAGAACTGAGCCTCCCATCCCTGCCGAGAGCAACGTCTCTGCGGCCTCTTTGGCGGAAATATGTACCGATCCCCTTGCCCAGCAGCTCAACGGTTTCAGGAGTAAGATCCTGTCCCACAATGCCTCGAATATCGTATTGACGAAAAATGTCTTTATTCAGGTCCAAAGTTCTCCCCTCCGTGTTATTGTACGATGATTTTTTGCTCCAATTCCGGATTCCCTTTGATGTTGGTGATATTGTCTTGAATAATGCCCCATTTGTCCTGAACCGTAAGAATGAACTCTATAAATTCACGAACGGCCCCTTTTCCTCCTTCTAAACGACAGTGATAATGACTGTGCTCTTTAATGATCGCATGAGCATTGGACACGGCGCCAGCAAATCCGACTTCCTTGATGACGTCGAGATCTCCAAGATCGTCCCCGATATAGGCCACCTCTTCACGGTGGAGGTTGTGTTTTTCGAGTATTTCTAGCAAGACTTTTTTTTTGTCCAGGATTCCCTGGTAGAGCTCCAAAACTTTAAGATTTTTAGCTCTTTTGGCCAAGGGTTTGGAAAATTTCCCTGTGATAATTCCGGTTTTTATCCCTGCCAGATTTGCTAGTAGTATCCCCAGTCCGTCCAGGACATTATAGGATTTGACCTCTTCTCCATCAGGGAGAAGGAGCAAGGTTCCGTCTGTTAAGGTTCCGTCAACATCCATGATGATCATTTTAACTCTTTCTGCGCGCTGCCTATTGTCTTTTTCAGGCATCAAAACATCTCCGTTCTCCACAAATCATGCAGATGGATGATTCCTTCTGTCTCTCCTTTGTCATTGGTGATGACCAGTGAGGTGATTTTATGTTTTTCCATAATGTTTAGGGCTTGTGTGGCCAGATCGTTTTTATTGATGGTGGCCGGATTTGGTGTCATGCAGTCTTCAGCATTTTTGGAGAACAGCTTTTCTCCATGTTTTTGCATCAGGCGGCGGAGATCCCCATCGGTGATAATCCCTTTAAGCTTATTATTTTTATCCGCCACACAAGTCATCCCTAATTTTTTCTGGGACATTTCATGGAGAACATTTCTTATGGGCGTGTCCAGTTGGACACATGGAACGTGTTGTCCAGCGCTCATTAAATTGGTGATTTTATAGAGCTTACCAAGCTGCCCTTTGGGGTGGACAGATAAAAAATCCTGCTCTCGAAAACCCTTTTTCTCCATCAGGGCAATGGCCAGGGCATCCCCCATGGCCAGGGCAGCTGTTGAGCTGGCGGTAGGAACTAGTCCTCTGGGCTCGGCTTCTCGATTCACCTTGGCTTCAAGCACAACGTCGCTGTATTTGGCCAGCTTAGAACTTTTGATGCCCGTAATGGCTATCAGCTTAATCCCAATCCTTTTGACAAAACCCAGAAGGTCGATGATTTCTTTTGTGTCCCCGCTGTAGGAGATGGCAATAATGATGTCGTCTTTCATTATCATGCCCAGGTCCCCATGTCCGGCTTCTGCCGGGTGAATGAACATGGCCGGTGTGCCGCAGCTGGACAATGTGGCCGCTATTTTGCGTCCGATAAGTCCCGATTTTCCCATACCGATAACGATGACACGTGCTTTGGTCTGGGACAGCAGTTCAACGGCTTGGGCAAAGTTTTCATCCAATCGAGCGGCAATAGTCCGGACGGCCTCGGCTTCGATTTCCAGAACGTTTTTTCCTATTTGGACGATTTGATCTTTTGTTGTCATAGCTTGAATATTATACATTATACGATGGAGTTTATCTCGTCAACGGCACTCCGCAGTTTGAGAAGCCCCTCTAAAAAAATACGTAACTCATTTAAATTCAATGAGTTAAACTTGTCAGAGAGTGCTTTTGCGGGATTGTCGTGAATTTCACAAAAGATGCCGTCACAACCAACGCCGATGCCGGCCCTGGCAACAAAGGGGATAAATCTGGCGTCTCCACCAGAAGAGTGGCCCTCTCTTCCGGGTAATTGGACGCTGTGGGAGGCGTCGATGACAACCGGGAATCCCAGCTCTTTCATGATGGGGATCGATCTGATATCAAAAACAAGGTTGCCGTATCCGAATGTTGTCCCTCTTTCAGTCAGAATTATGCTCTCGTTGCCTTGGTCTGTGACCTTTTCAATGATATTTTTAACATCATATGGGGACATGAACGGACCTTTTTTAATGTTTAAGGGTTTTTGTGTCCGGGCCGCCGTGACGATAAGGTCGGTCTGCCGGCTGAGGAAGGCAGGAATTTGGATGATATCCAAAACTTCGGCCGCTGGCTGCATGTGGTCCGTTTCGTGAACGTCGGAAAGAACGGGGATAGCCAGTTCCTGTTTAATCTCAGAGAGAATTTGTAGCCCCTCGTTCAGACCAGGCCCTCTGAAGGACTTGAGAGAGGAACGGTTGGCCTTATCGTAAGAAGCTTTGAAAATGTATGGGACTTTTAAGTCCTGGCAGATGGCACTGATTTTCCTGGCCATAGAAAAAGCATGGTCTCTGTTTTCGAGAACACAAGGTCCTCCGATCAGAAAGAGCGGATTTTTTCCGCCTATTCTAATTCTTTCGTTGATGCGAATGTCTTTGACATCGGTAGGCATAGCTTGCTCCGATAAAGGATTTAAAAATAGGATGGGATTTTAATGGTTTGGATTTAAATTCCGGGTGGAACTGACATCCCAAAAACCAGGGATGATCTTTCAACTCTACAATTTCTACCAGATCGTGTTCTGGATTTTTCCCTGAAATAACAAGGCCAGCGGCTGATAAAATGTCTTCATATTCCGGATTAAATTCGTATCGGTGTCTGTGCCGCTCGTAGATTTTGGTTTTTCCGTAAATTTTTGAAGCCAGGGAGTCTTTTTTCAAGCGACAGACATACTGCCCCAGTCTCATGGTTCCTCCCATTGGTTGGATCCCCTTCAATTCTCTCCATTTAAAGAAAATATTGTGTGGAGTTTTTGGGCCGAACTCTGTGCTGTTCGCATCCTTGAGCTTGGCTATGTTTCTTGCATATTCTATGGTTGCACACTGCATGCCCAGGCAGATCCCGAAAAAAGGCACCTTTTTTGTCCGGGCAAAAGTGACAGCCCTTATCATGCCTTCTATTCCCCGAACTCCAAAACCTCCTGGAACCAAAATTCCATCAGCTTTTTTGAGGACGTCTCTTCCCTTTCTCTCTTCCAATTCTTCGGCTTCAAGCCAGGAGATGTTGACTTTTAAGTTGTGATCGGTCCCGGCATGATAGAGAGCCTGGTTGAGACTGATGTAGGAATCTTGCAGCCCTGTATACTTTCCGACAAGAGAAATGTTGACCTCGTCGGCCGGATTTTTCATCCGTTCGACCATGGATTTCCATTGAGAAAGGTTTCTTCTCTTTTGCGGCAGGTTCAATCTGTTGAGAATAATTCTGTCTAGACCCTGTTGAGCAAAGATGAGAGGAACTTCATAGATGATGGCCACATCTTTGGCTGTGATGACCGCTTCCAGGGGAACATTCGTAAAAAGTGAAATCTTCTGCCGGATCTCTTCACTGAGAAAACGGTCCGTGCGGCACAAAATGATATCGGGCTGGATTCCGATGGCTCTCAACTCTTTGACACTGTGTTGGGTTGGTTTTGTTTTTAGCTCGCCGGAAGTTGACATATACGGGACCAAGGTGAGATGAACAGACAGGCAGTTTTCTGGACCCAGGGAAAGCCTCATCTGTCGCGTGGCCTCCAGGAAAGGCAGGCCCTCGATGTCTCCAACGGTTCCGCCCAACTCGACAATGACGATATCGTTGTCATTGGATGCTGAGAAAAACGCCTTTTTGATTTCATCCGTGACATGGGGGATCACCTGTACGGTTTTCCCCAGGTATTCTCCGTTTCTCTCCTTCTTCAGTATGATTTCGTAGATTTTTCCTGCGGTCCAGTTATGGGCTTTAGATGTCCGGGTTGACGTGAACCGTTCGTAATGCCCCAGGTCAAGATCTGTTTCTGCTCCGTCGTCGGTGACAAAGACTTCACCATGCTGGAAAGGGCTCATGGTTCCGGGATCCACATTCAAATAGGGATCGAATTTCTGGCATGTGATTTTATAGCCGTGGCTTTCCAGGAGCCGACCGATGGAGGCGGCGGCAATCCCTTTTCCAAGTGCTGAAAGGACTCCTCCGGTAATAAATATAAATTTAGTCATGCTGTTCTTCTCTCAAAAAATTTTCAACCTTGATTATATCTTCCGGTGTATCAACACTCAAGATGGAATGTGGGGTATCGACAATTTTTATCCGGTATCCATTTTCCAGGGCTCTCAACTGCTCGAGTTTCTCCGATTTTTCAAGCCTGGTTTCCTGGAGAGACTCGAATTTCAACAAAAATGTTCTCTGGTACCCGTAAATTCCGATATGCTTCCAGAAGTAATCTGTAGAATCAAAGGGGATGGGCGAGCGGGAAAAATAAAGGGCAAAATCTTCTTTGTCTTTAATGACTTTTACGATGTTTTGATTTTCAATGTCAGCTATATTCTTTTCTTTAACGGCCAATGTGGCCATGTGTATTGTTTTTTCCTGTAAGACCTGAACAAGATCCTCGATCATGGAGACATGCAGGAGTGGTTCATCCCCCTGGATATTGATGATAAGAGGAGAGGCGAGCTCCGCAGCAATCTCTGCGGCCCTCGATGTGCCGGACTTGTGTCCGGATGATGTCATCCGGACATCGGCCCCAAAAGACAAAGCGGCGTCGAAGATTCTCTGGTCATCGGTGGCTATAATGACATTTTCGAGGACATCTGTTTGTTTTGCACGTTCATACACCCTTTGAATCATCATGATCCCGAGTATTGGTGTGAGGGGTTTTCCTGGGAAGCGGTGGGATCCATACCGTGCTGGGATAATGCCGGTAGCTTTCCTCAAGACAGAAATCTCTCCTGTATATCCGAGTCTTCTTTTTCAGGCTCTTTTTTAGGGCTTTCAGGTTTTGGAGGGACATCTTTGTTTGTGGTATGGCACTGTGCTTCGAGGTTGGCACCTTCTTTCACAATCAGGCTGGGGGTTGTGATTGTCCCTACGACCCGCCCCTTGGAATTAATTTCAACCCGTTCTTTGGCATGGATATTGCCCTTGACTTCCCCGTTGATGATGATGACGCCAATTTTGATATCGGACTCAACCTTGCCGTTTTCTCCAATTATCAGGATGGAGTTGGAATCGATCTTTCCGTTAAAGCGTCCGTCTATCTGAAATGAACCGTTGAATTTCAGAGTGCCTTCGATTTCCGTGTTTTTATCGAAAAAACCCGTTATCTTACTGCTGTCGATATTGGTATTTTTTTCCTTCATGAATGTTCTCCTTTCGCTTTTTCGTAGATTCTCCCCAACTCGTCTTCTGAATAATAGAATATTTTCACCACTCCTTTTTTCATATTTCCGGAAATAGACACTTTGGTTCCAAAAATCTTAAGGAATTCTTCTTGAAGAACCAGAAGGTCGGGATTTGATTCACGCCCTTGCTCTTGTTCGGGCTTGCTTATCAGTTTTTTGACGAGGTTCTCAACGGCCCTGACGGAAAGATCTCTTTTGTCGATCTGCAGGGCGGTTTGAACTTGAACAGCCGGATCGTCTATTGACAGCAGAGCGCGGGCATGGCCCATGGACAACTTGTCTTCTGCCAGCATGTTTTGGACCCTTTGAGGAAGCTTGAGCAGGCGCATATAGTTGGACACTGAGGCCCTGTCTTTCCCGACTTTTACGGCCACCTGTTCCTGTGTCAGATGCAGATTTTGTGTCATTTTTTGATAGGCGGAAGCGATGTCCAAGGGATTCAGGTCTTCTCTCTGGAGGTTTTCGACGAGTGCTGCCTCAAGCTGTTGTTCTTCGGTCATCTGGCGAATGATCGCAGGAATGGTTTTAAGCCCAATTTTCTGAGCTGCGCGCCAGCGTCTCTCTCCGACTATGATTGTAAAGTGATCTTCGTTGGGCACAACGACTATGGGCTGGAGAATCCCTGCTTCTTGGATCGATTGTGCCAATTCGGCTATGGAAACAAGATCAAATTTTGTTCTGGGCTGATGGGGATTGGGTCGGAGTTTGTCCACTTCAAGCTCAACATATCGATCTTCCCTTAAAATTCCATATTCCTCTGACAAGAATGCTTTTAATCCCTTTCCGAGTGCTTGTTTTTTCATTTCTTCAGAAACTCCTTGGCAAGATTGAGATAAGACAGAGCCCCTTTTGATTTAGCCGCATAAAGCATAATGGGTTTTCCAAAGCTTGGCGCTTCGGCGAGTTTAACCGTTCTAGGGATGATGACTTCATAGACGATGCTTTTTAATGAGGACTGCAGTTCCAGGGCCACTTGTTTTGACAGGTTTGTCCGCTCATCGTACATAGTCAGCAAGACACCCTTTATTGCCAGAGATGGATTGAGGTAGGTGCGCACTTCATCCAGAGAATGAAGAAGATCGGGCATTCCTTCCATACAGAAGAATTCTGTCTGGACTGGAATAAGGATGGAATCTGCTGCCGTGAGAGCGTTTATGGTCAAAAAACTCAAAGAGGGGGGGCAATCGATGAAAATGTAGTGGAAATTCTTTTTTTCCGGCCTGATGGTTTCCCGCAGCCTTGTTTCCCTGTCCGGTTTGTCATATATTTCGGCTTCGAATCCAATCAATTCTGGAGAACTCGGACAGATGAAAAATCCATCGATTTCCGTTGGTTGAATGTAACTTGACAGGGGGTCTCCATTCATAAGGGGTGGATAGATTCCTTTGTTTTCTTCTTTTTTTTTGCCCAAACCCATGGTCGCCATGCCCTGAGGATCAAAATCTATAAGCAAAACCTTTTTTTTGTTCAGCGCCAGAGCTGCAGAGAGGTTAACAGCTGTGGTTGTTTTCCCCACTCCCCCCTTCTGATTGGCGATTGCAATGACGTTGTAACTCGATGCTTGATGTTCCACGTGAAACATTTTAGCCGAAGACATGGTGTTTAATCAAGAAAGCAATTCCATTTGCTTAATACAAAGGATTCAAGGGTTCTAGGATTCAAGTGCTTTTTTTAAGATTTAATAAGCCTTTTAGCCATTCTCTTCCAAATTTTCAATTCTTCAGAATTCTTATGCCTTTCACTCTAACCCTCGAATCCCTGAACCCTCGATCCCTTGAATCCTTTTTTTATTCTTCTGGAGCAGCTTTATGTGAATATGGAGGTTTAAAATTGCGGCAGGGGTCATCCCTGGGATATTTTTTGCGTCTCCGATCGTCTTCGGACGGACTCGTTGAAGTTTTTCGACAACTTCTCGAGTAAATCCAGAAATGTCCTCAAAATGAATGTCTTTTGGGATTTTTTCTCGGTTGATCTTGTCGATCCTGGTGATCTCCCTGTCTTGTTTCTTTAAATAGCCTTCATATTTGATCTCTGATTCGATATTCCGGATTTCTTCTGGAGTCGGCCTGAAATCCATGTCCATCTGTTTTGCCACCTCCAGGAACGATACATGGGGTTTTTTTAACTCGTCTTTCAGAGATATGGTCTCACGGTTTTTGTTTCGGATCTTTTTTTCCCCGAGGCAGGTTATAGTTCTTGAGATTCGCTCCTGTTTATTAAGGAATTCTGAAAACGTCTCTTCCTCGATTAAACCGAGCTTGTATCCGTAAGGCATAAGTCTTTTATCGGCATTGTCGATCCTGAGAAATAGCCTGTGTTCGGCTCTGGAGGTGAAAAGTCGATAGGGTTCTTCCACTCCTTGAGTAATCAGGTCGTCGAGCATGACGCCAATATAGGCATTGTTCCTTCCGAGGAGAAATGGTTTTTTTTTTTGAATCTTTAAAGCGGCGTTGATTCCAGCCATTAATCCTTGAGCCGCAGCCTCTTCATAACCGGATGTCCCGTTTATTTGACCTGCAAGATAGAGATTTTCGGTCGAATAGGTCTCCAGTGTCCCAGAGAGTTGAGTGGGATCAACAGCATCGTATTCAATTCCGTAGGCAGGACGAAGAATTCTGGATTTTTCTAGCCCCTGGATGCTCTCGAGGATTTCTTTTTGTGTTTCTAAGGGGAGGCTTGATGATAGACCGTTGACATAGATCTCCGGAGTGTCCAGCCCTTCAGGTTCGAGAAAAAAATGGTGGCGGCGGTGATGGGAAAACTTGACGACTTTGTCTTCGATGGAGGGGCAGTACCGGGGACCAATCCCGGTGATGAGGCCGCTAAATAGAGGCGATTTATCTAGGTTCTTGTTGATAATTTCATGAGTTTTTGCATTTGTGTGTCCGATAAAACAAAGAATTTTGTTCTCTAAGTGGATTTTTGTCCTGAAAGAAAAAGGGACGGGGTCCTTGTCTCCAGACTGAAGCTTAAACGGACTCCAGTCTATGGTGTCTTTATGGAGCCTCATCGGCGTCCCTGTTTTCAGTCGAAACATGCGCAGGCCCATCCTGTCCAGGACTTTGCTCAATTCCAGAGATGCCGGCTCCCCGTCTCTTCCAGCCGGATGATTTTCCAAGCCGATATGAATGAGTCCATTGAGAAATGTTCCCGGCGTAAGGATGATTGCTTTCGCGTGTAATGTCTCTCCACTTTGGGTTTTGACACCACAAGCCGTGTTTCCATTTTTAAGAATTTGTGTCACCATTCCCTGGACGAGATGGAGCTTTGGTGTTGACCTGAGAAATTCTGTCATGTCCTTTCTGTAGAGGGCCTTATCGGATTGGGCCCGAGGAGCCTTGACGGCGCCTCCACGGCTGCTGTTGAGAAGCCTGAACTGGATTCCTGTTTTATCAGCCTGGAATCCCATAATTCCGCCTAAAGCGTCGATTTCTCTCACAAGATGCCCTTTTGCCAAGCCTCCAATCGCCGGATTGCAGGACATTTGAGCGATTTTGTTGAGATCTATAGTTATCAGACAGGTTTCCATCCCCAGCTTGCTGGCGGCATGGGCCGCTTCGCAGCCGGCATGTCCGGCTCCGATGATGATGACATCACAATCTATCATTTTCCCACACAAAATCTGCTGAAAATTTCTTTTAAAATCTCGTCATTCCGGATTTCTCCCGTTAGTTCTCCAATAAGCGGTACGGCTTTCCGAATCTCTTCGACGTAGAGCTCCTCGAAATATCCATCTTTTAGGAGCTTTCTCCCTTGTTTTAGGGAAGAATGAATGCTTTCAAGCAGCAGCTTCTGTCGGAGGTGAAGGATGATTTCATCGGACTTGCCTGAAGAAGGGACAAATTTCTCTTTCATGAGGTCTTTGAGCCGAAGGATGTTTTTTCCGGTAAGCGCTGAAACTTCCAAGGCAGCAAAATTCGGATAGTCCTTTTTTATGTGTTCAATATCCATTTTTTGTTGGAGATCGGATTTGTTAAATAGGAGAATGATGTTTTTTCCTTCGAATTTTTTAATCAGCCGGATATCTTCAACATCAACTTTTTTTGAAGCATCCAGCAGGAGCAGAATACCGTCGGCCTCAAAGGCCAGTTTTTTTCCTCTTTTGATCCCCTCCTGTCCAGCCGGCTGAGTGGTTTTTTCCAGGCCGGCCAAGTCGGTGAGAGTGAAAACAGAATCTTTGATTTTGATTTTTTCCTGGAGATAGTCCCGGGTTGTGCCTGGAAAGGGTGTCACAATAGAGCGCTCTCTCTCCAATAAGGTGTTGAAGAGAGTGGATTTCCCAACATTTGCCCGACCTACCAGGGCAACTGTCAATCCTTCAGTGAGAGTTTTTCCAACATTGTAGCTTTCGGCGAGTGCGTGGACTGTCTGGATGGTTCTGTCCAGGGATTTTAGGATTAATTTTGAAGAAATTTTTAGGTTTTCCTCAGGGAATTCGAGACTGGCTTCAATTCGAGACAGCATCCCGATGATCTGTTTCCTTATGGACTGCAGCTTCTTTGAAAGGCCCCCTTCGAGCTGATGAAAGGAAATTTTTGCCTGTTTTTTGGAGGAGGCGTAGATAATATCATGAATCGCTTCTGCCTGGAGAATGTCGATCCTGCCGTTCAAAAAGGCGCGGAGTGTGAATTCTCCCGGTTCAGCATGCCTCGCTCCGGCCCTGATTCCCAGGCGGATGACCTCTTCCAAGACCACAGGACTTCCATGGCAGCTGATTTCGATCACATCCTCCCTGGTGTATGTCCGTGGGGCCGGGAAGAAAATCAAATAAGCCTCCTCGAATATTTCATTTTTGTTTGAATTATAGATGTTGCCTATAAGGGCATATCTCGGGGAAAATGTGTGTTTTTTTCTCTTTGGTCTAAATATTTTTTTTGCTATATCTAATGCATCAGCTCCGCTCAACCGGACGATTCCCAGTCCTCCATAACCGAGAGGAGTAGAGATGGCGATGATTGTATCTTCCTGCATATCTGCTATTTTAAAGCGAAGGAGGCTCATAGTAAAGAGTGATAATCCAGGTTAAAGAAAATGAAGGAAAGATAGAAAGATGGAGACTTACTTCTTATCTTCCTGTGTGGCGAGGATGGTCATCTTTTTTAAAAAACCCTCTCCAATACTTTCACTTGTAATTCCAGAAATCTGATTGGCAGCGATATGGATGATGCGCCTTTCATAGGGGTTCATGTAGTCGAGCGTCTCCGGTCTGCCGGATTCTTGGACACGGCCCGCGCTAGTCTCGGCCAACTCTCTCAATGCCTGTTCTTTTTTCTTCCTGTAGAAATCACAGTCTGTTTGGACTTTATCTGCTGAGATTTTGTTCAAGATGTGTTGGAGAGCCAGGAGGAGGGCGCCATCTTTGCGGAGAAGAAGAGATTTATCGGAGCCCTCGAATATGATGTAGAGTATCTCATTTCTATTCTGTGAGTGGTAGCGGATGTCTATGGGGAATTTTTGGAGAAGGTCATCGAGAAATTTAAGAACTGGAGGCTTATCAGCGGTCGTTTTTTCCCAAGCCCGGATAACCACTTCTTTTGTCTTGGTCCCAAATAGTCTTGTTTTTTCTGTCACAATCTCATAATTGAATTTGGACCGCTGAAGCTTGAGGGTATGTTCGGCAAGACTGATAGCGTCTTCCAGGTTTCTTCCCTTAAATTCTTGTTGCTCTTTATTTTCTTCGTTTTTCATGAGATATCCTCTTTTTGTTTTTTTGGATTCGATTCATGATGTACTGCTGGCCGATTTGAAGAACATTGTTGGTTAACCAGTAGAGCACCAGCCCGCTCGAGAAACTCATAAATAGAAAGGTCATCATGACTGGCATGATCATCATCATTTTTTGCTGTGCGGGATCTGCAGACGTGGGGGTCATTTTTTGGCTGATGTACTGGGTGATTCCCATCAGTATCGGAAGGACATAAAATGCATCCTTGGCCGAAAGATCAGTGATCCAGAGGAGGAAGGGGCTGTGCCGGAATTCGATGGAGTACATCAACAGCCTGAAAAAGCCAAAGAAAATAGGCATCTGAATAAGCATTGGAAGGCATCCTCCGGCAGGATTGACCTTGTGCTCCTTGTAGAGCTTCATGGTCTCCTCATTCATCTTCCGGCGCTGGTCTATGTCTTTTTTTGCCTTTTTGTATTTGGCTTTTATGGCTTTTATCTTAGGCTGAAGTCCCTGCATCTTAGACATGGATTGCATGCTTTTATATGTGAGCGGGAAAAAGATGATCTTCACAAAGAATGTAATGATGATGATGCACAGGCCCCAGTTAGGGATCGCGTTATGCACGCCCTTCATGGCTCGAAAGAGGATTTCAGAGATCACTCCAAACACTCCAAAGCGGATAACTCCTTTGGCGTTTCCACCCAGGGCAACCAGGCGATCGAATTCTTTAGGGCCAATGTAGGCTTTTTCAGGAAGGGTAACCGCCAGAAAAAAGTAGGAGATGGTTTGAGGGAGGGCCTCGCCTGGAATCTCAATCTGTCTGTCTTCCTTGATAAAGAAGGCACTTGAATTCTGTGGAGAGACAAAAAACATGGCGGTAAAATACTGATCGACATAGGCGGCCCAGCTTACAAAGTTAAAGGCACTGTTTAAAGGATTGTATTTCCTTGGGTTTTCTTTCAGTTGAGTGACACGACCGGCCGATGAGACGGTTATACCGTTTGAGATGCCGAATCTGTTTCCCTGAGCCGAAGGAGAGGGATTTCCCAGCCCCGGGCCCCAGATTAGCCGGGGATCAATCCTTGTGCCGTTTTTCCAGACATTAATCTGTATGTCGAAGATGTATCTTCCATCTGCAAAAGTGAAAAATTTTTCAACCTTGGTCCCATCTTCCTGTGAGTATTCAAAACGGATCTCTCCGTTTTGTCCGTCTTGCAGTTGAAGCCCTGTATTTGAAACGGAATAGAGAGCGTTGTTGATGAGATTATCAAAGACCGGGTCATCAGTACTTAAAATAAACGGGAACCGATCCATTGCGGCCGAACGGCTGGAGATAAGTTCTAACGGTTCCCCTTCTTCATCAAGGTGTTCTTTCAGTCTCCAGCTTTTTAGCACGGCGCCTTTGTTGCTCCATACCGCTTTAAAGAGGGAGGTCTCAATGACAATCTGCTTCTCTCTGGTCTCGGTTATGGCTTCAAAATCTTCCTGTACGGGTAATTCTTTGGGAGAGGTTTTTTGTTCGGGAAGAATTTTTTGAACCGGCTGTTGAACCTGCTCCGTTTTGATGTCCGGAGCCTGTTCAAGGGGAGGGATTTTCTTGACGAAAACAGCCTGCCAGACAGCGAGCACGACAAAGGACAGGACGATAGCCAGTACTAGTTTTTTTGTTTCCATGTGATATCCTTTAGGGAACTGGATCGACTCCCCCGGAATGGAAGGGGTGGCATTTGAGGAGTCTTTTTGTTCCGAGTAAAAGTCCTTTAAAAAGACCGTGTTTTTGGATGGCTTCATGTGTGTATTCTGAACAGGTGGGATAGAACCGACAATTTCTGCCCAGCAAGGGAGAAATCAGAAGCTTGTATCCTTTGATGAGGGCCATTGCGGTTTTTTTCATGAAATTACGTTTTAGGAAGGAATTTTATGGCCTTGATGAACTCCTTCTGAATCTCACTCCAAACAAATTTTCCGATGCTTTTCTCTGTAATGAAAACCAAGTCATACGATCCCTGGATCCAGTTTTTATTCGTTCTGAATAAGGCTCTAAACCTTCTTTTTATCCTGTTTCGGACCACGGCGTTGCCAATTTTCTTGCTTACTATAACAGCCATTCTTGAAAATGGCAGATTATTGGAAAGATAGATGAGGATGAATCCTTTTCCTCGATAACGTGAACCTTTTCTGTATATATGTAAAAAATCTTTCCTTTTTCTGAACCTCTCGTGAGGCCTAAGGGTTTCCTTCATTAACCGGCAAGTCTTTTTCTTCCTTTTTGTCTTCGACTATTTATAATCTTTTGGCCGTCCCTAGTTCTCATGCGGACGAGGAATCCATGGTTTTTTTTTCGCTTTCTCTTGTTTGGCTGAAATGTTCTTTTCATCGTTCTATCACTTGTTAGTATGAATTTAGTATGGTAATAAACATGCTCACCTCTGTCAAGTTTATAAAGGGTTTTTTTTTGACAATCCTATAAAATCTATGGAATAAATAGCCTTGGTTCTTCTCCCGATTAGTTGATGCCGTTTATGCAAAGGATTATCAGGATCATAAGGATTCTAGGGATCAAGGATTCTAGGATTCAAGTCACTCGACCCCTTGAATCCTAGAACCCTTAATCTTTCCCATGAAAAGGCCTGGATTGGAGTTGACTCTCTTTGTTTTAATGGATATAATATTTTCGGTATGGTTTTGTTTAAGATTGGGGATTCAATTGTTTATCCTAACCAGGGCCTAGGGATTGTAGAGGATATCAAGAAAGAAAAATATTATGGAGAAGAGTTTGTCATCTATCATGTCAGGATTTTGACCAATAATACCCTTGTTCTTGTCCCGCTTTCAAATGCGGAAGAAATCGGCATTAGGAAACTGATTCCACTAAAATCAATAGAGAAAATTTATAAGTTTATGGGAAATGGGGAGGTTGAAGTCACGATGAATTGGAAGGGCCGGTACAAAGAACATGTCAATTTGATGAAGTCCGGCTCCGTCCTTGATATGGCACTTGTTTTAAAAAGTTTGTTTTATCTGAACTTGATCAAGCCGCTCTCTTTCCGTGAAAAAAAGATGATGGAAAAAGCAAAAGAACTTCTGATCTCTGAGATATCTGAAGTGAATGACTGCCCCAGTGTGGATGTTGAAAAAAAAATATTGGATAAGCTTTCTAAGTGTTTCAAAGATACCGTTTGCCGAGTCGAATCCTGATTTATAAATATGCTTTTTCCCGCCCTTCTTCTGTTATTTCTGTTTCTTGTCCTAAGTGCCTTTTTTTCCTCTTCTGAAACGGCCCTTCTTGCCTCGAGTCCGTACAAATTTAATTACCTTGCTAAAAAGGGTTCACGGCGAGCGAAGCTTGTGTTTGACATGCTTCAGAGAGTTGACAAGTTACTGACAACTATCCTTATCGGCAATACGCTGGTCAATGCGGCGGCGGCTTCCGTGACCACATTCATTTTTATCTCTTTCATGCAGGATAAGAACCAGGCTGTTCTCTATGCGACGCTTGTGATAACCGTTCTCATCCTCATTTTTTCGGAGATTACACCCAAAACATATGCGGCCTATAATCCGGTCAGGCTTTCACTTTTCTTTGTCCGACCTTTGAGGATTTTTATCTTCCTGTTTTACCCGCTCATCAAAGTCTTTACGTTTTTCCTCAGGCTAATTTTTCCTTCTTTCAGAAAGAGTCCGGGTCTTTCACGCTCGATAAGTGAAGAGGAAATGAAAGCGGTCTTATCCGTCGGGATAAAAGGGATGTCTCTGCGACGCAGGAAGATGATTTCGGGAATCCTGGATATCGGATCTCGGCCAGTCAAGGACATCATGGTCCCAAGACCTCAAGTTAAAGCCATTTCCATCGATGCTCCCGTGGATCAAGTTTTGCGCATTGTTCATTCTGCGGAGTTTTCGCGGTTTCCCGTCTACAGAGAAACTCTTGATAACATCCTTGGTTCCATTCATACTAAAGATATCATTCCCTATCTTGTAGATGGAAAAAAATTCAAGGTGAGTGAAATCCTGAGAAAACCCATCTTTGTTCCCGAAGCCGCACCGGTCGAGAATATCCTTCTCCAGATGCAGGAAGCGGCCCAACACCTTGCTTTTGTCGTGGATGAATTTGGAAACATGGAAGGCATAGTGACGCTTGAAGATATTATTGAGGAGATCGTCGGAGAGATTCAGGACGAATACGATCGTGAACAGGAGGAAAAAATCCTCCAGATTGAGGAGTTTGAATTTATTGTCCAGGGAAATACTCCGGTCAAAGATGTGAATCAGAAATTATCTCTTCAAATCCAAGAAGCAGGGGAGTACACAACGATTGCCGGTTTTTTCTTAAAAGAATTTGGAAAAATCCCAAATAAGGGAGACTCCCTTGATTATAAGGATCTCAAGTTTGTCGTTGACAGGATGGCCAAACGCCGTATCAGCCGCCTCTTGATCTCTATTCCCGCCAAAAAGGAGCATTCCTCTGAATGAGAGTTATAGCAAAGAACAAAAAAGCCTTTTTTAATTATGAACTCATTGAGACTCTTGAAGCTGGCATCTCTTTACTTGGGAGCGAAGTGAAATCCATCCGCGAAGGCAAGATCAGCTTGAAAGAAAGTTATGCCGAAATAAAGGAGGGCGAAGTTTTCCTAATCAACTGTCATATCAGCCCCTACAATCCTGCCAATATTTTTAATCATGATCCCCTCCGGGAAAAGAAACTCCTGCTGCACAGACGAGAGATCAAACGTTTGATCGGTAAGATAAAAGAGAAGGGGCTGACGCTTGTCCCAGTAAAAGTCCTGCTCAATGATAAAGGGAAGGTCAAGGTGGAAATCGCGTTGGCCAAAGGAAAAAGAGTTTATCAAAAAAGAGATGCGATCCGGCAGAGAGATCAGGATAGAGAGATGAGGACCGAATTAAAGCGATACCGTTAGTTTGTAAGCCAGTTTAATGGCTTCAACCATACTTTTTGGATTGGCCTTTCCAGTTCCTGCTATATCAAAAGCCGTGCCATGATCTGGGGATGTGCGGACAAAGGGAAGTCCCAGGCTGACATTAACACCATCCTCAAAAGATTCCAATTTAAAAGGAATGAGGCCTTGGTCGTGGTAGAGGGCAATCACAATTGTCCGGGGTTGATTCATGGCCATTCGGAAGACTATATCTGGAGGAAATGGTCCCTGAATATTGATCCCTTTCTCCCGGGCATCCTTTACCGCGGGGGCAATTTCATTGTCTTCTTCTGAGCCCATCAGGCCTTGCTCACCGGCGTGCGGATTCAATCCTGCAACGAGAAATTGAAAGCTGTCGCTTTTCTGAGCTGATAGACTGTCGTAAAGCCTGAGGAAGAAGTGGAAGAGTACATTTCTCTCTATCTTCTCGAGCGCTTTCTGGAGGGAGATATGATGTGAGAAAAGAGCCACCTTTAAACGTGCCGACCAAAAGCACATGATGACTTTGGGGTAGAATTGGCTGAGGTATTCTGTGTGTCCCGGCCAACGGATGCCCGCCAGTGACCAAGCCTGCTTTGAAATGGGCGCAGTCACCAAGGCGTGTATCTGGCCTTCCCTGACCTGTTTGAGGGCCTCTTCGAAATAGCGGAAAGACAAAAAGCCGCTTTCTTTTTGGGGAAGACCGATCTTGAGAGACTCGGGGAATGTGCCCATCTCGACAAATGAAATCCCCCTTTCAGATGGACCGGAAACATCCTGAAAGGGTTCTATCTTTAAGGAGATATCCAATGTTTTCAATTCTCTCTGAATTGAGGCAAAAGATCCAAAGAGGACATAGTGGGCTTTGGGGAGAGTACGAGACGAAGACAGTGCCCTGAGAGTGATTTCTGGTCCGATTCCAGCCGGATCCCCGAGGGATATCCCGATTTTAGGAGGGGAAGCTATTTCTTTTTTCCTGTAGATTTTGGCCGTCCTTTTTCAGCAACGTCCATATCAGCGTCTTCAAGCTTATAGATGTATTTTACGCTTCTTTTATATATCAGGAGATTTGGGGCATCGCTGCGGTTGAGTTTGATACAGTTTCTGTCATACCACTCAATGACTCCATCAATGGTCTCTCCATCCACAAAGACAATACTGACGTGTGTTTTTTTGTTCATCTGCTTGAGATAGTAGTAGTTCTCGGCAAATGTTTCGGATGGCGGATGAGTTTTCTTTTTCGCCGGCTCACGACTCATTTTTTCTTTGTATTCATTGAGATTGGGCCGTATAAGCTTCCTGTTCATAATATTTTCTCCAAACCTGTTATATTGTGTGGGAGCTAGTGAGAATTTCTGTAAATTTATTCTACCAAAGTTTGCCCCAAAAAGCAAATTTTTTCCTTTCTGTGTAAACCTGCATATGTTCCATATCTATCTTGAAGGAAAGGAAGGGGTGTGCCTTTCCGTCCTCCGCGGCATACTCTTTCACTCGGCCTTGGTTTTAGATCTGTATGGTTTTAAATCCGAGTTTAGTTTTTACAGCCGTTGTCACAGAATCAGAGATCGAGTAGAACGTTGGCAGAATAATCAGCGTGAAAAATGTAGAGGTCGTTAGACCGCCGATGATGGCCACAGCAATAGGTGCCCACATTTGAGCCCGGCGGCTTACGGCCGGAAAAAGGTCCGGGAGGAGGATGGGAAGGGCCAGAGGGAGGACGCCGACCATGGTTGTGATAGCGGTCATGATGATGGGCCTCATTCTGTCCTTTCCGCCCTGGACAATGGCTTCATTTTTGCTCATGCCCGATTTCCTCAGGCTCCGAATGTGGTCGATTAGAATAATCCCGTTGTTGACCACGATCCCAAACAGCGTGAGCAGTCCTAAATAAGATGTGGTGTTGAGTGTGATGTTGGTGATGAAGAAGAAGGCGGAGACACCGAAAAGGGCCAAGGGAACGGTGAACAGAATCGTGAACGGATGAACAAAGGATTCGAATAACGAGGCCATTATTATGTATATAAAAATCAGAGCAAGGATAATGGCCAAGTTTGATTCTCCTTGGGATTCTTGGAAGCGTCTGAATCCACCTCCCAAACTCCACGTGTAGCCCTCAGGAAAAGTAATTGTCTCCATGGCAGCGCGAATGTTGTTGGAGATGCCCATCATTCCTTGGGATTTTGTGTTCACTCGGATGGCCAGTTTTGATTTTTTGTTTTCTTTTCTGATGGACGTAGATCCCATCCTGTATGAAAAATCCGATATCGCAGAGATGGGAATCCTCTTGTCTTGAATTTGAAGGCTGAGATTCCTGAGATCTGTTTCAGAGAAACCCTCGTCACCCTGTATCTTGAGGATGATATCGATCTCCCGGTTATCCATCTTAAATCGTCCAACGGGCCTTTCCGAAATGGATGAGGAGATCGTCTGTGCGATCATCCGGCTGTTGACTCCTAAGCTTTCTGCCTTCTTTCGGTCCACCCGGACCACTAATTGCGTACTTCCTCCCTCAAGGTCACTGGTCACGTCCTCGACATCTTTAACTGTTCGGATTTTTTCCATGACCATAGGCGCCAGTTCTGTCAATTTTGTATAGTCCATTCCGATCAGCTCGACTGAGACACCCATGGAATGACCACCCCGGCCAAACCTCTGCCCGTATTCGTAGGTGATCCCTGCCCGCTCTGGGAGCAGTTTTTTGAGCCTCTCTTTTATCTCTTCCACGGATGGGCCGTCGTCGGTCAGGTTCAACTCGATCCTTCCCTGGAATCGGCCCTGCCGTGCAAAGCCGACTCCGAATTCAATCGTTAAATGCTCGAGGCCCAACTCTTCTTTCCTAGGCAAAAGAATCTCTTCGTATGTGCTGAACAGAGATTTCATCTGGTCAAGTGTGAAGCTTCTCGGCATGTATACAGTAAGGTTGACTTCCCTTTCAGAGCTTCTGGGCATGAATTCACGCTCGAGATTTAAAAATAAGTAAGCGGCTGAACCCATAAAAGCCAGAGCGACTCCTACAATAAAAGTCTTAGTTTTCCAG
>SDBS01000853.1_pt1 | contig 30678 bp, 26 predicted proteins | sample 2277091 | NCBI WGS metagenome assembly SDBS01 (sample SAMN10404972, study PRJNA504765) | marine sediment metagenome | isolation source: marine sediment core GS10_PC15, 163 cmbsf | place: Arctic Ocean: Southern Knipovich Ridge | collected 2010 | reverse complement strand
CAATTTGATAGCGTTCATTGCGCGCGGTCCCAATCGGGGCGATGATCAGTCCGTCCGCGCGAATGGACACTTTCTCATCCAACTCTGAGCCCACCTCTGAGGCGGGTTGCGATTCCAAAACGGCCCAGGCCTTTGTTTTTCTGAAAGCGTGCACTTCCATTTTGCTCTGATCTCGCCCCAGATCAAGGACCCCGAGCCAGTGCAGCGGCCCTGTGATCATGTGGCGGAGGTAGGCGCCCTCCACTGAATCCCAATGCTCGAAATCGGTCAAGAAATTCCTGTCAGAATCTTGTAGATACCAGGATGAGAAATCTCCTCCCGGCCGTTGAAAACCGGGCTGAGTTTCTTTGACGGTTTGAACAAAGTCATCGATCCGCCACCACTTTCCACCCTCCATCGGTTGAAGCAGATCGAGCATTCTTTGACGGGAGAGCAGGGGGTCATTCGGCCAATCTTCGGTGGAAGAGTACAGCCCCGGCACGGCGCTGAGATCGTTCCAGTTCGTAGAATTCTTCCAGGAGAGCAAGAACATGGTGCGGGCTTCTTGACGGGATGTTTCCAGGAATTTTCCGACGGGCTCTGGGGAAGGTGTGATCGGATTGTCACCAAGAAGCCCGCAGTCCTGAAGTAGCTCGATCACAAGTTCAACTGCATCGGGCAATTGTAGGAATGGATGCAGGTCGCGCCCTCGCTCAGAGGCGGTCGGGAGATCAGGTGCGGCCTTATTCCGGAATGCGGCGAGTAACGTGACGGCATCGTCAATTACTGCGTAACTGCTCCCATGGATAACATCGGGGTCGGAGAGAGGCGGTCCCAGAGGTCGGTCATCTACATCCCTAGATTGCGGCATGATGGTCCGTAAATCATCGGGTATGAACGCGTATTCTTGAGGCCCGGTTGATGTGTCGATAAATGCGCGGCCTATCAATCCGTGATACCAGAGAACTTCTGTCGGTGATTGTGGAGACGTCCAGGGTTTCTCTCGGTCTCGTTTACCCGATCCCATTTCTCGAATAGAACCAAAGCGGCGCGAGAGATCGGCATAGGGCGCCCGACCATGGTGGTCGGTCAAATAATCCATACACCGTTGAGCCTCCGTGGGTAACGCCTCCAGAACCTCCTCGAGTGTCCCCGGATCGAGCATGAGGTGGGCTAACGCTTCAGGATCATCACAGTTCTCCCCCTCCGGAAGATCCACTCCCCAGAGCTCAGAAATAATCTTTATATATCCTGGATCAAGGTCCTGCAGGTTTTGAACTAAGGTCCGCATCTTGCTTTATTCGTCAGTCCACGAATCGTGATGTGCACTTGAGGGAAATCATATGATCAAACGTAATGCACTTGGATGGATCGATATGTTCAGGTCCGTCACTGTGGAAGTTGATCCTGCGTACACCTCGCCATCGGTGTGGATGATGAGCGGAGAGTCGGCGACCAGATGCATGGAGGTCAAGGTGCCCATGCGGACTTGTTTAAACTTGCCGTGTGTTCCCCGCATCACCTCTGGGATCAAACGCATCATCATAGCTTTGCTTACATAGGGGATCATCGCGTAGTGGAATATGCCGTCATTCACTTTTGCATCTGGAGTCACATAGAAACCTCCCCCTTCGCGAGCTCCATTGCCGACTACGAACATGAGAACATCTGAATCGAACGATTCCTCACTTGTGTCGATGTTCATTTGCCAGGATTCATAATGACGCAGAACGGTCTGGATCAATGCCCAAAAATACATGCTGAAGCCCTGTAATCTGGTGATTTTCATCGTTTGGATGAGGACATTGGCGTCAAATCCAATCCCCAGCGCATTATTCCAGTATTCCTTATGGCCGGTATTGTCACGTATCTCGCCCACATCCAGGGGTATGGTCTCACCTCTAAAAATGTTTTCCATTGCGATTTCAGCCGAGAGAGGAATACCAACGTTGAAGCAAAAATCATTTCCGGATCCAATTGGCACAGCCCCGAGGAGGGGGCGTTTGTCACGCGGGAGGGTCATTAATCCATTGATTACTTCGTGAATTGTGCCATCACCGCCGATTGCGGTGATTACCTCATATCCTTCAAGGGCTGCCTGTTCCGCAATTTCTGTTGCGTGGGTGGGGTACTCTGTTGCAGACCAGGAGGCACCGCCGTGTCTCTCGATGATCGGCTGTAGAGAGGCGGCGATATCCCATGATCGGCCTCTATCGGCATGTGGATTGAAAATTAGCTTTATGCGTTTTGACATGATCTCCACTTTCTACGTACAGATTTTCAGGCACACGTGCAAACAATCTGCCTGTCAGATGTCCTCATCCTTGGCTGTACAAGAACGGCGATTGAGAAGAAAATCGACCTCGTACGGTTCTCCGGTTTCTTGAGTTAAGTCACTACGTCGCGCTCAGTAGATTGTCCTATACCTGTGTTCGTCTCACAAACTTCTTCCCGCCCGTGATTCCCCTGATGTGAACATGTTGAAAAATCATACTTGTTTTGTAATGATCGTGCTTCACTTTAATTCTACCTAGAATGATCCCGGGGACGCAATTGATAATCCATGTTCGAGCATCATGGAAGAAGGTCTGCAGCCGGTCTGAACCGCTGGCTTTGCCCTGTTGCCTGGCTCCCCAATATTTTTAAGTGTATCGCTGATTGACAGTAGGCAAAGGACTGTATAAAGTGTAGGTGGATTGAGCCCCAGGCCACCAACGGGCTGCGAATTCCCATGAACCGTGGCAACCTCCGGCTAATCTGACTGATCCCCTCGCTATGTGGCGATCAAGAAGATAGCGCCGACCGACTGGAGGAACGCCCTTTCGCTGCGGTTGAAAGATGTGGGATAGTTCCGGCGAGAGCGGCAGTGCCGGCCGCCCGACGAATGGCAGGGGGCTCACCCTTTTAACCATCCCTCTTAAAGTATATTCTTATGGTTTTCCTCCAGATGCTGTGGAAAGGTAACGTAAACGTTATAGTCCAGCCTTGGTTGGTTCCGACACATAGAGATTACGCACATGTTCGACGATCCGCTGATTCCAGCCTGGCGATGGTGGAGGAAGTGACTCTGGAAGAAGTTGTCTAACCTCCCGCAGGTTCCAGACCTGCGGGAGGTTTATGAGAGCAGACCTCATCATGCAAGGGGTTGACGTTCATTTCAGCACATGGAGCGTTCAAGAGAATCATCGTGGGGATTTCACGTTATGCTCGAAATGACAAGTAGAGCATCGCCTAGAGTTGAACCTCCGAGCCCATAGCCATCAGTCTGAAAGGCAAGTCTTTGGGTTAAGTCTTATGGTTCAACAAAGTTATTCCGAGGAATCCAGAAGTGTGCCGCTTGAACGATAAGATCTGAACACAAGTTAATGTCTTTGCGAGGAACGGAGTGACGACGCAATCTCCACTGCAGAATCCGTGAAGACTTAGTTGGGGGATTGCCACTCTCCGGCGTTAACGCCTGTGCTCGCAATGACACGCCATGGGTACACCCGCAGTTGACCCGTGTTCATAGCCATAAGCCCGAAGGGCGACCTATAGTATGGTCTTCTGGGCGTCTGCCTTAAGCCTGACCAAGCGATAGATCCATGTCTTTGCTAGGAGCGACAGCGACATATGTCCGGAGTTTTAGCGAAGGACCGCAATCTCCTCCTGAAGATGTGGGAGGGGCGCCGCTTTGATAACCTCCCGCAGGTTTCAGACCTGCTGGAGGTTTAAATCCTGCGGGAAGTTGGTCAGCCTGGAGATTCAGCTCCTGGTGGAGCGAGCGAGTACCCGCTTGTTCTTCTTTCCAATTTTCAGGGGAACGATACTTGTCAACTTGATCGGGAGAAAGTTCATACGTAAGTGGGTCATCGGCAGGTGATCGTTACCTTGTTTTCAGCAGGTAAGCGTCCATCATCTATCTACGATGCTGCCTGCTCTTCCTGAGCTTCCTTCTGATTGGCTGGAACCCGAAGTTTGGTCCACGCCGGAATGAGGGCCAGACTGCCGAGGAGAACTGTGAGGATGTAGGGAACTTTAGGTCCAAACGTTTCCCAGAGTCTTGCTCCGATCCAAGGGGATGCTAGGGAAACGAGCCCGACGCTCGTGGCGACGAGCGCGTAGGCGATACCTCTAAGTTTGGGGTCCACCCCCTTTGCAATGAGGGCGTTAATCGCCGGATCGAAAAATCCACTACCGACACCAATGAGAATCCACGATAAAGCGAACCCCCAATAATCCGTGGCTAGGGCAAATGTCAACGGTGCCGCTAACAGCAGGCCCAAACCGAGCGTTGCGGCAATTCTCTCGCTGGTCCGGTCCGAGAGAGCGCCGCCTATGGGGCTGGCGACGACCCAGGCAATGCCGTGCATACCATCGAGAAAACCGATGCCTTGTTTTCCAATTCCTGCGATCTCATTTAGGTAAATCGGCATGAGATCGAACGAGAGCCGGTAAGTAACATCCTTAATGCCGTCGGTGATAATGACCCAGGTTAACAAGCCGCCGCTTAACACGAGAACTACTATTTGGGAAATCGAGAGTCGGAACGAGTTAAAATTAATTGGATCTGTCGAAGATGCTTTCGCTGTCCTATCGGTCCGATCGAGCAGGAAGTATATGATCGCGGCCGCTGTAAATAGGATCGATGCGAGTAAGAATGTCCACCTTGACCCGTAAGTAAAAGCGATATACCCGCCGATCGGAGGGGCAACGATCCATGCAACCCTGCGGAATGCTGAACTGATTCCGAACATCCTTCCCTGAGCGAAATCGGGTGTGGTATCGGCAATGTAGGCACGAAATGAAGGCAGCGTTAATCCCGATGCGGCGGCGAGCAGGATCGGCCCGAGGATTGCGACTTCCCAACGATCTGCAATCACATACGGAATAAATGCGAAGATCCCGATCAGGCTTCCGAGCCACATAGCGCGAAGCCGACCAAAGCTATCGGATGCCCAACCGCCGAGGATGCGAAGGAAGAGGATGAAAATCATCGATAAAGTGAAGAAGAGGCCCACATCACTGACGCTGGCGCCAATTTCGCGCAGGAAAATCGGGATCTGAACCATCGTCATCGCTTGAGTAGCTTCGACACAGAAAAACCCGATGAAGAAGACGATCATGCGTTTTGTGAGCAGGGATCGGAACGATGGGTCTTGCATGGCTTTGGCTGGGGTCCCCCTTTAATGAAGAAGAGCGCCGTGAGCCGAGGATCTAAGGAGTGAACTGATCAGAGTTGCATCGCTGAGACGCTTTATAATTGTGCCACGTTCGACGGATGATGGCAAATCAGCGGGCTGAACGTTTTCGGCTGTGAGTAATTTATCAGAATTGATATCAGGAACTTGGGTGGAAAAAGGGAGCCGTCTCACGCTGTCTTCAGAAGCGATTCGACGGCTTCGATCGTTTGAGAAGTAGATTGAAACCACACGGTTTTCATACCCAGGCTCTGGGCCGCATGAATGTTGACCTTAAAATCGTCTATGAAGATAGCGTTCTCGGGGTTTACATCGAGGTTGGCAAGCGACCGCTCGAAGATCACAGGATCAGGTTTCGTGACCCCCAACTCGGCTGATATGAGCACATCATCAAAGAGATGATCGATTTTCCACTCAACCTCAATGAGGGTGCGCAAAGAGAGCCAGGCATTACTGATGAGGCCGCTCTTGTATCCTTGACGAATCCGATCGATGAAAGATACAAGATGATGATCGACGCGATCTCCTCGCCAGAAGTCCTCCTGGAGCTTTGTACATTCATCCTGCGAAAGGTCAAATCGCTCTACGATCGAGTCCCAAACCTCATCGGTGCCAACCTGACCCACGGAGGCCAATCGTCCCGCTGGACTATCAAAGACGATGTCGTGAAGTTCCCCCGGCTGGAGGTTAAGCCGACCTTCCCATTCCTCGCGGGAGCTCGAATCCATGGTGCGTACGATGACGCCGCCGAGATCCCAGATGACAGCTTTGATCATGACCTATCTCGATTTCTTGCCAGCATCTTTGGTGTGCTCCAGTTATTAACTAAAAAAATTCAGGTTGCTTGGTCTGCTAATGCTCTAGACCCATTATATTATCGGCGATCTCCTGAAAAAGTTACTTGCAGTCAGGGAAGTGAAATCGTTTGTACGCTTATGTCTGTGCCAGGTCGAAGTTCCTTTTCGTAGTTATCGAGTCTACGAACGACATGCATGCCGGCTTTTTCATATAACCGGGTGGCGCCGGTGAGACTGCTCGCGTCCACGCTTAAGCCCACACTTTCCTGTCCTCGGTGATAAAAGGTGAGAAACGAATGGTGCAGCAGCGCCAGGGCCAGGCCGCGCCTTCTCCAGGGTAGTCGAACTCCAATGCTTTCGACCCAGCCCATTTTAGGATCTTCGGAAGATTCTGGGATGCAGATGGCAAGCCCGGCAATTTCGTCTTCATCCATAGCGATATACCAGAGATCGGGATCGTAAACGTTTTCATTCGAAGATGCAAAATGCAGCCAGCGTTCAAATCCGGCTTCGAATGGCTCATCCACGTGCCCCCAATGATCTTGGAAGGCATCCTCGTCAGCGAGATAGACGGCTTTGGCGTCCCGTTCGAGGTCGAACGGACGCAACTGGATCCCTTCCGGCCATTGTGGCGGAGGCGGTTGTGTGTCAAGGTCAATTCTCATACGATAAACATGACGTATGAGCCGCATGCACGCATCTTTCAGCATTTTCATGCCATAGGGATACGTGCTGAAAACAAAGGACCGCATCACCACACGTGCCTGAGCAGGTGCGCGGGAGATGGCTTCACGAGCACGATTTTCTGCCCATTCCATCATCGCCTTTCCGATACCCTTGTTTTCCCAGTCGGGATGTACACGACCCCATATATATGTATTAACTGGCGGGTCCTTGATATCCCATACTTCAATATAGCCCACAAGATCCCCCTCGGGGCTAAATACGACGCGGGTTGCACTTTCGAGGTCGAAAGCAGGGAGTTGCCATTCTTGTTGAACTTCGTCAGGACGGCATTCGTCCGATCCCAGGAAGGTGTGTGAACAAATGTTGTAAAGATTTACGGCCTGTTTTAGGTCATCCATTTTTGCTGGACAGACCCTGTAGCCTTCATTGATTAAGTCGTCAAACGTGACCATGTTCTTTATCTATGCTCCAGCGACATCTCGTCGATCAGGGGGTGAGACGATAATAGGCTTACGGTAGTTGATGCTGGTTTTATTGGTTCGATAGCCCAATCTCTCATACAGCCTCAAGGCGCTATTGGGGTTCTCGGTATCCACACCTAGCACAGCCTCATCCATCCCGCGTCTGTTGAGCTCTTGCAGACTCGCCCAAATCAGCGCTAGCGCCAGACCGCGACGGCGCCAGGGACGACGGGCGCAGATGTCCTCCGTGTAACCTCGTTTTCGTGAGTATGCTTGATTTTCCTCTTCATCGATATAGTTCAATACCACTCCCGCAACTTGCTCGCCTTCCCAGGCAATTTTCCACATTTCCGGCTGAAATGTCGGGCTTTCGCTCCACGACTGAAAATCGGAATCTTTTCCGGGCACATGCTCCCAATGATCTTGGAAGGCTTCATTCATGGCCTCCCAGATGGGTTCGTAGTCCTGTGGTTTCGCAGGTCTGATTTCCAAACCGTCCGGAAGCGGATGGACCGGAGTCTCACCTTCCAGCTTACGGACCATGGTGTAGAAATACCTGACAGGTTCATAACCTGTGTTTTCAAAAAACCTCTTTCGCCCGATGGCAGTCTCCAGAGTGCGGGATTGGAAGAATGACGGTCCGGCTTCTGGCCTTCGTTCCGCGATTCGCGTCAGATGGTTCTCGGCGTGCCGGAGCAGAGCTCGCCCGATTCCATGCCGACGCCATTTGGGGCTAACATCACCGATGTGGCGGTAAATTGTCGTCCCATCGGATACATCATCCCAATTCATCTGGACGAAACCGATCATTTCATTTCTGACTAAGGCGATGAGGAGGTCATGGAATGGATCAAAGTTCGACCGATATTTATAAAAGCGCTTGAGGTCATCGATGGAAACTAGGTAGTCGTCCTTTTCAAATGCCATGCTCTCCTGGATGATCGTGACCAGTTTGGCGTAGTCACCTTCTCCTGCGAACTTCCTGAACTCGAGCCCCTTAATGTTTGGAGCGTACTTCAATTGGATGTGTTCATCAGGTACTTTCATCATGTGTAGATTCCCTATCTCATGGATTCGATATAAACAGACCGCGGCCCCCCGCGGCCTGGCGTTGATTCCATACAAAAAAACCGCGGGCGATGGAGTACGCCCGCGGCCTGTTTCGAAAGATGTCCTTCTAACAAACGGGTGACGCACTCCGGGTGGGGAAGCTGAGACCAGAGCCGAGGTCGGCCTGGATTCGGACTGCCCATAAAGACGTAACATCATGGATCATAGAATGCGCCCTCCTTTCCATACAACGATGAAAGTCTACTTTGTATCAAAGCATTAATCAATCCCCCAACACTATAGGAAGCGAAGATGTCACTGATCCAAGTCGTGGATCAAATGCACCCAATCAGCTCTAATTGATTTCGCTTTTTTGGCTAATTTACCGCCGGCTGTCCAGAATGGCGCGCCCATGTCTTCTGCCACCCTAAGATAATGGGAAAAAGCCAGAATACCCTGCAAGTTACTGCAGTGATGATTGGCAAGCGGGGGGGCTATTTCCTTGAAAGATGCCCCGCAGTGAGCTGCGGGGTTCTTCACGCCGATGGCGTACTTTCAAGTGCGTTGAGCATATCCGCGAATAAACCGTAGGCGGTTGTATGTGGACCCGGATTTTCCTCAATAATCGTGAGGTCACCGAGTACGTCGCTTGAAAAAGATACCGCCGAAGATGTGCCCATGACCGAATAGAATGGATCGCTGTTATCAATCTTCTCTAGCCGGACGGATGCGTGGGCTTTCTCTCCATCCCGTTGCGCGTTACAGATAAGCTTCCACCGATGTCCATCTTGTTTTGCAGTGTTGACATCGGCGACGGTAAGTTTCCCAATTCCCTCTCTTTCGATCTCCTGAGGAGTTGTGGGGATGTCCATGAGGACTGTAACCAATGCAGCAACTTTCACGGCCGCATCCCAACCCTCGATATCCCCGCTGGGATCGCTCTCTGCAATGCCAATCGATTGGGCGTGGTTTAGGGCCTCGTCAAATGTGTGTCCATCTTCCACGAGCGTCAAGATGAGATTTGTGGTTGAATTCAACACCCCGCGAAAGGACTGAAGTTCGGCGCCCGGGAGCGCTTCACGCCACAACGAAAATATGGGTGCGCCGTCCATGACGGTCGATTCGAACAGAAAATGACCGCCATGGGCAAGTGCGAGATCCCTTAATTCACGGTACCCATGCACGATGGGCCCCTTGTTTGCGGTGATGGCGCATTTTCCCATTTTCAAGGCACCTTTTATATGCGAGAGCGCAGGTTCTCCAGTGTCATAGTTCACCGGCGTGTTCTCGAAGACGATATCTGCGTGACAAACACGCACAAAATCGACGCCCGAAACTGACGCGGTATCGCCAGGGAGCGTTTGAAGCGATTGATCCGCTCCGGCAAGCGAGAGGGCAGCTTGCAGGTCGATACCGCCTTCATTGATGACCGTGCCATGACGGGCAGTCAATATCCCTGTTAGAACGACATTGAGTTGATGCTGCCTGGCCAGGAATGATTGCTTTGAAATGAGTAATCGGGCGAGGGCTTGTCCGACGCTGCCGAAGCCTATCAGCGCGATCTTAATTTCTTTCATGATTTATCTCCATGAATGCATCCCTGCATCTGCACGCTAAATGACTGGCCAGGGATATGGACGGTCGGTTCCCGGAGGTGGGAAACAGCGGGATTGAAGGAGCCAATCCACTCGCTCAGCCAGGGCAGAATACTCTTGTGCTGAGAGCAGCTCGCCCAGACTCTTCTTTAGTTCCGCATTTGTGGTGAGTCGCTCCCGGAAACCATCCAACCTAGTCAAGATGCTCTCCGGTATGTCTTCGCCGATGAAATCCCAGATAACCGTACGGAGTTTGTACTCTTCATGAAAACAAACACCGTGATCGATCAACCAGATGTGGTCCTTCTCACCTAATAATACATGCCCCCCTTTTCGGTCTGCGTTGTTGATAAGAATATCGAATATTGCCGCCGGGCGCAGGGCTTGTTTCTCGGTCTTACTAAATGTGAAGTAATGGCGATTGGGATCCGCATCGATGAAGAATTGCAGGGAGCCTGGACCGGCTGGCCCGCTATCTCGGAGAATGGTTGGAGGCACCAGCCCCCATCCGAGGGATTCGCTCACGAGATAGGCAGCTAGTTCCCGACAGGCAAGTGAGCCCTGCGGGAAATCCCACAGGGGCGATTCGCCTTCGGAGGGTTTATATATCGCCGGGAGCTCCCACCCAGGTCCCTTTACTCGTGCAAGGAAAGTGTAATTTGAACTCCAGGTTAACTGCCCCACGACCGTGAGTTCACCCAGGGCTAGCTTATCGAGGATGGCGTCGTGGTCCTTTGACATCATGGGGATTATCTTAAGGGGTGTCTTCCGAGAAAGGGGATCCGCACGACTCTATACGGGGACCTTAATGCTTGTGGCCGTTTCGTTTAGGGCAAAAATGCCCATTCGCATCAATGGGTTGCCCACAGTTCCCGCAGATCGGACGACCGCGGTTTGCAAGTTCAAGACCCCAGAGGCACATGCGTCTCATCTGGTCTCGCGTGCACCAGAACCGGGCGGATGAGGCCAGGTCTGGATCTTCGTCCGGTGGTTGAATCTCTCTCGCCACCAGCACGAGCATGTCGGTTTCCTCGTCATACCCCAGGCCCATATGACCAACCCGGAAGATGGGGTCGATCGGCTGCTCAAGTTCCATTTCGGATTCGATGAAATCACCAGAGGCAGCGGAGAGGTCCGGGAGCCGTTCGTGAAGTTCTGCCAGGAATTGCTCTAGTCCCACGGCAAGTGATTGTATCTGCTGTTTTTCGACGATAAGCGTGATCGTTTCTTCCTCGTTGCTACCCTGTAGATAAAATACACGCTTTCCCGTTGACCCGATCGCTCCTGTAGTGAGATTGGTAACCGGTTTTAATTCGTGCTCGATGTTTTCCATAGTTGACCCCCGACATTGTTTTGTCGGTTGAATGATTTTTCACCGTTGTTCGAAGTATATCATTCCTGAGGTGGCGTTTTAGTCGCCCCGGTATCGTTGAGGCGGAGAAGGTGTACCCCGTGTTCGCCGATGTTGAGGATGCTGAATGATGCGGGTTCAATCACCAAACGTTGGAAAAAATCGATGTGGAGTCCGATATAGTGGGCGATGGCCAGTTTGATGGGGTCCGAGTGGAACACACAGGCAACGATGGTTCTTGTCCCGGGATGGGAGCTGCGGATGTGTTCAAGTTCATGCACGATTCGTGCTTGAGCATCCGTAAAGGATTCACCCTCGGGAAACGCAGCTCGCGAGGGTGCTGATTGAATGATTGGCCAGAGCTTCCGCCGCCGGAGCGACTTCAAGGACTTGCCTGTCCAGGCCCCACAGTTGATTTCCCCAAGACCCTCTCGCATGATCGGCTCCATTTTTCTGGAATTGGCAAGTGGAAGCGCGGTCTCATAGGCTCGCTCAAGCGGGCTGGTATAAATCGCTCGGAATCTTACGCTTGAAAGCAGTGCAGCGAGGGCTTGCGATTGTGCCTTTCCATGCTCGTTGAGATGAACGCCCGGCGTCAATCCGGCGAGTTTGCCTTCGCCTACGTAATCATTTTGACCATGACGGATGAGGTAAAAGGTGGTCATTTGCGCGGCCTCATTTATCCCCTGCCCGACGACTCACGTGGAATCGTTTGATAGCGGCGATCTGTGCGTCGCTGAGATCTTCAACCTCTTCGGTGGTGGATAGATTTAGTGCTTCCAGCTGCGCCTTCCTCCAACGTCCCAGCCGCTTCTCAATCTCGATCTCGTACCCTTGATCCGACGGTTGATAGAAATACGTCCCCAGCAAGTCGACGGGTAGGTAGCCCTGCCCTACGTGATGATCCGGGTGGTTGTGAGGATATTGATATCCATCACCATGACCGAGCGCTTTGCTGTCGCGATTGGCATCCCTCAAGTGATTGGGGACTTCCACCACTCCCCTCTCTTCGAGAAGTTGGTAAGCTTTGAAGTACGCTCCAGCCGAATTGGATTTCGGCGCTGACGCGAGGTAGAGCGTAGCTTCTACGATGGGGTAGATTCCTTCCGGTAGACCGATAAATTCGTAGGATTGCATCGCCGCTGCGGCTACAAGGAGACCCCTTGGATCCGCCAATCCGATGTCCTCTGATGCCAGGATGAGCAGCCGTCGTAGGATGAATCGGGGATCTTCACCGGCGTAGAGCATCTTGGCGAGCCAATAGAGAGCGGCATCAGGATCCGATCCACGAATCGATTTAATAAAGGCTGAAATTGTATCGTAGTGAGCATCACCATCCTTGTCGTATAGGATTGCACGTCGCTGTATGGAATCCTGGGCCACGACCAGGGTGATATGGATCGTCCCCTCGCCATCTGGCGGGGTCGTCTCAACGGCGAGTTCAAGGGCATTAAGTGCATTTCGAGCGTCCCCGCCTGCGACTCGGACGAGATGGTCTTTTGCGTCGGAATCGATCTCGATCACGCGGTTGCCAAAGCCGGATTTTGAATCTGCGATTGCCCGCTCGATGATGCGTTCAACCTGCTCGTCATCGAGAGGGCGGAGTTGAAAGATGCGGGAGCGAGATACGAGGGCGCTGATCACCTCAAAGTAGGGATTCTCGGTTGTCGCTCCGATGAGGGTGATTGCGCCGTTTTCGACATGGGGGAGCAGGGCATCCTGCTGGGCTTTGTTCCAACGATGCACCTCGTCTACGAAAAGGATCGTCTTCTTCTGGTACATTTTGCGGCGGTCCTGGGCTGCTTGAAGCACTTTACGCAGCTCGGGTTTCCCTGCTAGGACTGCCGAGAGGGTCACGAAGTGAGATTGTGTTGTGTTAGCAATGATCATGGCGAGGGTGGTTTTCCCAGTCCCGGGTGGTCCCCAGAGGAGGATGGAAGAGAAGAGACGATCGGCTTCGATTGCACGCCGCAAGAGTCGACCTTCACCGATAATATCTTCCTGGCCTTCAAACTCATCGAGAGTACCTGGACGCATGCGAGCCGCCAGAGGCGCCTCGCTGGCGATTTGTTCCCTCATCGCATGATCAAAGAGATCCATCGTAGAGCGATTTTACCATTGCACAGGCATGTTCTGACCTTCTAGTTTGATCGAATTAGGACTTCAAGGTACTCATGATGCGTTCATTCGCACAAAAATAAGCCTATGTTAGAATTCGCCAGATGACGGATCAAAACGGTTTGCAGGAAAACCCGGATTTGGGTGAGGTTCCTCTTATTCTGGCCTCGGCTTCTCCACGCAGGAAGGAATTATTGGAATTAACTGGACTGGCGTTCGAGATTCGACCGGTGACCGTGGATGAAACCTCCTATATTAAAGGTCCCCCCTTCAAGTTGGCACAGCAGATAGCGTATGAGAAAGCTTCTGAAGCACTTAAATATGCTCCAGAGAATAGCCTGGTCCTCGCAGCGGACACCGTGGTGATTAACAACAACGATATCCTGGGGAAACCAGAAACCCAGCAAGATGCCGTGGACATGCTTATGCATCTTCGCAATGGTCGACATGATGTCATCACATCACTGGTGCTTGTGGATCGTCATGCCAGACGTCAGATTCATGAAAGCTGCACCACGAACGTGCCCATGCGGGCATACACGGACACGGAGATCGAGAATTATGTGGCTTCTGGATCTCCGATGGATAAAGCTGGGGCATACGGGATCCAGGATGATGATCCGGGCCTTGTAGAATCTAGAGACCTCAGTGGCTGCTTTGCCAATGTCATGGGGTTGCCGATCTGTCACTTTACCAGAGCCATGCAGGCGCTGGGCCGGAAAGTAAGCGCGGATGTGCCCGCAAACTGTCGTCAATTCACCGGCTATGATTGCCCTGTGTACGAGGCCATCTTGATGGGTGAAGTATGAAGCGCATCCTTGCAACCATTATCTCAATTGCGTTAGTCATGAGCGGCTGTACGCTCCTGGGAAACAGCTCGGAGGATGGGGATCCTACGGAGACTCTTCCCAAGCCGTTGGTTACGACAGTCTTTGCCCCAAATCCGGATGATACCGCGCGTCAATATCTCGACGCCTGGAAGATGAGTGATTATGGGGCCATGTATAGTCTGCTCAGCCCTCTCTCCCAGGACGGCATGGATCTCGAGATGTTCGTGGAGACGTATGAGGAAATCGAGCGCTCAGGCGCCGTGATTGGGGTCGATTACCAAATCGTGTCCTCGCTGGTCGAGAACCCGCATGAGGCAGAAGTTCGCTACCGTATAGTGCTGGATAGCGCTGTTGTGGGTGAATTCGATCGCGAGACGAGTATGAATTTGAAGCTGATCGATGATGGCTGGCGTGTGATTTGGACAGAGTCATTGATACTTCCCGGTCTGACAGGGGGAAATCGGCTGCGTCTCCAACCAGTGACCCCCACGCGCGCAAATATCTACGATCGTAATGGACTGGCTCTGGCTGCCCAAGCAAACGCAGCTTCGTTATGGATCGTCCCAAACAAGATCGGTGGTGATGACGCTGAGGATGCGATGCTCACGCAGTTAAGACGCTTGTTCGATCTTCCGACCACCGATGAGATTGTCACACGGTATGAACCGTTTCGGGGAACTGATTTCGTCACCCCATTGGGAGAGGTGAGTCTTGAAGACTACCAGCAGGTGAGTGAGGAATTATCCACTATCGGGGGGGCCCTGGCTCGCACCTATTCAACCCGTTACTATCCCGGGAAGGGTCTCACACCGTACGCAGGGGGGACAGCGCCTCATTCGGTCGGATTCGTGAGCTGGATTCGTGAGGAGGATCATAAGGATTATCAAGCCCTCGGCTACCAGGGTGATGAATTTGTGGGTCAGATGGGAGTCGAGCAATCTTATGAAGCAGAACTACGAGGGGTTCCTGGAGGTAAATTGGTGCTCACCGATGCAGGAGGCGTTGTTCTTGAGGTACTTGCGCAGCGTGACCCTCAGCTACCGTATGCAGTGTATACCACCCTGGATCGTGATTTACAGACGGTCGCCCAGCAGGCCATTGAAAACTTCAACGGCGCGGTCGTTGTACTTGAGCGGGATACAGGAGCTGTGCTTGCCATGGCGTCCTCCCCAGGTTTTGATCCGAATTTATTCGACCCCGATAATCCAAATAGCAATTGGGGACTTGGCGTATTGGATGAGGATCCAAATCTGCCATTTCTTAATCGAGCCACGTTGGGCCAATACCCACCAGGCTCGATATTTAAGATAATCACGATGGCCGCGGCGGTAGAATCCGGCCTCTATGAAGCCGAGAGCATTTACGATTGTGGACATTTCTGGAGGGAGCTTCCTGGTGTTGAGCTGGTCGACTGGACTCTGGCGGCAGGGCTGGGCGCCTCAGGCGAGCTAACGCTGAAAGGTGGTTTGCAACGTTCATGCAATCCCTGGTTCTACCACATCGGGCTCACGCTTTTCAGCCAGGAGATGCCCTCAGCGATTTCCGACATGGCTCGAGGATTTGGTTTGGGTCAGAAGACCGGAATCGAGATCGACGAAGAAGCTGGTCTCGTTCCAGATCCAGCGAACAAACTGGAACTCTATGGTGAGGAATGGCGGGCGATCGATCCCGTCCAGATGGCCATAGGGCAGAGTTATCTTTTAGTGACGCCACTTCAGGTCGCACGATATGTTGCCGCAGTTGGAAATGGGGGAACGCTCTTTCGTCCCCAGCTCATTCAGAGCATCGAGAACGCCGAAGGCGAAGTGCTTCAGGATTTTTCACCGGACCCTCAAGGCCAGCTTCCGGTCAGCGAAGAGAATCTTGCGGCCATCCAGGAAGCGATGGTGAATGTTGTCACAGACCCAAGGGGGACGGCCTACCGGAAATTCTTAGGCGCGAACTTGAACATTGCAGGAAAGACCGGGACAGCAACATCCGGCGATGTAACCGAGTCGCACGCTTGGTTCGTTGGGTATACGTTTGAAGAACGCGAGGACCTCGAGGATATTGTCATCGTGGTACTTCTCGAGCACCAGGGAGAAGGTTCGTTTTGGGCCGCACCTGTTTTCCGCCGTGTCGTAGAGGCATACTTCAAAGGGCGACCGATTTCTCTGTATCCATGGGAATCGCGCATTCGAGTGGAGCGCACGCCTGAGCCTGAAGACGAAATTCAGAGTACGCCGTCGCCAAGCCCATGAATGATAACGACGTCCACAAAGGATTAATCATACGTGCTCAGTCGGGTTTTTTTGATGTAAAGACTGATGCGGGCATGATCACAGCAAAATTGCGGGGCCGATTGAAAAAAGAGAGGATGGAGACGGATGCGGCCGCATTAGGGGACCGGGTCACTGTGCGGAGGATCGAGGATAATAAAGGCATCATCGAATCGATCGAACCACGAGAACGTGTGCTCTCCAGAAGAGCTCCTGGAAGACCGGATATTGAGCAGGTCATCGTCGCAAATCCAGACCAGGCTGTATTTGTTTTTGCATGTGCGGATCCAGATCCAAATTTTCGATTTTTAGATCGTTTCCTCGTTGGCGCCGAGCGCGAAAACATCCCTGCCATCATCTGCGCAAATAAAATCGACCTGGTGGTCATGCGCAGTGCGAAAGCTGAATTTCAATTGTATGATCGCCTGGGTTACCCAGTTCTATATACTTCAGCGCTCACAGGGAAGGGGGTTGGTAAACTGCGTAAGGTATTGCGGGATAAAATATCCGTTTTCGCAGGACCCTCAGGTGCCGGAAAATCAAGTTTGCTAAATGCCATTCAGCCCGGTCTTGGGTTACGAACTTACGAAGTAAGTCATTCCACAGGGCGAGGGCGGCATACAACCGTCGTGCCCGAGCTGCTTGAGCTCAAAGATGGCGGCTTTGTCGCCGACACGCCGGGTCTCAAAGCCTTTGGGCTCTGGGATATTGAATCAGAGGAGCTGGATGCCTATTTCCCCGAGATGCGAGATCTTGTGGCAGATTGTGAATTCAGCGATTGCATGCACGATCACGAGCCAGGCTGCGCTATCATCTCGGCCGTCGAAGAAGGCAACATTGCCCCAGAACGATATGATTCGTATTTACGGATGCGCGCGGGGGATATAGACTGAATAGTACTCTGGTCCTTTTGCGCTCTCATCGGGTTGTGCTATGCTGGATGGCGGTCGGAAGGCGCATTCTTATAAGGGGAGAACCTCTTGATCCGCCGCGTATTCATCACGTTTCTGTTTCTAACCATGCTTGTCGTCATCCCAACTATGGGATTCGCACAAGCTGAATCAGGACGCTACTACTCAGAGACAGGGCACACCCTCGCAGCCCAGTTTGTAGACTATTTTGACAGTCATGGCGGCCTGGCGATGCTGGGCTACCCAATTACGGATGCATTCGTGGATCCGTGGACGGGCCTGCTCATCCAATATACCCAGAATAGCCGTATGGAATATTACCCCGAGACTGAGACAGGGACGATGCAAGTCCGGTTGAAGGAATTAGGGGTAATTCTCATCAGCGATCAATCGAAAGTGTTCTCGGATCCTATTTCCCTGGGTTCAAATGCTGATTGTGACTACTATGAGCTCACGGGTCATAGCGTTTGTCTCGCCTTTCTTGAATTCTATGAGCGTCATGGCGGGACCAAGCTCTTCGGTTTTCCGATCACAGATTTCGTACTTGAGAACGACAGATTGGTCCAATACTTTCAGGGATTCAGACTCGACTGGTACCCGGAAAATCCTGTTGGGGGTCAGGTGCAGGTCGCACCACTTGGTCGCGTCCACTTCGAAGCGATGGGTTACGACCCCTATCTATTAAGACCGACGACACCCAGCAATACCATGATGTATCAAATTGTGGGTTTGCAGCCGAAAGCTTCTGTGGAAAAACCTGCAACAGCAGCGACCGATACCCAGGAAGTATATGTCGTCGTTCGAGATCAAAACCTGCTGCCGGTGCGCGGCGCAGGGATCACACTTGTCGCAGTCTTCCCGGGAGAAACGCGCACCTTGCTCATGCCACCTACGGACGAGCTGGGTGGAAGCCGTCTATCCTTAACCTTCTCGGATCAGGTTCCGGGAACAGAAGTAGGCCTGGAGTTCTTCATCTCCACAGGCACGGTACTGACCACAACTCGAGATTCGTTTCGCATTTGGTGGTAACCAACGAGTTCTATAAGCACATGAAGCGCCTGCAGGCGCTTTTTTTACGCCCGGCATGGGTGATTTGAAGTAGGGGCACGGCATGCCGTGCCCCTACTTCGCTGGTGTGAACCAACGTGGGAAGGAAGACATTGCGGTGATCGAGGTTGCCGAGGCTACCCAGGACGAGGCGCAGGTTTACGGGAAAAAGCCAGAATACCCTGCAGCTTGCTGCAGGGATGAGGGGCAAGGCGGGGGGCTTTTTCCTTGGATGATGCCTCGCAGCTTGCTTCCGGGTTCTTCATTTAGAGAAGGTTATTGTGTTTTACATTCGGTAGAGACGCAGCATGCTACGTCTCTACGGTTATTTGATCAACCCGTAGGGGCAGACCCGTATGTCCGCCTTGTATTTTTTTGGGGGCTCGGAGCGCTGTAGAGGAACCCCAGCCTTTCACAAGGCATCCATAAGTTTCGTCCATCATATTGAGGTTCTGAAGGCATGGCGGGGAGACCCGGTCGATCACATCAGGCAGTTGGGTTTTATGTGATGGGGTGCACCGACGAGCACGGTCGGCATGATGATCGCGTCGTACCTTGCCGTTCAACTGGATTCCCGCGAGATCTTTTGGCTAGAGGGGTCGGAGGACTCGATCTTCGCGAAGCCGCTTAAACCAGAGAGAAGCGCCCCGCGGCATGGAGTCGAGCGCGGCTTCCTGCCATGCGCGCACGCCGAGACCCTGCACTGTTTGTGGTCGGTAACCCACTGCTCTCCAGGCACCAACATGCTGGGCGAGGTAAGGGGGGAGGAAGAGCAGGGAGGCTTCGCTTTGTAGTTCGGATGAGGCCGTCTCAACTGCGTCCATCAGTGCTGGGATGGCTTCGTCAAGCGGGAGGTCGCCATCGAAGTAAAGTTCATCGATGCGTGTGACAAGATTTTCAACCTGCCACCCCGCGACACCCGCTATGTCCTCATCGCGCATGATGAGCAGGTAAGCTTTTTCGCCAAATGCTGCCATGACATCGTGACGAGTCATTCTCCGCTTGCCATGCGTTACCCGGGTGATGAAACGTGCGATATCGTCCGCGTCCTGGGGTTTTCCGCGCCGCACGAATATTTCTCCTGGCCGGATGACTGGAGGTTCCGGTAAGAGAGGCTCTTCAGGTTGGGGTAATTTCTGCCAGCCTTCCTGGACTTGCTCCCAAGTGTTCTCAAAAGAGCCATTGTTTCGGATGATCACCTTAGCCGAGCGGAGCTTCAAAGCCTGAGGGGATTGGGCAGCGATCCGTTGTCTTGCTGCCGCTTCAGACATCTGTCGTTTGTGCATGAGGCGTGCGATTTGAAGGTCTGCCGGAGCGTCGACGACCCAGATCGTATCGCAGCCCGCAGCCAGATCGGATTCGAGCAGTTTGATGGCTTCAATGACGACGATACTTTGTGTCGCCCTTCGGATGAGCAAATCGACGGCATGTGCCACTAGCGGGTGTACGATGGTTTCAAGACGTTCAAGGGCTTGTGGGTCGGAGAATGCTATTTTTGCAAGCAGCACACGATCGATCTGACCTTCTTCATCGAGTATCCACTCGCCAAATGTCTTTAGAACCAGAGGGTATCCCGGCGCCCCTTTTGCCATAGCTCTGTGAGCAAGTGCATCCGCGTCAATGCCATAACCGCCGAGGTGCTCGAGCATCTTGCGGACGACGCTCTTACCGGTGGCGATATTGCCAGTAAGTCCGATGACGTATTTGCCCGGCCAGCGGCTCAAATGTTGCCTCCAGGGCGATCAGTTTGGTTGATTGTAGCTCCGTGAAGATGGGTTGTCAAAGGGCACCTCATCTCGTCGGTTCAGCGTGCAAGACCTGCGAGCCCACAGCAATGTAGAGGTCGTTAGGAGGTCCAAGTGTCATCGCTGTGATTTCTCCATCGAATGTCTCGAGAGGTAGATACTGTCCCTGATAGACGAGCCTCATGCTATAGTGGAAAACAGTGTTGCTGAGCAGATCAAGGAAGAAGAGCGAAGGCTCTGGAGGGGCTGAATAATCCATCTCAATTGGCACAGCTCCCGGGATTTGAGGTGTTTGTTCTCTACCAAGCCGTTCATCCTGGAAATTGGGATCGGGGTCACATTCAACCCGGATTCTCTCCCCTCCACCTGAATCAGGCTCGCGCGCGCGGCGGCATCGATCCAGGCGCCCGTCCGCATAAAGGACAACGAGCTCATCTTGTGCCAGCGCAAGATCGATTGCACTCGAAAGGTCTTGAATATCTTCGACAAAGTACAGCTCTGGAATTCCGCTGAACAAACCCCCGGTCGCCTCATAAATCCAAACAGAATTTGTGGATGGGTCAAGCACATAGAGACTGTCGCCAAACACATCAATCGCCTGTATGCGACCCCATCCAATGTTAGGAGGAGTTAATTGTGCGATGGCTGGAGGTAGTTCCGGAGCACAGTACAGAAGGGTTCCATCTTCATCGACGGCGACCACACCTTCTGTCCCCAGTGCGCCGGGTTCCTTCTGGATCACAATATCTACTGGGGCGCCCATCTCGGGAAAATCTTGATCGCCTCCCAGACATTCGAAAGTAGAATCTACTTCGAATCCTCGCTCCGGCACGCCCCAGGCATGGTGGATCACACGCTCGTTAGAGTCAAGTACATACACATCGATGGTGGAAGCAGCAAGCGCGGTAATGTCGGCGTTGGTGCCAAAACCGCCGTTCACAATTGGCTGGAAATCCAGGCGAACAACAAGATCCAAGCTGTCCAGGGATCCTTCGACCTGACCTTGCAGAAATTCATAGTCTGGGCTGGTGCCGTATGCCCCGGCCCGCTGCAGGACCTCGAAGGCGCCTTCCCAGTCAGCGCGAGCCTCTTCGCTGAGGGGTTTTTGTTGAGCTGTTGCGACCATCGCCGCAGCTTCTGCGTAGTATTCTTCGAATTGCTCTTTCTTCCCTTTGCCTGAGTATACGGTGGCTGTCAGTGCCACGATGATCATGGGGACTGCAACTGCGATCCCGATCAGCATTCTGCGGGAGAGCGCATCAGGATGCAACGGGTCGGTGACCCCAGGGGAGACCCGGTTAAGGATTTCTGAGAGACCCTGGAGACCGATATGATAGAAGGAAGTAGCCCGTGCGCTGATGTCGGCGATGGTGAGGCTCAGCTTTGATGGTTCTGTTGATCGAACCCTGGGTCGATATCTTGCTGAGGTCTGTTCTGATGCACGGACTCTGTCGATAGGATCTGATATAGCCGCAGGGGGTTCCGGAAAAGTGCGTGTCCCTCCAGGAGGGCTGATGCGTGCCAGAATGCCGGTCAGATCCTGGTTGCTTGCCGCAACGAGTCTATCGACCGCCTGTTCGGGGTTCAATGTGGAGAGACCCGATAATGTCGATTCGGACCATAGGTCACCGGATGCAGTTGTCAGGATGATGATGTCGGCTTCATTCACAAGAAAGTGGTAATACCTAAGGTGGGGTGTATACGCTGTTCCGAGTGGTCGCTGTTCTGCTTCTTTCGAAGTGTATCGTGTGACCTGACCTGGACGAATCAGGACGGCATGTCCCCTACCACAGTGCGCTACATAGAAGTCCCTTCCCCGCAGGACAGCCATTATGATCGAGCCCTGGGTCGATTCGCCTGAACCACCGGCGGCATCCATCAACTGATCATTAACAACAGCCGCAGCCTCTCGAAGCGCCGATGTGACCGATCCAGGCGTTCCGTAATAAACATCGGCAGCGAGGCGTGCGTAGTGATCGATTTCCCCTGGGGGGGCATTCGCAGCGCTTTGCAGAGTGAGGTTCAAGAACAGGAAATCATCGCGGCGTCCACGTGCAGACCGCCGAGGAGAAGTTTGTGCAAGTGTTCCAGGTGGCGGCGTGATCCTTGCAGCGCCACCGCTAAAGTTTAAAAAAACGACATCGGCTTCTATTAATCGATCCATGTTGGTTATTGTACAGCTACCATAATGACCCTGCAATGAGAGATGCAAGAAGTCTGCCGCTGCTGGTACAATCGAACACATTCGTGGCGAGGTGTTGAGATGGAAATTCGGTTCATCACAGACGAATCGGAATTCATCAACCTGAGAGGGGAATGGGATCAATTGCTTGCAGGAGCAAGTACGAGCACACCATTCCAGCGCCACGACTACCTTGAAGATTGGTGGTCCACGCTCGGAGGCGGCGAGTGGAAGGATGGGAGCCTTCGCATTGCTGCTGGATGGGATTCAAGCGAACAATTGGTTGGAATTGCGCCCTTCTTCAACACGGAAATAGAAGACGGCAGGAATGGGCTGCTCTTCCTCGGCAGCATCGAAATCTCCGATTATCTAGATCTTATCGTTTACGAAGAGCGAGTCTCAGAATTTAGCGCTGAACTGATCGGTGCGTTAAAAGATCAGCCATGGGATGTGCTTGATCTCTACAATATTCCATCAGCTTCCGGGACGATTGACCATCTATCGAACTCTGCCGGCAACCTGGGGTGGAGGGTCGAGCGGGAAAGGACAGAACCCAGCCCCGTGATATACCTGGCCGGCAGCTGGGATGATTACCTCGCTTCACTAGAAAGCAAACAGAGGAAGGAATTACGACGGAAGATGCGGCGTGCAGCGGAGTATCCTGCCAGCGTCACGTGGAGAATCGTGGGTGAGGGGGACGATCTGACGGAAGAGATGGACGAATTCATGGATCTCATGGCCATGGATCCCAAGAAGCGCGGATTCCTTACAAAGGAGATGCGAGATCAATTTCATCGAACCGCTCTCACTGCCCAGGAGGGTGGTTGGCTCCAACTCACTCTGCTCGAGGTTGGCGGCAAACAGGTGTGCGGTTATTTTAATTTTGACCTGAACGGTCGATTGTGGATTTATAACTCAGGGATCGACCCCGACTACTACAACCTATCACCCGGGTGGGTCCTAATGGGGCATCTCATTAAATGGGCGCTTGAGAACGATCGCACTGCAGTGGACTTCATGAGGGGGGATGAGGAATACAAGTTCAGGCTTGGTGGATCGGACGATTCTGTTGATCGGTTGACGATTTCTAGAGATTAGTCGTAACAATCGACTATCCGCTGCAGATTGTACCCCTGTTTGATCGCTGGTGGTTCTCGACTGCGGCGTCAACATCTTCATCGGTATCCATGGATCAAAGTGCACTTGAGGTTTAGGCCACATTCAACCCCACACCCCGATCCACGAGATGAGCAAGAATGCTGCCGAGGCGAGACAAACCAGTCCCAAACTGGCTGCGATGACCATCAGGAGCCAAGGGACACCGCCCTGTTTTTCTAGAGTTTGCTCACCGTTTGGAACCGCGATGATCGCGACAGTGATGTTGTCATCTCCACCGCGATCCAGGGCTAATTTGATAAGTTTCGATACGGAACGATCTGGATGAGTTCCCTTAAGAATCTGGAATATCTCCATATCCTCGACCATGTCCGTCAGACCATCTGAACAGAGAAGAACCTGGTCTCCTGCTTTCAATGTGGTTCCCTGATTAGAAAGCGATTGTTGATCTGTCTCCGCGTCCTTCAATCGCAGCCGAAAATCTGGTTCGGCAAGCTCCTTCCCCCCGATATGTCTTCTGAGCACATGTGACTGGGGATGATTCTTGACTTCGTCGGGAGCAATAATTCCGTAATCGACGGCTTCTTGCACCCAGGTGTGGTCAACTGTCGCCTGATGTAAATGTCCTTCTTGCAACACGTAGATTCGGCTGTCGCCAATGGAGGCAGTGTATAAACGCGTATTTATCACGAAGGCGATGACTGCAGTAGAACCCATTCCTTCGTATTGAGGCTGCCCCTCCGACTCAGAACGTACAGCCTTGCCGGCTTCAACTACTGCATCCCGCATCAGCGGGAGAGGATCCCCGTCAATGTACCTGGTCATTCCAGTACGGATGGTTTCGACCGTGATCTGGGCAGCTACCTCACCTGCTTGATGCCCTCCAATACCGTCAGCCACAACTGCCAAGGTTGCCTGCATTTGCTCAGATTCAGTGCTGAAGCTCGCCAGGAGAAAGCGGTCTTCATTATTTTGACGCTTTTTCCCTGGATGGGATTGCGCAACCGCAATCAAATTGGATTCATCTGAAGGAATCACGAACCTACCTCAGGCGCTATTGTAGCGTCATCATCATCTTCTTGTATAGATTTTGTGCGAATCATACGTGCAGGGGGCGGGTCAGTTAGTTGGAACCTGAATGTCGTTGCCCCGAATTGGATGAGGTCTCCATGCTCTAACCTCTTTCCTTCTATAGGTATGGGTTCAAAATTCACCCAGGTTCCAGCACCAGAATCTTGATCTCGAATAAGGTAACCGCCGTCGACTTGACGGATGAGCCTGGCGTGCATCCCATCAATCGATGGATCCTCAATTGGAACAGCTGCCAGCGATGGGTCACTTCCCACAATGATATCCACGCCTGTGAGCGGGATCGCTTCTTCGCCGTCCGAATCCTGACCAACTTGTACGAGTCGGGCTTCGATAGGGGCTTTTTCTTGTGATTCCCGCATGCCAGCTCGTCTTAATGTCCGTCGCCTTATGGTTGTCTCATCTCTGGGTTTACTTGTGTCCATCCTGCGACGACCGAATGAAATCAGCACAGCTGCGGCAATAACACCGAGGATCAAGACGCCCATGGCTGTGATGAGGGAACCCAATGCGGGTCGCAGCGTGACCAGGTTGCTGGTAGATTTTTGTACGGTCAGTGTTACCGGGAAAGAACTCGATGATCCTTCCAATCCAAGAGAGTCAATCACAGATACACGGATGGTGTGATCAGCATCCTCCCGAGCGGATCTCAAATCCCAGGATAATGCGTCATATGGAGGGTCATCGCGCTGATCGACTATCTCTCCATCAACATAAAGACGACTCTGCTGTACCTCACGCTCATGTGAATCGGGGAAGGAAATCACGACGGGAATCTCAATAAATTGAGGTGTGAGGCTTTCCGGTGAATCGGATGTATCTGGAAATGTTCGATGAATGCTTCGGGGAGGTTGAATAAAGCTGACCTCCGGCGGCTGGATATCGACCACGAATGTCTCTGGCTCTGAGAGCAGCTCGAGGCCCCTGCCTGAGAGGCTCACCTGTACTTGATGGGGGCCGGTGTCCACAGCTCGTGAAGAGTAGGTTAATTGGTATTGTGTACGTTGAGCTGCTACGAGATCGGCAAGTTCGTCCAGCCCCGACACTTTATCGAAGAAGAGCAATCGCCCACCGGTTTCATCAGCAATTTGCGCCAAAAACTCTGCTTCTACGGACTCGAATGCCTCCTGTGATCCAATCAGGACTGTATATATTCGAGTTCCTGAGCCCTGTGCTCGGGAGATGATGTTTGTGATGGGGAGTTCTCTGGGGGCTCTTGGCAAGGAAGTGATAAAAAAAAGATACGATGGCCTGCCTGCTCGACGCTCGGAATCGGACACAAGATCGAGCGCACTGAAAAGCAGGTCGTACTCTGAATCCACATCTTCAAAAGCCGGCGCATGATTATCCAGGACCGTGGCAAGTTCGGCAGTGGAGGTGCTATGACTTACGAGAACGCCATCGGTGGTCTGAAGGCTCAAAACATCCATCTCGAGCACACTGGCATCAGGTCGGCTCCACCAATCGATCAATGCTTCTGTAACGATATCGAATCGGGAATTGCCCAATGTGTCCCGAATGCGCATCCCCAAGTTGGTGTTCACGACAAAAACTTGTTGCGCTCCAACAACTTTTTCTTCGACCTGAACACCCCGAATTGGACTCTCATCCTCGATGACGCCAAAGCTCGAAGAGGGTATATTTGGGATCCTGCGTCCGTTGGCGTCTGAAATCTCGACAAAGAAAGTGATTTCGGGGAAGTCGTCCACGATTGGGGGGGAGAGAGTGATGATTATCCCTGACTGGGCATTCGAGGGGAGAGCAGTTGTGAAGAAAGCCCCAGAGAATATTAAAAGAAGAACGATTGTCCTGAGTTTCATTTCCGCGTCATTTTAGCACGGTGAGGTCGTATTTTCCCTTGGAGTGGCGATAGCATGATAAACATGAAGAGAGCATCATCCTTTGAGCGAATTCTTCTTCACTCCCATTCAATCGTCGCAGGGGGTTTGCTGCTGATGTCATAGACCACGCGATTTACGTGGGGAACCTCATTCACGATGCGATTGCTGATATGCGCCAGGACGGGATCGGGTATGCGCGTCCAATCCGCCGTCATAAAATCTTCTGTGCTTACAGCACGGACAGCGATGGTCTCGCGGTAAGTGCGCTTATCCCCCATCACCCCTACGGAGCGCACGGGCAGAAGAACAGCGAAGGCTTGTGCTGCCGAGGCCGAAGCCGTCTCTGACCGATCGCTCGGTGGGGGACGGTCAGCAAAGTTGTGAAGAATACCAGCGTGCTCAAGCTCTTCAACGACAATTTGATCGGCCAGGCGAAGCGTCATGATGCGTTCCAGCGTCACTTCGCCGAGACATCTCACAGCCAGACCAGGACCCGGGAAAGGCTGTCTATGTATGAGTGATCGGGGCAGCCCAAGTTCTTCCCCGACCGTACGGACCTCATCTTTAAAAAGAAGTCGAAGAGGTTCTATCAGGTCAAGCTGCATATCGGCGGGCAATCCGCCTACATTGTGATGTGTCTTGATACGATTCGCAGCCTGGCGTTCTGGTCCACGAGATTCGATGACATCTGGATATATTGTGCCTTGAACAAGGTAATGCATGGATGAGGACAATCGGGCCTCTTCCTCAAAAACTCGTATGAATGTTTCACCGATCACCAATCGTTTTTCTTCCGGATCGATCACCCCCTGGATGGCATCCAGGAATCTCTCGCTCGCATCCACAGCGCGAAACTGCGCTCCAAGCGCTTTCGTAAAGGCCTCAGCCACCAATTCGGGTTCATCTTTTCGCATTAAGCCGTTGTTGACGAAGACACAGGATAATTGCTCGCCGATGGCGTGGTGTACGAGCGTGGCGGCGACAGCGGAATCTACGCCTCCGCTTACAGCAGCCAATGCTCGATCAGTTCCAACCTTCAACTGAATATCCGCTACAGATTTTTCAATAATAGAAGCAGGGAACCACTCAGGTTTTGCGCCGCACACCCCCACCGCGAATGCTCGTAAAATGTCCGCGCCTCTCGGCGTGTGCTGAACCTCGGGATGAAATTGAAGACCATAGTACTGTTTTTGTAGATCAAAGATGGCGGCAGCCGGGGAATTGTCCGACCGTGCGATTACGCTGAAACCTTCGGGTGGTCTCTCGATCCGATCGCCATGCGACATCCAAACTTGATAGTTCGACTCGGTGAGGAGTGGCGAGGAGAAAAGCGTTTCTACACGCACGGATCCATATTCTCGAGCGGCGGCTGGTGCAACTTTTCCGCCAAGCTCGTGTGTGAGGGCTTGCATTCCATAACAGATACCCAGGATGGGCAGACCGCTATCCATGAGGTGCGCTGGAATACGAGGGGCACCGCTCTCGTACACAGAAGCAGGTCCCCCGGATAGAATAAAACCCTTGGGGTCGAGAGAGCGAACTTCCTCGGCGGACACATCGTGCGGGACCAATTCACAATAGACGTTCGCTTCTCTCACGCGCCGCGCGATTAATTGCGAATATTGTGACCCAAAATCGAGGACGGCGATCGAATCCATTTAGTCTGATGCTTCAAATACGATTTCTGTGTCGTCCATACTCGTGATTACAGAAAGTGCCTCGACGGGAACGCCTACTTCTCGGAGCTTCTCGCGCCCACCTTCAAATCGCTTCTCAATAAGCGCTCCAATACCGACCACATCCGCCCCAGCCGCTTGTGCAAGACGGACGAGCCCCATAATCGTCTGACCTGAGGCGAGAAAATCATCGATGATCAATATCCTCTCACCTGGACCAAGAAACTCCGGAGATACGATCAGCTCGACGTTAACACCCTTTGTATGGGATGGCGTGAGTGTGAGAAAAACTTGATCTGGCATGGTGATCGGTTTGTGCTTTCTTGCGTACACGATAGGGAGCCCAAGGTGAGCGGCTGTGGTGAAAGCTGGGGCTATCCCGGATATTTCAGCTGTAAGTACCTTTGTGGCATTAAGCGATTGAAACCGCCTGGCAAATTCCTTTCCGCAAGCTTCCATCAAGACCGGGTCAACCTGGTGGTTGACAAAGCTATCCACCTTGAGAATGCCTCCGCCGAGATTTTTCCCTTCTGCAAGAATGCGCTGTGTGAGTATGTCCATGGTCATCCTAAAAAAAAGTCGAACTGAATCTGGATTGTACATGTCCACGGGGAAAGAGCCAAATTAAATATGACACATTGGGTAAACGCTTGACTATCAGGATGATTTGAGGCCTGGTTTTGGTTTCTCTACAACATCCCCGATTGACCTCAGGGAGCGCTTGACATAGAACGTATGTTCCGCTAAAATACGAACAAGTGTGCGGATTTCGTAATAAAGGCTTCCCGATCCTGGAAGGCACACTCAAAGGAGATCAAGATGGCGAAGAAGCAGCTCACAGATCGTCAGAGTCGAATGTTGGATTTTATCCAGCAGTTTTCAGAGGAGAATGGCTACCCTCCATCGATTCGACAAATTGGCAAGAATGTTGGTATATCATCCACGTCTGTGGTTAACTACAACCTGAACAGGTTGGTTGATGAAGGATACCTCAGCCGTGATCAGAATGTCTCGCGAGGACTTCGCTTAACTGAAAAATTCTTGAAGGTTGCCGAACCCCTTACAAATGTGGTCAGGATACCCAAAGTTGGGCGCATCTTTGCTGGTGAACCTGTCCCACTCCCGAGTACTGACTCGCCGATGTTTGGGACCGACGAGGCTATCGAGATCACGCGCGACTTACTTAGTTCAACAGATAATTTATTCGCGCTAGAGGTCAAAGGGGAATCCATGATTGATGCCATGGTGAGCGATGGCGATATCGTGGTCATGAAACGTGAGCTCGATTGGCGTAATGGAGATATGGTGGCAGTCTGGTTAAGAGATAAAGAAGAAACCACGCTGAAGTACATCTATCGAGAAGGAGATCGAGTGCGATTACAGCCGGCCAATCCCACCATGGATCCGATCATTATTGAGGACCCCGAGAATCTAGAAGTGCAAGGGAAGGTCATGCTCGTGGTGCGCCAGCTAAGCTAAGCTACGTATAGGTTTCACCAGCGCTTCTAATTCCTGCTGGATCCCAAGATGCCCAGTTCGGTTTTCACATCGACACGGCATCTTTTTTTCTATTCGTCATCATTAAAAGAGACAAGTTCGAAGGTTATTTCAAGCAATATTGGATTGAACTTGTATTTGTCGTGATGAGCTAGGAGACATGATCTGCACGAATGAGCATGTGCGCAGCATCAGGTCGAAATTGTGAGCGATCGTAATCGCCATAAATTTCAACTGAGCTGAAGCCTGCGGCGAACAGTATTTGCTCCATCTGTGCTGGAGTCCGCAAATAATGATTAAGCGTCATTTCGTGTCGAACAACTTCGCCGTCAGGATGTAATTCGTCGTAGGTCCAGGTGACCGACATACGTCCCGATTCCAGGTCGTACCGTTGCCTCGTGAAGACCTGGCACGCATTTCCAGTTTCAGGTTCGATAAAAGAGTCCGTGAGCACACCCTCATCTTGGGTGTCATCGTCGAGGATATAGCCCGGATTTGGTAGATCCAACACGAGCGTTCCTTTGTGTTTGAGGTGTCCAAGTATGTTCTCCAGGGTTTTGGTCGCGTCGCTCTCATTTAAGGTGCTGAAGGTGTTGCATGGGCTGATGATCAAGTGATAAAAACGTTCGAGACAAAACTCCTGCATTCGTCCCCGATGAAGTTCTCCAGCGTTGAGATTATGAACATTCATGCGCGATGACAGTCGATCGAGGGCGGCGGGATTTGAATCGAGCCCATCCACCGAGAATCCCGCGAGCAGGAGAGGCAACATGACCCTTCCCGTCCCGCAGCCAAGTTCGAGGATGGGAGAGCCGATGGTCTCGGCGAGATATATCCAGAATGGGATGTCATCATCAAATCTTTCAAGCTGTGCTTCACGCAGCCGAGTTATATTTTCGTTAGACATGGTCGCATCACTCATCCTGCAAGGATGAATAATTGTACCCAGGAAGGCAAGCACAGCGACGAGATATCGGGCATCTTCGCCTTCTCGGGAATGAGTGACGCACTATCCGTAAGATCCGTGCACGAGACGCAGTGCACGTGCTGCAGAATGATGCGTGTAACCCTGCGCCGAGAACCTCTATATTCGGAGAGCCTCCAGATGGAGTTTGCCATCAGGCACGAGAATGCGGTCCCACCTGCCTGTTATATTGACCATGCTTCCTGCGACCGGTATACTCACTTCAGCCGGGGTGTAGCGCAGATGGAAGCGCGCCGCGTTTGGGACGCGGAGGCCGGCGGTTCAAGTCCGCCCACCCCGACTG
>SDBS01000852.1_pt1 | contig 30684 bp, 23 predicted proteins | sample 2277091 | NCBI WGS metagenome assembly SDBS01 (sample SAMN10404972, study PRJNA504765) | marine sediment metagenome | isolation source: marine sediment core GS10_PC15, 163 cmbsf | place: Arctic Ocean: Southern Knipovich Ridge | collected 2010 | reverse complement strand
TCAGTAAAACCAGCAGAACCTCCAGATTCGTTTAGATTTGTACAAAAAAAGATAAAAGGGCAAAAATTATCTAGTGAAGAGCTTAATAGCATTATAACTGATGCTGTTTCTGGATCTTTGTCACGGATAGATTTAGCAGCATTCATAACAGGAGTGTCGATTAACGGTATGGATAATGAAGAAATGACTGCTTTAACCCTATCAGAAACTAGGAGCGGAGAAATCTTTTATTTCGGAAGGGATGTCTATGATAAACATAGCACAAAAATTTACATTTCGTAATTTTTGTTAAAAGGTGGTGTCCCTGGAAATAAAGTCTCTCTCATTATCGTACCTATTGTTGCAGCTGCTGGTCTGACAATACCAAAATCTTCTACAAGAGCTATAACATCTCCTTCAGGTACTGCAGATTCTATGGAAGTTCTAGCTCCCGTGTCTTTTCCTTCAGAGGAATTAAAAGAAATTATGTCTAAAGAAAACGCATGTGTAATTTGGGGTGGAGCTCTTCAAACAGCACCAGCAGATAATGTATTAATTGAAATCGAGCGGCCTTTGCATATGGATCCAGTTGGTCTTATGATACCTTCCATATTGACAAAGAAACTTTCATTAGGTGTTAAAAAACTTGTTCTAGACATACCTGTCGGGGAGGGAACAAAATTTCCTACACCAGACAAAGGAAAACAATTTGCTTACCTATTTAAAGAGATTGCTAGTAATGTAGGGATTGAAGCAGAATGTGCTTTAACATTAGCTCATCAACCAGTTGGACATGCTGTGGGTCCCGCTATAGAAGCAAAGGAAGCTTTAATGTTATTAAGAGATTACACTGCAGGACCTAATTCATTAATCGAAAAATCTACAGATATTGCTGGTATACTCTTAGAAATGGGGGGAAAAGCACAAAAAGGTGAGGGGCAAAAATTGGCCAAGGAGATTTTGCGATCTGGAAAAGCTTATGAAAAGATGAAGAAGATAATTGAAGCACAGGGAGGAGATCCAGAGATTCTACCAGAGGACATCAAACTTGGACGATATAAAAAAGAATTCTTTGCTAATAAAGACGGGTATATTGTTGAAGTGAATAACTTAATAATTAATAGAATTGCTAAAATGGCTGGATGCCCAAGTTCAAAGAGTTCTGGTGTGGAAATTATAAAAAAACAGGGAGCAAAAATAAAAGAGGGAGATTTAGTTTTTAGAGTATATTCCCATAGCGAATCTAGATTAAGAAAAGCAGAGAAAATATATAATGCTACAGGTGGACCCATACGTCTTGGGGGAATGATGATCGAAAGAATTTAGAGTAATAGAATAATGCCTTTAACACCTAACGCAATCTATGAAGACTTTAAGAATAATGATATGGATAAATTTTTTGCAGTTGATTTACTACAAACTTTAATTGATAATACTGATAATTTTTCAACCAGAATTGAGAGTCTTAAAGTTTTAGAAAAAATTCAAGTTAACAACGATAAAAACTTTAAATTTTTAGAACACCTCTTAATTTCTGATGCAAATGAAGATGTGAGGAATTTAACTTGCAGAATTATCAGGAAATTTTTTTTAGACAAAGCATTAGCTCCCATATCATTCGTTCTTGAGTATGAAAGATCCTTACAATGTTTAATAACAGGAGTGTCAACTTTAGTTGAAATTAATACGGATGACTCAAAATCAATTATAATAAAAAAAATAAACAATTTTTATAAAAAACAATTTAAATCTAATCTTGTCACTATTTTTAAAGAAAAAAAAATTAAAGATTTTTCCATTCAGGAGCTTGGAGATATTTTAATTACTTATTATATTATTTCATCCCTAAAAACCGCGTTTGGTAATATAAAATATAAAGTAAATAACTCGGCATTAATTACAGAATTAGATTTATCTAATGTTAACAGACACGCTTCAAGTTTGAATAATTTAGAAAAGTTTCTGGAATCCCTATTTTCTTTAAGAAATATTAAAAAAATAGATTTAAGGTTTAATCATCTTACTAAGATTCCTGAAGTGTTTAATAATTCAATTGAATATTTAGATTTAAGTTATAACATAATACTAAATTTTCCAGATCTTAGCAATTTGGTTTCCCTAAAAACTTTAAATCTAAAATCAAATAGATTAAGAGTAATTCCAAAAAATATAGGTTCTCTAAAATCACTCGAACACCTAAATTTAAGGAATAATATGATATCTGATGTTGCATCATCCCTAGTATCCCTTGTTTCGCTTAAAACTCTAGATTTACATGGGAATAAATTAACTAGAATAAATGTGAATATTAATTATTCTCTAAAAGAACTTGAGTTAGGATGGAATAATTTTACAGCCATACCTGAGGTCATAAAACTTTTATCATCATTGGTAAAGTTGGGAATAGGAGGTAATAGGTTAAAAGAAATTCCAGAATGGATTGGATCATTACATTCTCTTATGGAGCTAGATCTATATGATAATAATATCACTCAATTACCAGAATTATTTAGGTCATTGAATTCGTTAAAAATTTTAAATTTGCGAAATAATCAATTATCTCATTTACCTGAATCCTTTAAAAATTTAAAATCTCTAAAGAAACTCAATTTAAGCTGGAATAATTTTAAATTTCTACCAGATTGGATAGGTTCTCTTTCAACTCTTAAGGAATTAAATCTATGGGGAAATCAACTTGAAGATCTCCCTAAATCAATTGCATTATTATCATCTTTAAAGATTTTAGATTTGAATTTTAATAAAATCAATCAGATACCACCTCATTTAAAAGATTTAGAAATGAAAAATGGGCTTATTATAAAATTTTAATTCTGAATGACCTAATGGTTGATGTAATATTAAAAAGAGTACAGTAATTATTAGATTATTATTAAATTTCATCAGAAAGCTACTTTTTTTTATTTATAGTATTATTGGGTTTTATATAATTCTTTAATTTCGCTTACAGTTGTTATATCTCTAGAATTTTTATCTGATCTAAGTCTTTGAAATACTGGAAACCTCATAGAAAAACCTAGGCTCGGAAATTTATCACTAACAGTAATTTCATCACCAATTATCTCAATTACTATTTCAGGGTAAAGCCAGGTGTCAGGTTTATCTTCACATATAACATTTGGAGCTATTCTTTCTATTTCATATTGCTTCATATCTATTGTTAGTTTTTCCATGATCTCATCTGTCCATCCGGATGCTACCCGAGTAAATGCTACAAATTTATCATTTTCAGGGTCATAAACAGCCCCAATATAAGTGCCATAAACTCCTTTCCTTCTACCTCTCCCAAAAAAAGCTCCAACTAGTACAACATCCACAGAATCTTTTAATTTTCCCCCTTCCAAACTTTTTAATTTTAACCACAAAAAACCTCGATTACCTGCCTGATATATTGAATTTTTTTTTATAGATTTTGCCATTACTCCTTCGGTTCCTTCTTCTCTCGCTTTATCAAAAAAATTTAGTAATTCATCTGTAGAATTTATCAAAACAGATTTAACTAACCGTAATTCATCTCTTTCTTTTACAATTTCCTCTAATTTTTCACGGCGTATAGGTAATGGCTTATCTATAAATGATTCCTTATCAAATTTTAAAAGGTCAAACAAAAATAAGCAAACAGGTACTTTTTTTGATATATCTTCAATATCATATTTTCTTCTTCTTTGGCTTAATACTTGGAAAGGACGCATTTTCTCATAAAATGGATCCATCGCTACAACTTCTCCTTCAATTATAACATTTTTGGCTTGAATGTTTTCTCTAATAACCTGGCAAACATCCGGGTATTGTTCTGAAATATCCAATAAACGTCGCGAAAATAATATAACGTTATCACCAGTTTTATGGATTTGAAGTCTTTCTCCATCTAACTTATGCTCAGCTACAAATGGTACTCCTAATCTACTTATAAATTCTGTATAGATTTCTCGTGACGCAAGCATACTCAAGATTGGTGTTCCATATTCTATATTAGTCTTTTTAACCTCTTCTATACCTTTCTCTGCTAGTGTTGTTGAGATTTCACCTAAATCGGGATACAAACTATAAGCTTTTTCGATAAATTCTTTATTTTTTCTATTACCAGTAAAAGCAAGAGACAAACCTTCTATGATTGTGGGTGATTGAATCCCTACTCGCAGAGTTGATGTAATTATTCGTAATAAATATTTGTTCTCTAAGGGTGAACATTTTCTCATTAAACCTCTAAGAATTCCGAGTTTTATATCTTGCGAACCGGCACCCTCTGTTAAGGCAATTTTTTTTAAAGAATAATATAATTCAGAAATTTCTAAAGACGATGTAAGATCAACATTTTCGGTTTTAAAATCAATTAATGACTTCTGTTTTTTCTTTTTTGATAAAATAAATTCTGTAGCGGCTCCCACATCTCCCTTTTTTATCAAAATATCTTTAACTTTTTTTTTTTCTATACCTGAATGTAATGAAACTGCTTCAATAATTCTCTTCTCTGCGAGTCCAAGTTTAGGAAACTGTTTAATATTTGGAGTGAGTTGACCTTGTAAAAGGTATATAATTTTATCTAAATCTTCAAATTTTTTATCTTCCTTAATCTGTACAAAAAAATTTGAGAGGAAATCTATCATCTCAAGCCTTTTATCCGTATCTTCTAACTTTGAAAATAAGTGAGCTAATCTATTGAATTTCATATGAAATCAAAAAAAAAAAATTTTAAATTGGAAAACAAACTCTGTTTATTCCTATATTATTAATAAAAAAGAATATAATAAAAAAATTATATAAGTTTGGAGAGTTCAATAAATTTTTTCTGAATTGCTGCCTTTATAGATGGATCAATACCAGAGAAGCTATTAGCTGTAAAGTTTAGCTTTAAACCTTCCTTAATAGTAAATTGGCAAATCGGTCCGTCCATCATCTCAACTGAATAATTTCCATCTGATTTCTTTGAAATCCAGACATCAGCAAAATGTTCTAAAATTGCGCAAAATACAAATGATACCTTAGCCTCTGTTAATAAACTAGATGTTGATACTTTTATTGATGGTGCTGGTGCAGATTTTGATTTGATTGTAGTCAATGGTTCAGAATCGTCATATTCAGACCCCACACTTGCAGATTTCGGAGATACAGCTGTTCTTGAAACACTTGGTGCTGTTGATCTTGCTGCTGCTTTTGTAGTTGTTGCTGCTGGTTTTGGTTTCACTTTTGATTTTCCTTTTGGGCTAAACACTGGTTTAATACCACCCTTCTGAAAAGAAACAACAAAATCATTTAACTCTGTAAATGATTTATCTAAAACTGTTTGAAGTTCTTCATTTAAGGTAGTATCCTCTGGAACTCTTCCTATCTTTCTTGCATCGATTTCTTTAATACTTTTGAGGTCTCTACCAATTATACTTTTTCCAACTGTATATCCATGTCCTTTAAGTGATTCTGCTTGCCTGAGAGCTGTTCTTCGAGCAACCAATCCTTGCTTAGCACCATGCCATAAAAATATAGATTCAGAAGATTCATCTAAAGTTATGATGGATATATCTGATAAAAACGGATCTTTTGAAAATCTAATAGTTTCGATTACTCCTCCTTCTAACACTTTGAACATAAGACCAAATTGAGCTGACATTTTATCTCTTTCAGATTATTCTATGTTTTGAAATTTTTTCTTATAAATAGAATAGTGTGAATAAATTTAAAAATTGAGTTTTTTAAGCTTTTTTTTTAAAATAAAAATGAGTTGAGAGGGTTTTCTGCCAGAATTAATCAATTTTTTTAATATAGTAAAATGCTAAAAACCATCCTTGATTAAATAAATAGGATCATTTTAAAATAATCGGGCTTTTCAAACGACATAGATAAGCATTAAAAGATTTAGTTGAAATTACTACAACTTTGGTTTAATTTAAAGGACTGCCTTCCACAAAAAAACAGTTGAGGAAAGAATAAAAGATAAAGAATAAATTATAATAAGTAATTACTTAAAATAGTAAATTATCATGAAACTCACTTAAACAATCATTTCAATTAAAAGTTTGAATGTTACAGAAATGGAGTTAAAAAAATTAATTAGAGAGACTCTTAGAAAATATTCTGCCTACGAGCCTACAGATCAACCACAGGAAAATGGGTGGGTAAAATTAAATACCAATGAAAATCCTTATCCGCCGATACCTGAAATATTAGACGATATTAAAAAAGCTGTTAATCAGAAAATTAGACTATACCCAGATCCAACTTCTTTCGAGTTGCGAAAGGAAATCATCAATGTTTTATTGAGAGATAAAGACACTCTCACTAGCCCGAACTCAGTTTTCATAGGAAGTGGCTCTGATGAGATATTTGATGTTATTTTCAAAGTGTTTATAGATTCTGGAGATGAATTAGTCGTATTTTATCCATCTTATGAATTATATAAAGTAATTGCGACACTATATAACGCTAAAATTAATGAAATTCAACTTAAAGAAGATTTTTCAATCCCTGATGTTGCATACACAGCTAAAGGAAAATTAATGATAATTAATTCACCAAATAATCCAAATGGAAAATCGTTTGGGAATGCAACAATCTTAAAACTTTGTGGAAGTTTTCCAGGTATAGTCATAGTTGATGAGGTTTATGCCGATTTTTCTACTCAAACAAGCTTACCTTTATTGAAAAAAGTAAATAATTTAATTGTAATTCGGTCTTTCTCCAAGAGCTTTTCTATCGCTTCTTTAAGGATAGGTTTTGCTTTAACTGATGTAAAAATAATCAAAGAAATGAATAGAGTTAAATTACCTTACAATACTAATTATTTAGGACAAATAGCTGCTCAATCGTGTATTAAACACAGAAAAAAAATATTTGAACAGAATAAAAAAATTATAAATGAAAGAGCAAGATTAATTAAAGACTTAAGTGAATTTAATGGGATTAGAGTTTTACCCTCAGATGCTAGTTTTATATTTGTTAAATTTGAGGATAAGACTAAAACATTAAAATTTGTTTGGGAATTAAAGGAAATGAAAGTTTTAGTACGCCATTTTAGCAAACCTGGCCTCTATAATTACATGAGAGTAACAATAGGAACAGAAGAAGACAATAATAAATTTTTAAAAGCATTTAGGACCATTGCAAATAAATATTTATAATTTTTAAAATCAAAATATTTAAAATCTTATTATATTAATTCTATATTGGGTAAGTTTAAGGCGAGTTGGTAAAAATTCCTAAAAAACCATTTCCTGAATATGAAAGGAGAGATGATGTTAAATGCCAATTTTGTAAATATATTATCATCAAACCTTATCCCAAAAACCAGCTTTGCCCTAAGTGTGGAAAATTTTTAGCAGTTTTCCTAGATTTAACTTCAGAAAAATCTGAAAAACCTCAACCTACAAAATTTAAAACAAAAACTAGCACAGTAGCTTCAAAACTTAAAGGTAAGGTAAGAATAAAGGAAAAACCTCATGATATTTCTTTAGAAAGCAATAAAATTAAACTAAAAAAAGGAGAATATATAAAACTACTAGGTATAACCTCAACTGAGAGGACTCCACTCTATTGTAGCAATAAAAATTATATCTATTTGTTAGAATTAACAAATAATTTAGACTTCATAGCAACGGGGATTTTAGGAGGTGAACTTGACAAAATGCTTCTAATATCCGGAGATAAAAATAAAGAAGAGAAGTGTCAATTCTATGAAAAAAATAATATTATCTATCTTGTTTATGGTAAATTTCCTGATAAGAAAGGTAAATGGGTACTTGAACAAATGTCAAATAATTTCTCAGAATTAACACATGGTAAAGTGGTAGACAAATTAGACAAGTTTGAAAAATTTAAATTGGAGAATGAATTTAAACGGCGAACTCAATTTATTTTAGAACAATATGTTGGATTACAAGATATATTTACAGATCAAGAAATTCCCTATGTTGAGGATACAATTAGAATTGATTACATCGGACTATCCTCAATGTCCATTGGTGTAATATCACTTTTATTAGGAGAGGAGGATTTAAACGTTGATATTCCTGGTGAATTTGAAAACCCTGAAGAAGAAAAAGAAATGATTGAATCAATGCTCACTGCGAGGATTGAGGCAATTGCTGCAAATACTCAAGGAAATACAGGCGCTACTCCTCGATGGATTGCTGTCAAATTAGGGTTCCAAAAATATCGCTTTTTAACCTTTAAAAAGTATGAGAATGATTACTTCCTTTCAATGCTATCAGAAGGAAATTTAGAAAAAATTGAGCAAGTTGAAAATTTGATTAATCCCAAAATAATTCAAGTTGCAAATTCCATGTTTTCAGGAGATTTAAAACCATTTAATGTTTTAAAGAAGACTATTGAAAAAAAGTTTACAAAAAAAAGAAATTTTCCTCCTTTTGATTTCAAATAGATAATTCGACCTGAAATAAAAGAGTAAATTAAAGAAATTGAAATTATTTTTTCAAGCTGAATTACAATTCTAAATTATAAAAGATATTTAACTACCAATATTTTTTATTGTAATATATTAATAAAACTCAACTGAAGAAAGTTTTTCCTTCGCAATTTTAATAATTTTCTAAATACTTAAATATATGATTACATGCTAACTCCTAAAAAAATTTGTGAGGAGGTCAAGAAAAAGGTTATTAGTAAACATGATGCTTTTGCTTTATTAATCTCCTTAATAGAAAATAGCGATAATGAAGATATAAGACTAGACTCTCTTAAACGTTTAGAAAAAATCGGTTTATTTAATGAAATTCTTTTTAATATTATTGAAAGTATGCTTATATCAGATTCTAATGCAAAAATAAGAAATACTTCAGCAAAATTGATCCAAAAAAAGTTCCTAGATAATGCTTTAGAACCATTAAAATGGGCATTAAGACATGAAACGGATTATAAATGTTTAATAACGATTATTCAATCGCTAGAAAAAATTAACAATATCGAATCAAAATTAGTTCTATTCGATGAAACTAAGAAAATCATGAAAATTAAATATCTTAATAAAAATAAGGGAATTGAAAATAAAAAATTTAAAAAAACAATTAAAAAATTTTTAAAAAATAAAAAATTTGATAAATCAACTAACCAAGAATTAGCAGAAATTCTAATAAATTTCTTGACTATTCATCATCTGACAAAACAATATCCCAATGTATATTTTGAAATAGAATTACGATGTGGATTGGTAAATGAATTAGATTTATCAGATTATTTAGAATATGAGGTTAAAGGTACACCCTTTGGATGGAAGAATAATATTTCATCAATCACTGAAATTTCATGTATTAAATACTTGAAACAGTTGAAAAAAATCGATCTTTCAAATAACCAAATAGAAAATATTAAAGAACTGACTCAATTACAAAATTTAACTCATCTAGTACTCAAAAATAATAAAATTGAAGAAAAAATAAATCTTAAATATTTAAAATCTTTTACAAATCTCCAATATTTAGATTTAAGAGATAATAATATTGCAAAAAAGCTTGTATCAAGTGATTTCGACTTAAAAACAAAAGTAATACTTAACGATTCATATATAAGATTAAGATAGGCTATTCAATTAATTTAGTTTTACCAGCTCCCCAAACTCCAAGGGCTACGCCTAACTCCTTATGCTCTTTGGCATATTGCTTTACATTAAGTCCTTGCATTACAGCATCAATGGCTTGTCTAAAAGCTTTTGCTCCACTTATTGGACCATCAGGATGACTATGGATTCCCCCACCGCTTCCAATTAATATATCTTTTCCTGCCTCTTTAATGCATTTATCTACCATACCCGGAGTAATTCCTCCACTTGGCATTGGTAATGTCGGTTTAACATGCTGGAATGGAAATCTAAGTGCTTTAAGGTTTTGCTCGTATCTTTCCTCTAAGATTTCTGCTTTACCGTAAGGTGCAGGAATTACAACAATATCTGCCCCACACATTCGTGGAAATTTAGCGAAGGTTAGCATACTCGTCATCCCAGTGTTTATTCCGCCAAAATATACTCCTCCAAAATCCATATGTCCCAAGATTGGAACTTTGATTGAAGGGTCTTCTGCAATTTGCCTTAAAGCTTCAAAACCAGCAGTTAAATAGTTTATCATTAATGCATTTGCTCCCATTTCAATCATTTTATCAGCATATTCAAACATTTCAGGAAATTTATTAGTAATATTTATTGAGTATAAAGTTTTTTCTCCCTTCTCTGAATCTGCCCTATCTACACTCTCCATTACTGCAACAATTCTATCTTCTAAAGTATTGAATGAAGGATTTGAAATTAGCTCATCATCCTTTACTACATCACACCCTCCAACTGCTGCTTTATATACTAAATCAGCAGCAACTTCACAAGTATGTCCAGTACATGGCTTCACCATATTATTTAATAAGGGTCTTTCTGGCACCTTTAAAAGAGTTCTGAGACCATCAATTCCAAATTTTGGGCCCTTGAAATCCTCTAAATATGCTTTTGGAAATGCCAAATCTACTAATTTTAACCCATGGGTTATGCTAATATTACCTATAACAGAAGTCAGTAGCATAGGTATCCCATTATTTTTAACATTTACAACAGGGAAAGCAATTTGAACAAAATATGTTCTTTCCTTGACATCCTTAGGAATAAAATATTCGTACATAGGTAATTCATATACTCCAAGTACTCTAGCAACATGATTCTTTCTCACTTCAGCGGTTTCAGCAGGTACTCTAACCCAAGTTCCTGTTGATTGTTCAATTGCAGCAAAACGAGCCAAATAATTAACATTTTGTCCTTTAGGGCGTTTTATTATATAACTAGCAATTATATATTTTTCTAAATCAATCCCATCTAATCCCAGTGCTTCAGGAAGATCTAAATATTTGTCAAAAGAATTCAAAACAATTACAATTCATTTTTAATTTAATTAAAGAAAAATAATGATAATCAATTCAAAAATTTTATGAAATAGAAGTAGAAATGAATTAAAAGAAATTCAGTTTCATTTCTTTAAAGCACTCTTTTAAAAATCTAACGCTGTTAGCTTAACAGGTCAATTAACAACATTCACTGAATTAAGCATAAAACTATATAAAGGAATAAAACGAAATCTTTGATTATAATTTAAAAATCTATTAAATTATCAATCGTTCTAACCTTAAAAAGCCAGCTCTTAGGTTTTAAGGGGTGAACGAATTATAGAGTTCAAAACATCTCTCATTTATGTTGTATTTTACACCTTTTCCGAAATCTTGCTTTCAGGTATGTTCAGTTAAGAGATCTACATATTTTTGAGAAAGATTAACAAACTAAAGGTAAAAGAAATATAAAGCTAATAGTGTATTATTCCTTTGATTTCGCCGAAGCTTTAATATTACCATATGTATTTTCAAGCACAGTTAAATATTCAAGTAAAACTTGATCTGACTTGGATTTTTGATCATGCTCTCTTTTGATGATATTCAATACATATTTCGGAAAGAGTAAATCCAAATAAAAATCTGAAATAAGAGCATAATACTCAATTTTTCGATTATCTTGGAAAACGTGAATCAATTTATTATCATAGAGCATCTTCAATACTCCATCTACATCATCCAATCCCTTTTTTTTTAATTTTTCTAAATCACTTCTTGAGATAACTGCTTTTCTCAAAAGGCATAAGGTTTCATAAGCTTGTGGATTAATAAGAATATCTATTATTCTTAGATTATCCGTTTCTGATGGACGATAACCTTGAAAGTATTTCTTTACCTCTATATGATATTTTTCAATAAATTGAGAAGGGAGACCGTAACTTGCAGGATTGTTTAAAATTTTTGTTGGTGGTAACCGGAAAACTAAGATATCTCTAATTAGCAAGATTAATTCCGAGGGTAAGCCTTTAACTGACGTTTCTTTTATAATCTCAAGTTTTACGAGTTCTATCAACACTCCTTCTAAATCAACATATCCTTGTTTATATTGATCTTTTAACCAAACCATTAATTCAGACTTTGCAACTACTCCCTCATCTCTTAATCGGCTGATAATCATGCGTTTGACTTCATCTTGATATGTAATTGCAAGTCGCTGCTCACTATTTAAACTAGGGTAAATAGATAATCTTTGGAAAAGTGTAGGAATCATTGGTAAATAGGCTTCATCTTTTAAATTTTTCAAAATAATTCGAGAAATGTCTATTATCCCTCCTTCATAAGAATCTGGATCATCATCTAAGCTTAAAAGTAAAAGAATATAATATCCTTTATCAGGGCCCGTATAATAAGATGCAATATTCACAGAACCTATCATTAAACTGATGACTCCAGATTCTCCGCTGTACTCGTGAGTACTATAAACCTGCATCAATGTTTTATCTGCAACATTGATTTCCTCGGGATATTTAGCCAAGAGTTCAGCGCCAACTCTTTCATCCCATCTCATTACTATTAGCCCAAAAGGCATTAAATAGCACCTCTCTTAAAATCATTATTTTCGCCTTCTATTTCAAGTAATCTCTTTTCTTTTACTTTTTATGTCAATCGCATCTTTTAATGATAGTCCAATCTTACTCCATCTATCTCCAAACTTATTTATAATAATTTCCTCTTTTGAAGGGTATAGGAGCGATTCTTCAATAATCTTCTTCTTTTTTATGTATTTTTTCATTTCCCTTACTTTTTTAACAAAAGTTGGTATTCGCTGCTGTAGAATAATTCGATAAATTGCTAGACCAACAACTATTGCAATAATATAACCAACAATCAGCAAGAAATAAAACATTGGGATACTAGGAATTTCTTGCATATTAACTACCATTGTAACAGTAAATATTGAAATTAATATTAGAATCAATAAGAATGTGAGTGCTATTATATTCTTTTGTATAATTTTTGAGATTTTCATATTTAATTACCTTGTTTTTTAGAATTTCTTTTTCTTAATTACATATAAAAGGTTTTTAACATTAAATATGTAAATCTAAGTAATTAACTTTATCATGAATATCCTTTTTTTTGAAAAATTTTAATTTAACACAAAATCATTTTAATCCAACTTAAATGCTTTAAGATTTTAAAATAGTAAAAATTTTCTAATATATTTTTGATCAATAAATTATTTCGAACTTAAAGAGATAAAAAGTTACGAACCTTTATGGAATGCTTTTCTTAAAATTAAGAATATATTAAAATAAATTTATCTACTATTCCATGTTTTACAATTCCTAAAAATTTAAATATTTTGATTTAGATTGAAGTATCAAGGAAAAATATCAAAAATTTGTTTTAATTATTTGTCTAGATAAAATAGGCTACTATATATCATTAAAATTTCTCGAGATTTAGGTGAGAGAAAATGTTAAGGCAAGTATACATTTTAAAAGAAGAAACAGTTATTTATAATAAAAATTTTGGTAAGGCAATCGCTTCTGAAGATTTTAACAAAATATATCAAGGGATTGTCGAGGATGTTTTAAAGGGAACTGGTCTTGTGCAGGATAGCTATGATTACATCAAATATAAAATAGTGTTTATTTATGACGAGAATTTGGGATTAATGTTTATGTTTGTTACTGATATAAATGATGATCTCTCTCGTACGAAAACTGAATTAACCAAATTAAAAAAAGAATTTTTTGATACTTTTGGAGATAGTTTAGATGATTTAGATCCTGTTTTTATGGAAGTTTTAGATCCTATTATGGATTCTATTCATAGAAACCTAAAAACAAAGATTTCATTAGTTGGATTCTCAGGTGTGGGTAAAACGACAAGTACTAGACTAATATGCGCGACTGAAATTCCTTCAGTACATATACCTACTATTACGGGAAAGATATCAATTGCTAAAATTGGCAAATTATATTTCCATTTATGGGATTTTGCAGGACAAGAACAGTTTAGCTATTTATGGAACGATTTCATACTTGGTAGTGATGCTGTTCTTATAATTACAAATTCTACTTTGGAAAATGTGGAAAAAAGTAGATTTTTTATCGAATTAATAAAGGAACATGCTCCCTATGCTCAGGCTGCCATTATAGGGAATAAACAAGATTTACCTAATGCATTAAGCGTTGAAAAAATCGAAGAGATTCTCGGGCTAAAAACATATTCTATGGTTGCAATAGATCCAGAAAATCGAGATAAAATGATACAAATAATAGCAGACATCTTAGGAATAAGTACTGATGCTTCTCCATTGTTAAAACCTTTATTTGAAAGAGATGAATTAATAGCCCAAGCAAAAATTAGTTTAGAAAATGGAGACATAGCTGAAACAGCACAGTATTTTGAAAAAATCTCTGATTTATGCCTTGAATTAGGTGATGATAAACTTTATAAAGAATTTTATGAAAAAGCTAAGAAATTGAAAGGATATTTACCTGGTGTTTGAATAAAAAAATCTATTTTTAATATACTTAATCCAAACGTCAAAAATAAAATTTAATGATTAAAAAACAAAAAGAGATAAAAAAAACTTATTATTGATATTTAATCCTCTTCCTCAACTACACTTTTTAACTTAGTTGATCGATAATTATCATAGAGCACATTCAAATACTCAATCAAAACACCACTTGATTTTGATTTTACTTCATATTGATGGACAATCATTTTTAACATATATTTAGGGTAGAACAATGAATTATGAAAATCAGCCAGTAAAGCGTAATATTCAATTCCCTTTGTATCTTGAAATACATGAATCATTTGATTATTCCATAGCTTCTTTAATCCTTCATCAATATCTTCGACTCCCTTTTTTCGAAGTTTCTCTAAAACATTCTTAGTAACAATAGAAATTCTTAGAAGTTTTAAAATTTCATAGACTTGAGGATCAGCAATTACTTCATCTACAATTTTAAGATTATCTTTTTCACTAGGGCGATAATTTTTAAAAAAATTCCTTACAGCTACATTGTATTCTTCGACAAATTTTTCTGGAAGCCCACGTTCAATTGGATTTTTAAGCAACTTAATAGGTGGTCTTCTAATCATAAGGATATCATTAATAAGAAAAATTAATTCAGAAGGCATTCCCTTAACAGAGGTTTCCTTAATTATATCCTTTTTAATCAATTCCATTAGGATTGCATCTACATCAAAAAAGCCTTCTCTATATTTGTCTTTTAACCAGATTTTTAATTCTGATTTCGTTATTACACCTTCTTCTCGCAATCTATCTATTATTATTCGATTAACACTGTCTAAATACGTGATACCTAAGCTTTGTTCTTCATTTAAATGAGGGTATGTTGATAATCGTTGGAATAGGAAGGGAATCATTTTAAGATATTCATTATCTTCGAAATTTTGAAAAATCACACGTGAAATATCTGATAAACCCCCCTCATAAGCATCCGCATCCTCATCTAAGTTTAAGAGCAGAATAATATAAAGAGGTTTTTCTCGACCCGTATAGTATGACGCGATGTTTAATGGACCAACTAAAAGGCTTATCATTCCAGGTTCGCCCGTGTATTCATGAGCAGCATATATTTGCATTAATGTCTCTTCACTGATAATTAACTGCTCAGGGTATTTCGCTAAAATTTCTGTACTTACTTTAATATCCCATCTCATCATTATTAATCCTATTGGCATTACTCATCTTCACCTCTCTCTTTTGGTATTTCATTATTTTCCAGTTTTTCTTGTTCCAGTTTTTCTTGTTCCAGTTTTTCTTGTTCCAGTTTTTCTTGTTCCAGATTATCTTGTTCCAGATTCTCTTGTTCCAGTTTTTCTTGTTCCAGTTTTTCTTGTTCCAGTTTTTCTTGTTCCAGTTTTTCTTGTTCCAGATTCTCTTGTTCCAGATTTTCTTGTTCTAGTTTCTCTTGTTCCAGATTTTCTTGTTCTAGTTTCTCTTGTTCCAGTTTCTCTTGTTTCAGTTTCTCTTGTTCCAGTTTCTCTTGTTTTAGTTTCTCTTGTTCCAGATTCTCTTGTTTTAGTTTCTCTTGTTCCAGTTTTTCTTGTTCCAGTTTTTCTTGTTCCAGATTCTCTTGTTCCAGATTCTCTTGTTCCAGATTCTCTTTCTCCAGTTTTTCTTGTTCCAGATTCTCTTGTTCCAGTTTTTCTTGTTCCAGTTTCTCTTGTTCCAGTTTCTCTTGTTCTAGTTTCTCTTGTTCCAGATTCTCTTGTTCCAGTTTTTCTTGTTCCAGATTCTTTTGTTCCAGATTCTCTTGTTCCAGATTCTCTTGTTCCAGTTTCTCTTGTTCCAGATTCTCTTGTTCCAGTTTTTCTTGTTCCAGTTTCTCTTTCTCCAGTTTTTCTTGTTCCAGTTTTTCTTGTTCTAGTTTCTCTTGTTCCAGTTTCTCTTGTTCCAGTTTTTTTTGTTCCAGTTTCTCTTGTTCCAGTTTCTCTTGTTCCAGTTTCTCTTTCTCCAGTTTCTCTTTCTCTAGTTTTTCTTGTTCCAGTTTTTCTTGTTTCAGTTTTTCTTGTTCCAGTTTTTCTTGTTCCAGTTTTTCTTTCTCCAGTTTCTCTTTCTTCAGTTTTTCCTTCTCCTTTTGTCTTAACGCTCTCTCTTGTTTCTTTTTCTCTAATTTGTCTTTCTTAATTTTATTCTTTTCTAATTTTTTCTTCTCTAATTTCTCTTTCTTAATTTTATCCTCTGGAACTATATTTTTTAAGGAAAACTTTCTAGTTTTAAAATCCTCTAAACCTAATATTTCATCAAGTGAGAGACCAATTTCTTTCCATTCACTACCGAATATTTTTGCTATTACATGTTCCTTTGATGGAATATCAAATGCAACACTAACTTTCTTTTTAGATTTTATTAAATTTTTAATTTTTCTGATTTTCTTTACATGTTTTGGTATCCTCGCTTGTTGGATAACTCTGTAAGCAACAGCACTTCCTGCTATACCAAGAATTGACGCCGTTATCAAGATGAAGTAAAATGTTGGCACTCCTGGAAATATTTCTTGCATTTTTACATTAATTGCAATTTGTAAAATTTCGGTTTTATAATTAGCCTTTTCTATTCTAATTTCTGCAGAAAGAGTTTTGGACGTTGTGAATGCTTCTGGTAATGAGTCAAAAGTAAAAGTGTAAGTTCCATCTCCATTATTAGTAATAGTTACATCACTGTATACTTCGCCATCTATGAGAAGGGTAAGGGTAGCATCTGATACTGGTGAACTAGAAGGATGGTCAAGTGTAATAATAAAGGATAATTTCTTTCCAGATACTACTGTAATAAGATTATTCGTAAACTGCTCTGAAAATGAAATGTTAAAGATTTTATTGTTTATTATTATAGTAAGAGGAATTGTTTGTGATGTGAAATTATCTTTAGAAATGATAATTTCAGTCGTAGAGGTAGTCGTCGTCTCATCTTCGCTTAGTTGTGTGTAATTATCAATATATAATGAGTAAGTTCCATTTACCAAGTCATCTTCAGTTAGTGTATAGTTTTTATTTTGGAAAGTCATTGAAATTGATGCATCCTGTAAGAGAATAGAACTTGTTATATTATCAAGTGTTATAGATCTTGTTTTGTCGTATAGGGTTATATTCAAATCTAAAGGATCCCCATTATTGATTGTGATAATTCCATCAACGACTTTTTCTGTAGGTAATGAGTAAGTAAATATTCTTGACTTAATTTCTAAATTAATAAGAGCAGATTTTGCCACATAGTTCTGTTTGTGCAGCGTGATATACAAATAATAATTTCCAATCGATTTTAATTCAGTCTTAAAATCCAGTATATGTGTCATAGTTGCATCGTACTGAACCAAGGTCCCAATACCAGTTTCATTAACAACTTGAGTTCCATTCGCATATAATTCTTCCCAAATATAAGTAGCAGAAGTCAAATCGCCAATATTCCCTGCTGAAATTGAATCTTTATAAACAAACTCGAAATTTTTATGATCCTCGACCCATACTTCCGAGGATATATAAACTAAATCAGTTTCTCCATTGAGTTGCGTTGCTCTTTCTGTAATACTGAGATGTCTTGTTATTGTTTTTGTAGTGTAATTCTCTAACATCGCTACAATTTCTATTGCTTGTAAACCCGTAACCATTGCTTCTGATGTGTCAAGTGTAGCAGTATAATATCCATCATTATTAAGATCCTTAGAAATATTGATAGGATCAAGGTTTAGCCATTCATAAGTCACTGTGGCATTTGTTAATGGAGAGTTTGTTTCACTAAAATAGCGAAATGTTAATGTAATGGATTGACCAAATATTTGTGAATCTTGAGTTATTAAATTCAATGCATTATAATAATCATGCATAGTTAACGTAGAGGAAATAGCCTTTATATAGACTGTTTCAGATATGTCGGAAGGGGGAGCATGGTTGTGCTTACTTCCAGAGATAACGATACGATAAAGTATACCGCTTCCACCTGCAGATAAAAGAGAAGAATTAAAAGTAACATTATAACCTCCACTCCCCATTGTATTCAAACTATAACTCAATAAAGTAACACTCCCAATTCCTGTAGTTTTAATAGAACAAGTTAACGATACAGGATAATCCGGTTCAGGATCTAAAAGATTAATATCAGTAACCCAATTATCTGTAGAAGACGTAAAATTTACTTCAACCGTTATATTTTCTCCCCAAATTACTTCTTCTATAACACTTAGATTTTGAAATCTAGTCTGAGTAATCACCGGGTCGAAAATCTTAAAACTAAGAGTATCTGGCTCAGTTAAATTATAATTGTAAGAAGATATGCCTTTGGGTTTCCATTTATTTGATTGATTTACATCAAAACTTTGTAGATTACTCGCTTCTATTAATGAAAAGGTGTAATTATATCCTCTTAAAAACCAAAAGGGTAAATCCATTGTATCGTTATAAAAATCTGTGTCTGCCCCCTCCCCCTTAATAAAAGGAGTATAAGCATATCCACTACCACCTAGTTTTGTATATAATTCCGTCTCAAAGTTCGCAAAAATTCTAGTGCTGTTCACCTGTACTAAAACAGAATAAAAAGGAGTTCCGTCTTCCTTAGTAACGTTAATTCTAACTTTACATAAATCTGTAACGTTGTAAATGTTGGTTGTTTCAAAAAAAGTAACATTAAGATCTCCCCAAATATAGGATGTATTTGTACCAATAATAATAATTCTCAAACCATGTACTTCATACTTATCTCCTTTTAACGTACTGGGTATTAAAGGAGGTGATCTCATGTCTATCTGTGTACGATACCATGGTTTTCCAGCAGTGATATTAGAGTAAATAAGATAATTATCATTGGTATTATTATTTTTATCTATATAATAAATTGAAATTGAAGTAATACTAACTTCTGATGAGATTCTTGGGCTTGTAACATTTATATTAGCTGAAATTATCTTTTTATTTCCAAGTTCAGTTTGCGATCCATTCGTATAAAATATTTCATTAATTGTGAATGCTTGGGTACCCGACCCATTGGGAATAGTTGCATTTAAAAATACCGAATGTTTTCTAATCTTGTCGCCTAATTGGTCGTAAGTGTCTCTTCGTATATAACTCTTATTCAATAGTGTAGTACTATTAGCATTATAGCTAGGATTCGTATAATAAACCTTATAATAATAACTAGATTGATTTCTCCAACGGAAGGTAGTTTTTCCATTAGAAGCATAATCAAGAGTTAAATTATCCAAACAATCCCCCACAACTCCACTTGTAACATTATAAACTTTAATATATCCTGAATTCATTGGTTCTTTACCAAAATCAACTATTTCAAAATCAATGGTCCATAATTTTATTTCGATCGTCCTATTTTCTATAGCTTCCGTAACTGAAATGTTAACCAAAGGATAATCAGTACTATTATACACAACATATTCTCTTTCTAAACCTTCAGTATTTATTGAGTAGTTTACCCAATAATCATAGTCTTCATATTTTACATTTGTAAAGAGTGCGTTTCCGGTATTTTCTGCAGTAGATTCTGTATGTGATTCTATAGGGCTTAATGGATTTGAAGCATTTACTAGAGTAACTTCAGCGTTAGGAACAATTCTTCCATCAACATCTTTAACAGTTATTGTAACTTCAGCACTTTTTTTTTCAGAATCTTCTAATTCTGTTTGTAATGTATAATTAAATTTTATATCATCAACCTGAAAAAAAGCGTTTAAACCATTAGTTTCGGTACCAAACGTTATGAATTCTAGAAAAACTACTTTACCATAATTACTTGGGTCAATTTCAATACTATATGTTTTATGCAAATTATTAGTTAAAGTTGAAGTCTCAACAGTTTCTAATATTGTTTCAGATTCCATTCTATGAATTTCAGTATTTGTATAATCGCTTTGTGGCCCATCGTAAGCACTTGCCCATTCTTCTCCCCAATTTAAGGCTGTATGTGCTGTATTATTATCTACTGTACCATATTGTTGAACTATTCTCACATGAAAAGGATCTATGGCTTTACTGTTTGAACCGTCATAAATTCTAACATTACGCCACATGGTAATATATAGTTTTTGTGAACCAGAGGGGTCTATACTAGGAATAACAAAGGGGTAGCTAAATAAAGTTCCAATATAATCTTGATCACTACTACCAGCAGTAATAATATCATCACGTGCACCCCATTTAAAATTATATGTACCTTCATAGTTTTTTTCATGATAACTATCAATATCGGATAAACCGTGTTTATAATCGCCTATATCCGCGGGACTTGTATAAGATTCGAAAGCTGGGTCGTTGAGAGGAACACCATTTGTAAAATTCCATCCAAATAAATTCCAAGTATTATCCGTACCTGATTGAACATCTAATTCAAAATTACCGTTTCTAATCCATCCAAAACTGTCTGCAAGGGAATTTGAAGTTTTATTCATAAAATGGGTTTCAAGAATCTCAACATTATCATTTCCATAATATAAATAGGTATCAAGCTCGGTTTTTGAACCACTACCATCAGCAGCAGTTATATTCGTATCAAACCACACCGTCACCCAATCACCGCTTATATTAAAATAATACTTTCTTAAATATGGATTATGTAATTCTTCTTCCACGTCCCATTTATATTCAATAATTCTTATATCTTTTAAACTTTCATTCATAAAGCCATTAGCTACATATCCTGTATAATTAAAAGTTATACTTGCTCCGTAATCATAAAAAGCTACCTCATACGGATTTGTTATATTTATCAAATTTCTCGCTTGAAAAGTTTTATCCCACCATTGATGTTCGCCATATACAGGTTCAGCACTTGGTTTTGGTTTATCTACTAGATTTATTTCATTATCATTTTCATCATTAAATTCTTCTTTCGTATTAGAAAGAGATGAATTGGAAAAGTTCATTAAAATAATTGTGTAAATACCAGTGAATAACATAAATAAAATCAATGAAATTGTTTTAAACCTTAATTTTGCTTTTTTTGATTTAATCATAATTATCATTATTTTGTTTTTTAAAATTCGATAAAATCTTAAATAATATTTAAAAAAAATATAAAAGAATTTAAATAAAACATTTTGTATATGATTAAATTCTTACACGAAAAACATCAATTAGAATTTAAAAAAACTGAATGTTCCTTCTCCTACTGAACTGGTTTATTTAATAAAAGAAAAATTTTTCGCTTTCTTTGCCGATTTGGATTATCTATTATGAAATCTCCACTAAAGGTAGTATTATTAGTAATGATATTACCGATACCATCCATTAATTCTTTATTTTTGGGATAAAATTGAATTACAACACTGCATTTTGGTTTTAATATCTTAAAGAAAGATTTAGACAATTTTTTTAACATTAAATGCATTTGATTATTATCTAAATTTCTAAATATCCATTGTAATGCTGAGATAGAAATAATAGCATCAAAGGAATTTGGTTTAAAAGGAGTAAAACACATATCTGCGTTAATTGGATTTAAACATTTTATATCATAAAAATATAAGAACTCTAAAATAAGATCAAGTGCCACAGTTTTATATCCTATTTCATTGAGATAAGTTGCGACAAATCCAGGTCCACAACCCGCATCCAAAATTAATCCTTCTTTTTTTTTAAGATTTAATAATTCTAATGCCCTAATTGTAATTTTCTCTTGAGATCTCATCATACTTTTGGAGGTGGCATACGTTTGAAGCATTTCTCCTTTATAATATTCTGAGACGTTATTATATATTTCCTCTGGTCTTTTCTTTTTTACATTAAAATAATAATTATCGTTCAAATTCAGTTGACTCGAGAGTTTTTAATCAGTTAACCCAAATTGAAAGAAAGAAATAAATTCCAACTATTAAATCAAAAATTTTATTAAATTTTAAATATTTATAATTTTAATCAGTTTTATTCATTATAATTAAATTTAGCTTTTGATATTTTATGTCTGAGAAAGAAGAAAAACAAATTGTAAGAAAAACTACTCTGAACCTAAGAAGAAAATACGGAAGGACAAAGTTAATAAATGTTGTAGAGAGAGATGCTTTTGTTCCAAAGTCTCTTGAAAAAGAAATTAGAGAAACCATCTTAAAAAAGAAAAGTATTTTATCTACTGACATTGCTTTAAGATATGATATAAGAGTATCGACAGCAAAACTATTATTAAAACATTATGAAGAAGAAGGACTGATCAAATTATTGGATCCTTCCTTAAAATTAAAAATCTATGTTCCGTCTTCTTAATAAATTTTCTTAATTTTAAAATGAGAAAGAAATTTATATTCAAGAGATTTTAAGTTTCATAAGAAAATTATATCACTAGATCTCTTTGTTATTATTAAAGCAGCTGTAGCCTAGTTGGTAAGACGCCGGCTTCGAATATATTTTGAAGTTACCGAGAGAGCCGGTGCGCGTTAGCGTTCGGGGGTTCGAGTCCCTCCAGCTGCGCTTAATTTAGGATGATAATTAGAGCTTTTTAACAAATAGAAGCTTTTATGTTTTGGAGATTTATTGAATTATTTGTAAAATTAAATTTTCCATCTGAGGTTTCGCAGCTTCAATTTTATCTAAAACAGTAACAGTTTTTGCTAAATCTGTTTTATCTTCTTCTACTATGAATAATAAATAGAAATCTAAATTTCCAAACTTAAGAACTTCAATTACACCTGAGAATCTTTCTCCACTATCAAACTTATCAGAAAATTCAAGTAAGTTTCTATTTTCTGAAACAACTCGCCTTTGTAACTCTAGATAAATATCATAAATCTTTAATTTTTCTTTTAAATGTAGATGTGGTCGATAAAATTCACCAAGAGTTATCCCTTTAGAATCAAATAACGCAATTAATATCGAATTATAGTTTTTACTAATTTCTGAAAATAATAGTGATACCATTTCCATTTTCTCAAATAACATGGATAATCCGCTCGAGAATGCGTCCATTATCGATTTAATATCGAAGATTGTTGTCTCAAAGAAAAAAATATCAAAATCATTAGAATATCGTGTTAATGCTTGTTTTAGTGTAAGAATTTTTTTATTAATCACTTTATCATCGACAAGTTGGGGATCAAATTTATGGAAAAGCACACAAACTGGAGGATATTCTTGTTCTTCCTTATAAAAGAGTAAAATATTTTCTAAATAATCTATTGACTCAATATATCTATTATAATCTTGAGCATCTATAATATAAAAAATTAAATCTGTACCACTAAGATATTTTATAGGATTTTTTAAATATTCCTCCCGATACTGTTTCTGTCCTCCAAAATCAAGCCTAGAGAACTCTATTCCTAAAAATCTAAAAGAATCTCTTGCAATCCTTCTTGTTGGTAACAATTTTCCAACTTTTTCCTCAAAACCGAAGCGTTTTGTGATTGCAGTAATAATACTGGTTTTTCCTGCATTGTCCAGACCTAATACGCCTATTTTTCTTGTAATTATAATACACCAAATCTAGTTTCTTTTAAAAAAATAAAACACACGTTTTCTAAATTATTCAATATAAAAAATCATTAATAAATGCTTTTATTTAGTAAGCAAAATAAAATTACACAATTATTTAGGCTTAAATTTGAAAAAGATTAAAATTTTATCCTCCAGCTAGAGCTAAAGAAAGATACAAATTATCATTATCTTTAAGACTTGTTTTATATTTCTTTAAATATTTTATATTCCGACCGTTCAATAAAACGAGTATTTGAGGATTAAATTTTTTCTTATTTTTACTGAGTATGCCATCATCTAATTTATCACTATTTTCGTTTAAGAATTGAGTTACTATATCGCCAACATTATTGCCTTCATACTCTAAATATTTTTTCTCAATTTTTAATTGAAAAATGTTTAAGAGATTTAATTTCACTTTAGCCATAAATTAACTCTATTCTTTAATTAAAAATAATAAAAACTAGGGAAATAAAAGTAATTTCACGCGTTTATTCCTTATTGTTACAATTAAAAGGGTTCTTATTAAATTTAATTTTTATTCATTGGAAGTTATTTATTGGAATTTCTAATATTTTGCTCATACAAAAATAGTACTATAATAACTGCCAATTACTTTCTTCTCCCTCGTTTTTAAATTGTGTTCAAATAATATCATAACACCGTTTTTATAAATATCTATTTCAACAAAAGTTTCATCAAAATGAGTTCCTTCAAGACTTCCTCCATTTGAAAAAATAGTATTTTCAATTTTAATATTATAAGAAATACTAGGTGTGCTGTTTAAAACAAGGTCTATTTGAGAACGAGCAAATTGCGAAAGAACATCTCCTGAATCAATTAATTCAGTTCTCCAAACTGAAAGAGGTGTTGGAATTAAATTATGAAAACAACATACTCCGACTATTTTTTGATGACTAACACTCACCACTTTTTCGATAAATTTCTGTAATCGTTTTCGTCCTATAAAGCCTGTTTTGGAGTCAGGAGTAGTAGAATTAATACCTTGGAAATACAATTTATCGGTTTCATATAAAGGATCAGATGGACCGATAAATCGCTCCCAATAGTTCCAAGCAGATGGTTTTGAATCAGTATAACCAGGAACCAGAATATAAGGATGTATTAGTTTATCTACTTTATCTTTTGCTATCATAAATTCTTTCTTATAACTATTTCTTGTTACATTTCCAGCATGAACAACGAGATCAACATTTTTAATTTTGTTTATAGCATCAACTGCAAGATCAAGATTCATTTTTTTATTTTCTGAGTGTTCTGAGATAAAGGAATTAGAAATTTGAATGAATTTACAAATTGGTTTTTTATTCTTTTTAAAGTCAGCTGGAACATAATAATTAACTTTTCTATTTATCTCTTTTATATAGTTAGGTTCAAATATCGGTATTACCTTAAAACTGATTTTCATTCCTTCAATATCAATAATACTATAAGTAAATAGCTCTCGATATCGAGTTTTATTACTACAAAAAGTTCCTGAATTAAAAATAAACATATCTTTTTCACTACTGGAAACAGTGTATATATTAGATATATGTCTATGACCATTTAATACTAAATCAGCTTTAGCATCAATTAACATTTTCAACATATTTCCAGAATCATCAATTGCCGACCTTTCTTTTCCTGTATTTGGAATTGGAATTAATTGATGATGAAAACATACTACCTTGAATTTATTCTGTCTTTTTGGTTTCTCTAATTTTTTTCTAACAGCCTCTATTACATTTTGATGAATAATACCTCCTGGTAAATCTGGTTTTGTACTGTCTAATCCCGTTACATATAGCACTTCATCTTCATAGTCATAATGACGTTTACCAATCATTTCTTCAAAAAGTAAATACCCAACATTAAGAGCATCATGATTTCCAATTAGGAACATAAGTTCTGCTCCTAATTTAGGTTTGAACTTTTTAAACTGCTTGAGAGTGTGTTCATATCCTAAAAGAGTCCCCCCATGTGTGATATCTCCTAAATGTAAATAAAGTGTAACATCTTTTATAGCGTTAATTTTTTTAATACCAAGATCGAAAGCTTTTTGATTATATGAATCCCACGATGGAGCAATATGAGTATCAGAAATTATAACTATTCGTTTTTTAGAATGCTTCTGTTCTATATTTTCATTTAACTTGAACAATTTTTCAGTCATCATAATTATATTCTAGTCATTTTTTTTTTTTAGCAGGATGCCCTGCATAAATAGAATTTTCTTTTAATATATCATCAAAGTTTGTATATGAATGAGCAGATAATTTTGTGTTCTGTTTTATATGGGTTCCGGGCATTAGTATACACTTAGCACCAATTAAAGCGTTATCCTCTATGATAATTTTTTTTAAAATAAATTTATCTTGCTCGATTCCAAAACTCAAAAGTGTACTACCCATTCCAATGATAACATTTTTACCTACAGATACAAATTCGGAGGAAATCCAACTATTATCAGAAATTCCATTTTTTCCTATTTTTACTCCAAAGAAATGTAACACAAAACGATTTTTTAACCAAGGGAATGGATTTGAGGCATTTATAAAAAGTGGCCATTTTTTTACAATATTTCTTAAATTCCAGAAAAGATAATTTTTTTCTTTCGGATCTCTATTAAATATACCCTCTTTTGGAAAAAAAAATAATTTTAGTATGATCAGAAATAAAACAGAAAACAATATAGCACTTAACTGTAATAGGTAAATCAATATTATCAAATTGATTGGAAATAATAAAAAGAAAATTAAATATAATCCATCTTTCCAAAAATACACAAAATACAAATATTCAAAAATCATACATGGAATAAAACTTAAGAGGATAATGATTAAATAAAGAAAAATATATTTACTTCGAATCCGTTCATCAATCGGTGTAGGGGAATCACATTTTAGGCTTGCTGGTTGAAACATTAGACTTGATTACCTCCATGGTCATCTTCATTATCCGCCTTAATACTCTCATCGTGTTTTTCTCGTTTTATTCTTTCTATTTTTTGCTGTGATTCTTCTACTGATTGAATTGGAAATGTTATGCTCACGGGTGTTCCAACGTGAATCAAATCTGATTCTAAGTTTTGATTTACCCAAGTATAACTGTTAGCTCCTAAAATAGCTCCGTCTTGTAAAATACTACCAGGACTAATTAGAGATTGAGGTCCAATGATGCAATTTTTACCTATTTTTACTTTTTTAATAATAATTTTATTTTGATAAATTAAATGTGAAAAAATACAGATGTGGAGGGATGTCATTGTAAAATCCCCAATCTCTACAAACTCAGGATCGATGTATCCTTCATATGCAACGACATTTTTCCCTATATGAACCCCGAGAAGTCTATAGACATAAATATCTGCCCATGGTAATGGTAAAGCTCTTGCCAACCAAATGGGAAAATAAGCAGTCCAAAATCTTCGGTGCGTATATTTCCATTCTTTACTCCCCCTTGGAAATACTCCTTCCCTTGGAGGATGTATCTTATTTAAGACTTTAAAAATTCCCGCCGAGAATAGAAAAACAGAAAGGGAAAATAAAAGTATGTTGCCATAGATATTCATTGGAAGTAATATCCATTCCCACCATTGCCCTATTAATACAAAAGATAAAAATTTCTTTCCCGTTAATAAGTAGTAAAGATCATTATAATACCACAAATTTATTGAAATAATAACAAACCATCCAAAAAATAATTGCAAAAGAATAACTAATGTAAATGGTGTTTTGTATACTCCCGAAGTGGAGATGTATTCAATTTTAAACTGTAAATCCTTATTATTTGGCATATATTTTAACTAAATTTAATTATGATTTCACTATATATAATATTATAATCTTAAAATTAATTAAATCATAATATTTAATTTTAGTATTTGAGTTTTTAAACGAAAAATAAATAAAAAATTAATACAATATGATTAATATATTATTAAAAAAAATTTTTACGTAATAACAATTTATATTTAATAATTCATAAAATCAATTTAAAACTAATAAAGGTGAAATACAATTAGTATAGACTGGGCAAAAGCAGAACAAAAGCCCGAAAAGAAGTTATCTGTTGAAGGTAAATTCTTGTTAGACCTCAGAGCAAAAGTAAATGATTTAGAAAAACAATTAATAGATACTAAAAACGATCTAAAGCAAAAAATTGATAGTCTCGAAAAAACTGAAGAAAATTTAGCTGAAACAGAAAGTAAGCTTCAACTAACAGAGACAGAACTTGTAGAATCAGAAGAAACTCTCAAAAAAACAAAGGTTGATGATCAAAATCTAATAAATGAAAAAGAAGGAGCAATTAATGATTTAAAAACTGAAGTTGATAATTTAAAAAAAGAGCTCGAAAAACAAAAATCTAAGACGGCTGATCTTGAGAACAACTTAGCGTTAAAAGAAGCTAAAATTTCAGATTTATCTAGTTCATCTGAAGAATTAGAGGCTGTAAAATTAGATCTTGAAACAAAAGTCTCAGATTTAGAAAGTCAATTAAATGAGGCAAATAAAAAAGATTCACAAATAGAGGAATTAACTTCTAAACTTTCCGCAGCTCAAGAGGAAAAAGCTCAAATAAATTCTCAATTAACTGAGATAAAAAACGCTCTATCACAAAAAGAGAACGAAATTCAAGATTTATCTGAAAGAGTATCTGAAAGCAAACAAGTAATTAAAACTACGACAGCTCAACTTAGTGAAGCTGAAGATGAATTAGAAGAATTAAAACCTCCAGAAATTGGAGCTACAAAAGCATTTGCCACGGAAGAAAGACTTACCTGCCCGATGTGCTCTAGCAAGGGGAGATCAATAAAAACGGTTGAAGATAAAGACAAAGTTTTAAGCTATGTAGGGCATATCCCTATGTATGCAAAAAAACGCATTTGTAAGAAATGCGGCTACGAGTTCTAATAACCTAGACAACCTTTACAACCTTTACAACCTTTACAACCTTTACAGAACGAAATTTTTTTTTCTAATTTCTATATAAACTCTCTTTTTAGGCACACAATTTTTACAATAGACTTCAAGGAATTCATAGAGGATTAGTGAAATCTTAAAATATACACTAGTTCATAATGTTGTGAACTTAAAAAAAAATAAAAGTTTGTTTTAAAATAAAAAAAAAGAATTATGTAATTTTTAATTCTGTTAATTTCATGGTTTTTTTTCTGCATTTTGAAGCTATACAGTTTATTAAGGGCTTTCCTAGATAAAACTTTTCTATATCTGATTTGGGAAAGTCGTCAATATATTCTATTATTTGATTTTTACTTTCTTCTTTGCTAAACCATTCCATAGCGGATTTAGAATGAGGGACTAAACTGCATAGCATTCGACCTTTGGATTCGTTTAAAGGTGCTTCATTTATAATGTATCCGACTTCGGCAAAATCTAAAGAATCGGTGGACTTATCAAGAAAATTCCAAATGTTTGAATCTTCACATAATGAATCCCAGTCATTGTAAACTGAGATATCCCCATCAATATTACTCCAAATATAAAATTTTGTCAGTTTATATCATCTATTTTTTTTATTGTTCATTTTTTTAACCTACTTAAAATTATTTGTTTTAAAATAAAAAAAAAGTATTAGGTAATTGTTGTATTATATTTTTGAGAATGTAAGAATTCATAAATAGATTTGAAAGCCTTTTCGAATTCTTCAATTTCGAAGGATTCCGTTATTTTACTTGCCCAACAATTACTATAAGCAAAATTGTAGTTTATATTCTCATCAAAAGATTTCATTAGTAGATAGCTCACCAATTCCGCTAAAATTTCATTCTTAGCATAATTCTTTTTACTGTGCTTGGTAATCTCTAAGATTGAAATGGTTATATGATGTCCCAATTCGTGAAAAAGGTTATGTGAAGTTTGTTCATAGAGAATAATTTGTTTACTGAGGGGGTTATACGTTCCTTTTAATTCTTGGTCTTTGAATTCTTCTTTTATTTTTACTTCGGGAAAATTTGTTTGAGTATATCCTAATGCTGTATTATAATCTATTTCTGCGTTTTTCATTATTTTCTCATCAATTTCTTTTCGTTCCTTAAGATAATTCTCAAATTCGCTTGTTTGTGAAATGTCAAACACATTTCCTAATTTAAAAAAGTGAAGATACTTTTCTGATTTCTCTGGTTGGTCTTGGTTATTATCGCTTATTACTTCATCGTTATTATTTTTCTTCTTAGCGAAAATTGGCACTAAAACTTTATAGGCTTTTATGCCTTTAAGAACTTGAATATCTTGTTCTTTCCAATTAAAAAAACTGTTTAAAACTCCGATAAATTTATCATCGTGTCTTTGTTCTGCTTGGGCGAGGACTAAAAATCTGTTCCGAATTGAATAATTATGAAGTTGTCTGTATTCTGCGATGATTCCAACAAAATCTTTAATTGTTTTTTTAGTTAAAAAATTTTTATAGAGGGCGTGAATTTCTTCTTTTTCGGCTTCCTTTTTCTGTTTGTATTGTTCTATCTGGGCGGGTGTAAATGTCTTCTTACCATACCTTTTACTTTGTGCTGTCATGATTAAAAGTAATCAATAAACCTATTTATTTGTGAAGAGAGTCAAGATTTTCTATAATAAATGGACTTAAAAAATTAAATCCAAAAAATTAGAAATCTCCTCAATTATATGTAGGATCGATTCTATTAAATTGTTATGATACCTAAAAAGGAAGGTTTGGAAATCGGTTTTTAAATCTTATCCTTAAATTTAGGATATTCAATTCTTAAATTAATACTCTTGATACTATTTTTATTTTGAAGGGAAATTTGAGATTTTTTTTTTTCTCTTTTATCTTCAAATGGTCTTCCTATCCCCATGAACTAACTAAAAAGAGTAGTTTCTAAAAATTTAACTTTCTTTTTGATCCAAAAATTGAATGAAAGATTTAGAAAGAGGATAACATTAAAGA
>SDBS01000851.1_pt1 | contig 30710 bp, 26 predicted proteins | sample 2277091 | NCBI WGS metagenome assembly SDBS01 (sample SAMN10404972, study PRJNA504765) | marine sediment metagenome | isolation source: marine sediment core GS10_PC15, 163 cmbsf | place: Arctic Ocean: Southern Knipovich Ridge | collected 2010 | reverse complement strand
CCCTGAGGACTTCTATTACACCAAGGATCATGAGTGGGTCAAGGTCAAGGGTGGGGAAGCCACCATCGGCCTCACGGATTTTGCGCAGAAGCAGTTGGGAGACGTGGTGTATGTGGAACTGCCTGAGGTCGGCTCTGAGCTGGGATTCCATCAATCCCTGGGCGTGATCGAATCAGTTAAGGCGGTCTCCGACATCTACTCTCCGATCGCCGGCGCGGTCGTCGCCGTGAACGAGGGCCTGAACGATGCCCCCGAGCAGGTCAACGAGGACCCGCACGGCCAGGGCTGGATCATCCGCCTCAAGGTGAAGGATGCGGCGGAGCTGGAAAAACTCATGTCTGTCGATGAGTACGAAAAATTCCTGGAGGGGCTGGGAAACTAAGGCCTCTCTTTAAACACAAGGGGATCTGACCTCCAATGAGCTATATTTCTCTAAGCGACAAAGAAAAAAAGGACATGCTGGACACGATCGGCATCGACTCGGTCGAGGAGCTGTTCCAGGCCATTCCCGAGGGTGTGAAGCTGGGCCGGCCGCTGAAGGTGCCCGAGGCCCTTTCCGAGCCCGAGCTCGTGGCGCGCTTCGAGGCCCTGGCCGCCGAAAACAGATACACAGATTACCTGTCCTTCCTGGGCGGGGGAGTCTATCCCCATTTCATCCCCGCTGTGGTGGATTACCTGGCCGCACGCGGGGAATTCGTGAGCCCGTACACTCCCTATCAGCCCGAAGTATCGCAGGGCACGCTGCAGGTGATCTTCGAGTTCCAGACCCTGATGTGCCAGCTCACGGGGATGGATATCGCCAATGCATCGCTTTATGACGGGGCCTCGGGAGCGGCGGAGGCCGTGCTCATGGCCAACCGCCTGAACCGCAAGACCAAGATCCTGATCGCCAGCTCTCTACATCCCCAGTACCGGCAGACCATCGATACCTACATCCGCAACCTAGGGGGGATCAGCGCCGAGACACTGGGATACACGAGCGAGGGCCGGCTGGATCTCCGGGATCTGGAAAAACATCTGGATGAGGATGTCACGGCCGTCATCTTCCAGTCGCCCAACTACTTCGGGGTGGTGGAGGATGTCCGGGCCGTGTCCGGACTCATGCACGATCACCAGGCCCTTTCCATCGCCGTGGTGACCGAGGCCGTGTCTCTGGGGCTCCTGGAGCCGCCCGGCGCCTCGGGCGTGGACATCGTGACCGGCGAGGCCCAATCCTTCGGGATCCCCCTGAGCTTCGGGGGGCCGCTCCTGGGATTCATGGCCTGCGGCCAGAAGCTCATCCGGCAGCTGCCGGGCCGTATCGCCGGGGAGACCAAGGATGTGGATGGCAACCCGGGATTCGTGCTGACGCTCTCCACGCGCGAGCAGCACATCCGCCGGGAGAGGGCCACCTCCAACATCTGCACCAACCAGGCGCTCTGCCTGCTGCGCACCACCATCTACCTCGAATCCCTGGGCAGGACGGGGATGCGCGAGCTGGCCGAGCTCAACCTCCAGAAAGCCGCCTATGCGCGAAACACATTGACCGCGATCGACGGCGTACGGGCCAGATTCACCGGCCCGGTCTTCAACGAATTCGTGCTCGAATTCGATTGCCCCTGGAGGGAGATCGAACCCAGGCTCAGGCAGGGCATGATCCTCGGCGGCCTCGATCTGGCCGGAGATTATCCGGAACTTGAAAACTGCGCCCTGGTGTGTGTGACTGAGACCCATGCCAAGGAAGACATTGACCGGCTGGCTTCCTCCCTGAAGGAGGCCTTGTCATGATCCGCGAACCGTTGATCTTCGAGCTGAGCGGTCCCGGGAAAAAGGCGTTCAAGCTCCCGCAGCTGGACGTGCCCAAGCAGGAAGGACTGCTCGAATCCCTCCCCGTCAGGCAGGATGTCGAGGGTTTCCCCGAGGTTTCCGAGATCGAGGTGGCCCGCCATTTCACGCGCCTCTCACAGGCCAATTACTGCATCGACATCGGCATGTATCCCCTGGGTTCCTGTACCATGAAGTACAATCCCAAGGTGAACGAGAAGATCGCGGCCCTGCCCGGGCTGGCCGGCATCCATCCCGCGGCCGCGGTGGAGCTTATTCAGGGAAACCTGGCCATCATCCACGACCTGGAAGACTCTCTGAAAGACATCACGGGCCTGGATGCCGTGAGCCTCCAGCCTTCGGCCGGTGCCCAGGGCGAACTGGTGGGCATGATGCTCATCCGGGCCTGCCTGGAAGAGCGGGGAGACCCCCGCAAGGTCGTCCTGATCCCGGATTCGGCCCACGGCACCAATCCCTCCAGCGCCCACATCTGCGGCTACCAGGTTCAGGAGATCAAGTCCAATGAGGCGGGTACGGTGGACCTGGAGGACCTGGACCGTGTGATGAACGAGGACGTGGCCGCCTTGATGGTCACCAATCCCAACACGCTGGGGGTGTTCGAGAGGGACATCTGCCGCATCACCGAGCTCGTGCACAGCCGGGGCGGCCTGGTCTACATGGACGGGGCCAACATGAACGCGCTCATGGGCGTGTGCCGGCCCGGTGACATGGGCGTGGATGTCATCCACCTCAACCTGCACAAGACGTTTTCCACGCCGCACGGCGGGGGAGGCCCCGGCTCCGGCCCGGTGGCGGTCAAGGCACTGCTGGAGCCTTATCTGCCTGTGCCCGTCATCACCAAACACGAGTCTGGCTACGGATTCGATTTCGACCGGCCCAAGACCATCGGTAGGGTGCGGGCGTTTTACGGGAATTTCCTGGTTGCCGTCAAGGCCTTGGCCTACATCCTGACCCTAGGCCCGGAAGGGATCAAGGAGGTGGCGGAGATCGCCGTTCTGAATTCCACCTACATCCGCAAACGTCTGGAAGGGGAGTACCATCTTCAGTACGAGACACCGACCATGCACGAATGTGTGTTCTCCGACAAGCTCCAGAAGCCGTATGGTGTGCAGAACATCGACATCGCTAAGCGCCTGATCGATTATGATGTCCACCCGCCTACCATGTCCTTTCCCCTAATCGTTCCGGGTGCGCTCATGATCGAGCCGACCGAAACGGAGAGCAAGGCGGAACTCGACCGCTTCATCGAGGCCATGCTGTCCATCAGCCGGGAGGCTCGGGAAAATCCTGAACTTCTCAAAGAGGCCCCGCACGGATCTTACGTGCGCCGGCTGGACGAGACCACGGCCGCCCGCAACCCCATACTGAGATGGAAACCGGAGAATTCCGATGAAGTCTAGGTATATAACTTGTATACTATTCATAAAAGTTGCCGATCTTTTAAGAAGAGAAACTTAGAAATGGTTGACATCGCACCAAGAAAGAATCAGATAATGATAGATGAATCTTTCCCTATTTTAGAAAGGATTGGCAACTTAAATGAATAGCATTCAAGACTTGATCATGAACCTAAACCGGTACTGGGCCGGCCAGGGGTGTTATCTGGCCCAGTCATATGACCTGGAGGTGGGGGCGGGCACCATGACCCCGGATACCTTCTTCCGTGTGCTGGACTCGCGGCCCTGGAAGGTGGGATATGTGCAGCCTTCCCGGAGGCCTGCGGACGGCCGCTATGGGGAAAATCCCCACCGGGTGCAGAAGCACTATCAGTACCAGGTGATCATGAAACCCTCACCCGATAACATCCAGGAGCTCTATCTCAAGAGCCTGACCAAGCTGGGTATCGACCTGGAGGAGCATGATCTGCGGTTCGACGAGGACAACTGGGAGGCGCCCACTATCGGCGCCTGGGGCGTAGGCTGGCAGGTGCTGCTGGACGGGCTGGAGATCACCCAGTTCACCTATTTCCAGCAGGCCGGGGGGATCGAGACCTTCCCCGTGCCGGTCGAGATCACCTACGGGCTGGAGAGGCTGGAGATGTTCCTCGAAGGCAAGGACAATATCTATGACCTGCAGTGGTCGGCGGATGTCTCCTACCGGGACCTGCGCTACCGAGAGGAAAAGGAATTCTCCGAGTACAACTTCAACTATGCGGATATCAAGGGACTCCAGAAATCGTTCGCCCTGCAGTCGAGGGAGGCACAGCGCCTGATCGAGCGGGATCTGCTGCTGCCGGCCTATGACGCCTGCCTAAAGTGCTCCCACCTCTTCAACCTCCTCGACGCGCGCGGGGCCATCAGTGTCACCGAGAGGGTCAAGATGATCGCCCAGATCCGGGACATAGTCACCCAGGTGGCCCGCCAATATGTATCCGAAAAGGAATCTTCCTAATGGAATTCTTGCTGGAAATAAAAACCGAGGAGATGCCCCCCTCCCACGTGGAAGAGGGTTTGGCCCAGTTGGAGGCGGGACTGTCCGCGGGACTCAAGTCCAACGGTTTGGTCAATGTCCGCGGGGACAGCGGGAAGATCCGCACCTACGGCTCATGCCGCCGCCTGATCGTGCACGGTGAGCTGGCTGCCAGGCAGCAGGACAGGGAAGATCTGGTCACCGGCCCGCCTCGAAGCGCGGCCTTCTCCCCTGAGGGGAAACCCACGCCGGCGGCCCTGGGATTCGCGCGTGCTCATGGCGTGAGTGTCGAGGCCCTGGAGGTGGTGCGCACGGACAGGGGAGAGTACGTGGCCCTAAAAAAAGTCGTGGAGGGCAAGCCCGCGCCGGAAATCCTGCAGCGGATTCTGCCCGGGTTGATCTCACGGCTTTCCTTTCCCAAGATGATGAAATGGGGGGAGCAGAACTTCCGTTTTTCCCGCCCCATCAAGAACATCATGTGCCTGTGCGACGGGAAGCTGCTCCCGTTCGAGGTAGCCGGAGTCAAGAGTACGGATTTTACCTTCGGACACCCGATCTTCTCTCCCCGGAAGATAAAAGCTGCATCGTTCCGTGAATACCGGGACGATCTGCGCCGGAACAAGGTGATCATCGACCGGGACGTACGGAAGAGCCGGATCGAGAAACAGATGCAGAGGAAGCTGGAACCCTTCGGCGCCACCTGTTACCCGGACGAACAGCTCCTGGATAAGCTCTCCATGGATGTGGAGTATCCCTATGTGTTCCTGGGGATGTTCCCGGATACTTACCTGAAACTTCCCCTGGAGGTCCTGAGCACGGCCATGAAGATGGGACAGAACCTGTTCTCCGTGGTCAAGGGCCGAAAGCAGATGCCCATGTTCCTGGGTGTGGCGGATGCCTGCGACGACAGCCGTTCGCTGGTCAGGAAAGGCAATGAGCGTGTCCTCAAGGCGCGGCTCGAGGATGCCCGCTTTTTCTGGGAACAGGATATCCAGGTGCCGCTCAGACAGCGCGCTGAGGAACTGTCCCGGGTGATCTTCCAGGAAAAGCTGGGGACCTACGAGGACAAATCGGAGCGGCTTAGAAAGGTCGTCGGCTATCTGGCTGGAAGGCTGGAGGGCGGCGAGGTGAAGAAGTGGGCCGCGGAGGCGGCCGGTTTGTGTAAGGTGGACCTGGTCACGGAGATGGTGCGGGAGTTCCCGTCCCTGCAGGGGATCGCCGGGGGGCTGTACGCCCGCAAAGAGGGTTTCCCGGCAAGTGTTTGGAAGGCTGTGTACGAACACTACCAGCCCGTGACACTCGAGGACACCGTCCCCTCTTCACTCACCGGTGCGGTCCTGTCCATAAGCGACAAACTCGATTCCGTGGTGGGAACCCTCGGTCTGGGGGTGGAAGTCTCCGGATCCAAGGATCCCTTCGGGCTTCGGCGCAACGCGCAGGGGGCATGTATGGTGATCCTGCAGAAGAAACTCTCATTCTCCTTCCCGCGCCTCCTGGACAAGGTGATCTCTGTTTACGAAGACAGGCTGGACATTGCACGAGAGGAGCTCAAGGACACGTGCCTGGAGTTCTTCGGGGGGAGGCTGCAGTACATCTTCGAACGCGAAGGCTTCCGTTACGACCTGGTAAAGGCGGTCCTGGCTCCCGGTCTGGGAGACGTGTATCATGCCTATCTCCGCTTGAAGGCGCTGGATGGATTCAAGGACAGCCCTCATTTCGAGCCGATGATCCTGATCGCCAAGCGGGTCAACAACATCCTCAAAGACCAGCCGGCCTACAAAGTCAACAGTGACCTGTTGGTCGAGAAGCACGAGAGGGAGCTGTACACCACCTTCGAGATCATCCGGGATAATGTTAAGCCTCTGATCACCAGGGGGGATTTCGCCAAGGCGCAGCGCATCGTGTTCCGGGCCCGCTCCTCCATCAACAGCTTTTTCGACAATGTCCTGGTGATGAGCGAAGATACAAAGTTGAGACGCAACCGCCTGGCAATGCTGCAGGCCGTAAGCCGCCTGTTGGGCCAGATCGCCGACTACTCCCAGATCGTGGTCCAGGGCTGATCGCCGGATTCAAGCGCGACGAAAAATTCGGTTTCGGCCCTTGTCTGCGACTAAAAATATGAGGGCAGACCTGTCGTTGACAACCGGGAGAGGTTACGGTATCCTAAAAAAAATCCTCTCCAGGATGGAGAAGGCTGATTAGGAGAAAGCCATGACGGAGAACGGGATAGAAAGAAGGACTTGCTTGAGGTTCGAGATTCCTGGCGCTACTGTCAGCTACAGGGTGAGCAAGTTCATGCCTGCCGTTCTGGATAAGTACGAAGAGGAGTTCTGTCCCCTGCTCGACATCAGCCGTGGCGGCATGCGGTTCCATAGCAATCACAAACCGGACATCGAAAGCAAGCTCACCATGCACATCTCCGTCCCCGGAGAGAGGGTCCCGCTGGTGCTGAACGGCCGGGTGCGCTGGGTGACTCCGCTCGAGGGCACGGGTTTTGCTTATCAGGTGGGAGTTCAGTTCAACGCCTATGGGGAAAAGAGGGACCAGAACTACCCCGGAAACCTGGTCAAAATCATCTCCCTGGAACAGAAATTCTGTCCTCCTGATTCGGCTGCACGTCCGGAAAGCGACGACGGCGACTACGAAGTCGACGGCTAATCCTGTGTCAGCGTAAGGTGCCTTCGTAGCATGCGGTCAACTGGCGCTTGCGCACGTCCTCGGGTGTATAGGAGGGGAGCAGGACAGGAGCAACGCGGTCGGTCTTGATCTTGGCCTTTTTAAGCTCGTTCTCATAGTCAGTGACATGGTCGAGGCTCGGGCGTCCCAGTTTGACTTTCTTGGCGTACTCCGCGGCAATGGCGCCGGCCTTGCGGCCGAACACGTTGTAGTCCAGCACCGAGTTGCCCATGAGGCGGTTGCGGCCGTGCACGCCGCCTGAGGCCTCGCCGGCCACATACAGGCCCGGGATATTGCTTTCACAGCGCTCGTTGATCTCGATCCCGCCGTTCTGGTAATGGAGGGAGGGGTAGATCAGCATGGGTTCTTCTGTGATGTCGATGCCGTAACGAATGAACTGGCGGAGCATGGCGGGAAACTGTTTCTTGATGTAGCCCTCGCCCTGCAGCATCTCGATCAGCGGGGAGTCGAGCCACACGCCTGTACGTCCACTGGGCGTCGCGATGCCGTTGTTGCGTTCATCACACTCCCGGATGATGGCCGAACTCTCCACGTCACGCGGCTCTCTCGGGAAGACAAAGAGCTCGCCGAACTTGTTGAGGGGCTGGCCTCCGGCACCGCGGATCTTCTCGGTGATGAGGAATCCCGCGATCTGTTCGGGGAAGACGGATCCGGTGGGATGGTACTGGACCGAGTCCATGTACATGAGCTTGGCGCCGGCCTTGTAGGCCATGATGATCCCGTCGCCCGTGGCGCCGTAGTGGTTGGTGGTGTCGAATCCCCGTATATGTAGGCGGCCGTAGCCGCCCGTGGCGATGATGGTGGCCTTGGCCTTGACCACGAAGTATTCTTCAGTTTCGATGTTATAGAGGATGGCTCCGGCACAGCGGCCCCGCCCGTCCAGGATAAGCTCGATGGTGGGCATGAACTCCAGGGTCGTGATCTTGTCCGGGTTGTTGCGCACCTCGTCCATCAAGGTGCGCATGATGATGGCGCCTGTGTAGTCCCTGGCGGAAAGCATGCGTTTGCGGGAGGTGCCTCCTCCGTGCAGGGCCTGCAGGGAGGCGTCGTCCAGCTTGTCCCAGATAACACCCAGGTCCTCAAGCCACTTCACCACATCCGGACCGTCCTCGGTCAGCGCCCGCACCAGCTCGGGCTTGTTGTCGAAGTGACCGCCGCCCATGGCGTCCAGGTAGTGCTGGGGGGGGGAATCCTGGGGCTTGACCGCGGCCTGCATGCCGCCCTGCGACATCATGGAGTTGGCGTCTCCCATGCGCAGCTTGGTGGAGATGATACACCTGACGCCGTTCTGAATGGCGATGATGGCGGCCGCACAGCCGGCTCCGCCGCCGCCCACGATCAACAAGTCGGTCTCGTAGTCGGGGTGCTCCAGGTCGAACGCCTCCGGCTTGATCCGGGCATGAGATTCCAGCATGTCCGCGATCTCGGTGGTGATGAGCTCTCCCTGGTTGGGGCCGATCCTGACCTTGCGCCGCGACTCTTTCTTGTAATCCGGGTGGAACTTGGTCAGGACGTCCTCACGCTCGTCGGCGTCCATGGGGGGGAAGACCGGTTTGCCGGATTTGGCTAGTTCGAACCGGCGGTTGCGGCTGGCAATGACTTTCTTAAGAGATTCCTGCATATGCTCTGGATACATTGGGCACTCCTTTATTCCAAATCCCTGTCATAATATTTCTTTGTCAGGTCGCTCTGCTTGGCTGACATGAGCTCGTCATATTCTTTATCGAACTTCCGCTTCTTGATTTCTTTGAGCCGCTTCTCCAACTCCGGGCTCTTGGGAGCGAGGTACCGGCCGTAGAGGCGTTTGGCCAGCAGGCCCACGTTGTACTGCACGATCTCGGACGGGCAGCGGATGGCGCACAACCCGCACATGACGCAGTCGAAGGACAGGTCCATGACCGCCTCGATGTCTCCGCGTTTGGCGGCCTGGATGTAGTCCATGACCTCCAGGTCCTGAGGGCAGGCTTTGGTGCAGGTGTTGCAGGCCACACACCGGAAGACCTCGGGGTAGAGCGCCTGGATGGTCGCGACCTCGGGCTTGATCTTCTTGATGTCGTAGATGGCCTTGTGGGCGGGGGAGGCGGGGAGCTGGGTCAGCCACATCCCTTCCTCCACCAGGGTGGTGCAGGCCAGGCCGGTGTAGATCTTGTAGTCACCGGGCAGGCGGTACACGGTGCCACAGGCGCCGCAGAAACCCTCACGGCATCCGGCCCCGCGCTTTATCTGGTAGCCGGCGTACTCGATGGCCCCCATGATGGTGGCTTCCGCCGGGACCCTGTATCCCTTGCCCATGAGAAAAACCGTGACCATTTTTTCTTCGGCTGCCTTGTTTTTGGCCTTTGGCTGCTTCTTGGCTGCTTTCTTGGTTGCCATCAATTAGTCTCCTTAATAATCTTGGGGAAGTTTCTTGAGCTCAGCCCAGGAATACACGGGGCCGTCTTGGCATATATAGTGAAGCCCGATGTTGCATCGCCCGCACTTGCCGATGCCGCACTTCATCTTGTTCTCCACGGTGGTGTATATCTGATCGTCCTTGAAGCCCAGGGCTTCCAGGTTCTTGATCACGAACTTGATCATGATGGGGGGGCCGCAGGTGATGGCAATGGTGTTCTTGGGGGAGGGCTTCTTGTCCAGCAGGTTGACCGGGACAAACCCGACGAAATCATCCCAACCGGGCTCCTCCACGTCGATGGACAGCTGCACCGTCATCTCCTGCTTAAGCTCCCTGAGCTCATCCTTGTATACGATGTCCTCCGAGGTCCTAGCCCCGTATAACAGGGTCAGGTCGCCGTAGTCCTTCGGCTTTTTTCGGGCCGTCTGCAGGACCGACCAGATTGGGGCCAGCCCGATGCCCCCGCCGATGAAGATCAGGTTTTTCGCTTTCCATTTTTCGAGGGGGAACTGGTTGCCGTAGGGGCCGCGAATCCCGAAGAGGTCGCCTTCCTGCATCTCGTGGATGGCGGTCGTCACCCTCCCCACGCGCATGATACTGAACTGGAGGTATTCTTTCTCTAGAGGAGAGGAGGAAATGGAGATCATCGACTCTCCTTTCCCCAACACCGAGAGCATGGCGCTCTGGCCGCACTGATGGGTGAATCCGTCCTCTACAAATCGGGTCCGGAAGGTCTTGATGGCCCGGGCGCCTTCGACTTCCTGTTTGACCTCGACGATCCGGGCAAGCTTGGGCAGGTAGGGATTATCAGGCATGATCTCTTACCTTATTGAGGACTTCGATTATGTCGATGCCGACCGGGCAGAGCGAGATGCAGCGCCCGCAGCCGGTACACTGGTAGGTCTGGTAGTTCTCCACGAAGTACTGGAATTTGTGGAAGATCCTCTGGCGCAGGCGCGAGGCCTTATGGGGCCGCGGGTTGTGCCCGGAGGAGTGCATGGTGAAATCCGGGAACTGGCAGGTGTCCCAGGTCCGGACCCGCTCCCCCTGCACTGAACCGGAGTTCTTCACTTCGTCGGAGATGTCGAAACAGTGGCAGGTGGGGCAGAGGTAGGTGCAGATGCCGCAGCGCAGGCAGCTCATGGCTTCTTGGTCCCAGAGCTCGGACTCGAACATGCCCTTGAGCTTGGGCGGGACCTTGGCCAGGTTCTTGATCTTGCGCCGGATCTTCTTTTCGGCCTCCTGGGCGACCTTTTCCTTCGCCTGTTTGTCCTGGGCGGTGGGGGCCTTGAACAGCGTCTTGGCGGGTTCCAGGAGCTTTTCGCCCTTCTTGGTGAGGGATTCGACGTAGTAGCCGGTTCCCAGGTCGGTCAGAAGGATGTCCAGGCCGTCTGTGGAGTGGGGAGAGCCGCCCACCGTGGGGCAGAAGCAGTTGGGGGAGGGAGGTGTCGCGCACCCCAATCCGACCAGCACCCCCTTGTCCCGGCGCGCCCAGTAATAGGGGTCCTTGGTATCGCCCCCGAACACCATGTCATACTGGTTCAGGGCCTTCGCGTCGCAGGGGCGTACGCCCAGCACGATGAAGGGAGCCGGGTCCGGGAGGGTCTCGCTCATCTGGGGTGTACCGTCTTCGGACCTGGAGAACTCCAGGAAGACCTCTCTCTGCGGCAGGAAGATCTTTTTGGGAGGTTGAACGGTGTTGAGGAAATCCAGGCCGATCGTATCGGGATCGGCGATGAGGTCGTAGTTCCAGGTGTCATCCTGGGGAACGGGGGCATAGATGTCGTAGCCGTCCAGTTTCTTCAGCCATTGTGTGAGTGATTTTTTTGCCAGTATCTTGTCCATGGGATCACCTGATGAAATCTTCCGGGTCCTCATCTTTAAAGGAGGAGACCAGGGCCGGCTTGTCCGTATCGAACCCGGCGGTGTAATCGAAGAGCTCCTTGGCCGACTTCTCGAGTTTTTTGTTGAGGAAACGCAGGGGGATGGCCACCGGGCACACCCGCTCGCACTCGCCGCAGTCTATGCAGCGCCCGGCCAGGTGGATGGCCCGCACCAGGTGGTAGCCGAAGTTCTCAGCGGAGTCCGGGGATTTTTCGACCCACTTGATCTTCTGGGCCTTTTCCTCGGAGGTGGTGTCCGCGGTCACGGCAAAGTTGATGGTGTCGGCCACACATTCGTCACAGTAGCACATGGGGCAGGTGGAGCGGCAGGCGTAGCAGCGCACGCATTTGTCCAGCTGATCTTTCCAGAATTCCCAGCGCTGGTCCACGGTCTTGGATTCGAGCTCTTCCAGGGACTTGAACGGTTCGTCCACCTTCCTGGAGGTCTTGTCTCCCAAGAACACGTCGTAGACCACGGGGAAGTTGGCCTGACACTCCACACAGCGTTCCGCCAGGACCTCCTGGACCGGGACCTTGACCGTGCCCTGATCAATGCTCACGACAACGCTGCCGGCGCCGTCGAACTCCACACCCTGGATGGTCTTGCCGCGGAATCTGTCGGCCAGCTTCCGCTCGTCGATGACGCCCAGGTCTTCGCAGGAGACACCCAGGATGAACACGTCGTGCCGCTCGATGTATTTTTCCTGGAGCAGGACGTTTATGGCCCGGCTGTCACAGCCCTTGACCACGATCCCGACAGGGCGTGTGTCCGGGTTCTTTTCCCGGCTTTTTCTCCGCTTCTCGTCCACCAGGAACTTGACCAGGTTGTGCACGCAGGTGGGGTCCCACACAAGACCGTCGATCTGGTCGGGATCCTTGACAAAGGCGGGAGCGGCCATCTTCCCGGCCGTGCTGCGGGTGTAGCCGATGATGTACTTGACCTTTCCGTCCTTCAGGGCCCGCTTGGCTTCCTTTTTGAGATCGTCCGGATTGACCATTATTGCTGTCTCCTCAGTTTTGCTTGAGGACCAAGGGGTTTGAGCACATCCACGAAGTCCGTAATGACCTGGGTATATTTGGTGCCTTCCGCAGCGGAAACCCAGGACATCTGGAAGCGCTCGGGCTCGAGCCCGATGAATTCCAGCATGTCCTTGACCAGGGCGATGCGGCGACGTGCGTAATAATTGCCTTTGATGTAGTGGCAGTCACCGGGATGGCAGCCCGAGACCAGGACACCGTCGGCCCCCTTCTTGAAGGCGTTGAAGATGTAGAGGGGGGATACGCTTCCGGAACACATGACCTGGATGGGCACGATGTTGGGGGGGTACTGCATCCGCGACACGCCGGCCAGATCGCTGCCGGCTGAAGAGCACCATTTGCAGAGAAAAGCAACGATTTTGGGTTCGAAATTCTGGTCCGCCATGATGGTTAGCCTCCGATGCTTGCGTCTATCATCTCGAATACTTGGAGTGGGGTCAGGTTCTTGACAGTGACCGCGGCGCGCAGGCACGTAGCCTGGCAGGTGCCGCAGCCCTCACACAGCACGTCGGTGACCTCGGCTTTGCCGTCCTTGAGCGAGATGGCTTCGTAGGGGCAGACGTCCACACACATGCCGCAGCCCGTGCACAGGTTGAACTCGACCTCCGCCACCATGGGTGAGTGGAAGAGCTGTTCCTGCGACAGGATGCCGATGGCCTTGGCGGCCGCGCCGCTGGCCTGGGCCACGGCTTCCGGGATGTCCTTGGGAGCCTGGGCGGCGCCGGCGTAGAATATCCCGGAGGTCACACTCTCGACAGGCTTGAGCTTGGGGTGGGCCTCGGCCAGGAAGCCGTCCTTATCCACGGCGACCTTCATGGTCTTGGCCAGGTCCTGGGCCCCTTCCGAGGGGCGCATGGCCATGGCCAAGACCACCATGTCGGCGTCGATCTCCACATGCTTTCCGGCCAGGGTGTCCACACCCCAGACCTTGATCTTATCGCCGTCCTGGAAGATCTTGGAGACCTTGCCCCGCAGGTAGAGGACACGGTCTTCCTCGGTGGTGCGGTACACGAATTCCTCGTAGTTCTTGCCGCCCGAGCGTATGTCGATGTAGAAGATGTAGGCCTGGCCGTCGTGCACCTTGTGTTTGTAGAGCATGGCGTGTTTGGCCGTGTACATGCAGCAGATCTTGGAGCAGTAGGCGCAGTGCTGTTCCGGGTCACGGGACCCGGCGCACTGGATAAAGACCACTTCCTTGGGTTCTTTGTGGTCGGAGGGCCGCAGGACCTGGCCCTGCGTGGGGCCGGAGGCGGAGAGCATTCGTTCGAATTGGAGCCCGTCCAGGACATCCGGGTACTTGCCGTAGCCGTATTCGGCCATGTTGGCCTTGTCGTAGAGGTCGAAGCCGGTGGCAATCACGATGGCGCCCACCTCTTCCTCTATGATCTCGTCCTGCATGTCGAAGTCGATGGCGTCGGAATCGCACACGTCGGCGCACTTGCCGCAGGCGATGGGCACTAGGCCCGGGCAGTTCTCATAGTCCAGGATAAAGGTGGCCGGGACCGCCTGGGGGAAGGGGATGTAGATGGCCTTGCGGCCGGTCAGGCCCATGTCGAATTCGTTGGGCACCACCACGGGACACACCTTGGTGCACTCGTCGCAGAGGTAGCATTTGTCCGGATCGACAAAGGTGGATTTCTTGTGTATCTTGACCTTGAAGTTTCCCACATAGCCGGAAATGTCCTTGACCTCGCTGTAGGTCATGAGTTTGATCTTGGGGTGTTTAGACACCTCCACCATCTTGGGTGTCAGGATGCACTGCGAGCAGTCCAGGGTGGGGAAGGTCTCCGAGAGCTGGATCATGTGCCCGCCAATGGACGGTGAGCGCTCCACCAGGACCACCTCATAACCCGAGGTGGCCATGTCGAGCGCGGCCTGGAGGCCCGCGATGCCGCCCCCGATCACCAGGCCCCGGCGGGTGACCGGGATGCTGATGGGCTCCAGCGACTGATTCTTCTTGACCCGCTCCACCGCGCTCTTGGTGATTCGCTCCGCCTTGACCGTGGCCTTGGCCTTGTCCTTGTGGACCCAGCTGCACTGTTCACGGATGTTGGCGATCTCGCACTGGAACTCGTTGATGCCCGCCTCCTTGGCTGCGTTGCGGAAGGTGGATTCATGCAGCGTGGGGGAACAGCAGGCTACTACTATGTTGTCCAGCTTATTTTCTTTTATGGATTCGATGATCCTGTTCTGACCCGGGTCAGAACACATGTAGACATAATCTTCGGCGTGTTCGACACCGGGGTGTTGGGCCAGATCCTTGGCCACCTTTTCAACATCCACCGTGCCCGCGATGTTGATCCCGCAGTGACAAACAAAGACGCCTGTCCGTTTCTTCATTTTTGCTTTTCCTCATCAAGGATTTTGATGCCGTAATCGAATCCCTTGTCAAAGGCTTTGATGTTGAGATCCAGGAAACGGCCCGGCACCAGACCCGGCAGGGCTTTCTTCATGACTTCCGGTGTCGTTATCTTTGTGATGGCGGTGAAGAATCCCAGCATGACCAGGTTGGCGATGATGCGGTTGCCCAGCTGTTCGCCGAAGCGGGTGGAGGGGATGGAGTAGGATTTGATCTTGGCGCGGACCGGCCTGGGCCTCACCAGGTCGCTGTCGATGAGCAGGATGCCGTCGTCGCGCAGCTCCGTTTCGTATTTGTCGTAGGCTTCCTGGGACATGGACACCAGGATCTCCGGCCGTGTGATGTAGGGGTAGAGGATGCGCTCGTCGGAGAAGATCAACTGGGAGCTGCAGGCGCTGCCGCGGGCCTCGGGCCCGAAACTCTGGGTCATGGTGGAGAACTTGTCCGCGTGCAGGGCGAGCGCCTTGCCGGAGATGAGGGCCAGGCGGATGATACCCTGTCCTCCAAAACCTGAAAATCTTATTTCGGTCGTCATTTGTTCTCTCCGTAGGGTACGAATTTATCTCCCAGCACGTTGTGCATATGGGTGTTCATGGCATCCAGGAAGGTTGGTTGGTCCTTGTCTACGAACTTGCCTACGATCAACTTGCCCTGGTAGCTGATGCCCAGGCCCTTGGTGTCGGCGCCGTGCTGGATCTCCGAGTTGTCGTAGTAGTATTTCAGCAGGTTGAGCCCGTCGCCCAGGCGGTTGCGGCGGGCATAGAGTGTTACACAGGGAGCGATGACCTCCACGAAGGAGAGGCCGCGATTGTTCAGGGCCTCCTGGATGGACTTGGTGGTCCTCCGGAAGTGCAGCGAGGTCCAGCGGGCCACATACGTGGCTCCGGCCGACTCGAGCAGGTAGGGGAGGTTGAAGGCGGGTTCGAAATTGCCGAACGGGGCGGTGGAGGCGTTGGCCCCTGTAGGGGTGGTCGGCGCCACCTGGCCGCCGGTCATGGCATAGTTGAAGTTGTTGACACAAATGATGGTGAGATCTATGTTGCGCCGGGCGGCATGGATGAGGTGGTTGCCTCCGATCCCGGAGAGGTCACCGTCGCCGCTGAACACCACGACCTTCATTTCGGGGTTGGCCAGCTTCAATCCGGTGGCGTAAGGGACGGCCCGTCCGTGTGTGGAATGGAAGGAGTCCAGCTTGACATAGCCGGCCACGCGGCCGGTGCAGCCGATGCCGGAGACGACCGCGACCTTGTCCAGGTCCTCCTGGTTCTTCTTGAGCGCCTCCGCGAAGGATGTCACCACGGTTCCGATGCCGCATCCCGGACACCAGATGTGGGGGATGCGGTCCATGCGGAGCAGGTCCTCCATGGGATTCCTGGGGGGTTTTTTCGCCGCAGCTTTGGTCATTTTACTGCCTCCTTGATGGCCTTCAATATGTCGTTGGGATCGTGGACCCATCCGCCGTAGTGCGGGACGCTGACCACCTTGCATGCATCCGCGACGATACGCTGGAGCTCCTGGACCACCTGTCCGGCATTGATCTCGGGAAACACGATGGCCTTGGCCTTCCTGGCCAGCTCCTTGACCCGTTTTTCCGGGAAGGGCCAGACCGTGATCAGCCGGCAGGTCCCGACCTTGATGCCGGCGGCCCTGGCGTCCTGCACGGCCTTGTAGGCCACGCGGGATGTGATCCCGTAGGACATCACAATGACTTCGGCTCCTTCGGTCTCCATCTCTTCCAGCCGGATGATCTTTTCGGCGTTGCCGTCGATCTTATCGATCAGGTGCTTGACTTTGATCGCCTGGGCCTCGGCGTTGAGATCGGGATACCCCCGCTCGTCATGGGTCAGGCCGGTGGTGTGGAAACGGTAGCCGTCTCCGACCTTGACCATGAACGGGATGCCGTCTTTGTCGTTCTTGTAGGGAAGGTACTTGTCTTTGGGCCCGGTGTACCATTTTCGCTCCACGATATCGATCTCTTCGGCCGGTGGGATGACCACCTTCTCGTGCATGTGCCCCACGCACTCGTCGGCCATGATGAGCACCGGTACCCGGTAGGTCTCTGACAGGTTGAAGGCCTCGATGGTGAGGTTGAAACATTCCTGGGGAGAGTCGGGTGAGAGGGCGATGATGCGGTAGTCTCCGTGGGAGCCCCAGCGGGCCTGCATCATGTCCTGCTGACCGGTCAGCGTGGGCAGCCCGGTGGAGGGGCCGCCTCTCTGGACGTTGGCGATGACCAGGGGGGTCTCCTGCATGACCGCCAGGCCGAGGTTCTCCATCATCAGGGAGAAACCCGGACCGGAGGTTATGGTCATGACCTTCTTGCCTCCCCAGGAGGCGCCGATCAGGGCCGCGATCGAGGCCAGCTCGTCCTCCATCTGGATGAACAAGCCGCCCACCATGGGGATGCGGGATGAAAAGTGCTCGGCCGTCTCTGTGGAGGGCGTGATGGGATAACCGGCAAAGAAGCGGCAACCGGCGGCCAAACCACCCTCTGCGATGGCAAAGTCGCCATCCATGAAATGCGAGCCGGTCAATACGCCTTTAGGATCTGCTTTCGACATTTTCACCTTCTTCCTCCTCTTCTTCTTTGACCGTGACAAAGATGGCAAATTCAGGGCAGATTGTCTCGCACAGCTGGCAGTAGCAGCACTCCTCCGGTTTTTTCACGAAGGGGGGATGGTAACCCTTGACGTTGAACTCCTCGGACAACTCAAGGACATCCCGCGGACAATATTCAACACAGAAAGCGCATCCCTTACACCGGTCCTTATTGATGTGAACTTCGCCGATGGTCGGTTTTAAATCTCCAAAGTAAGACATGGTTACCTCAGATTAATCCTTTTTCTTTCAGGATGGGTTTGGGATCTATGTAATGCAGGTCAAGCCTCAGGCTCTCCTCGGGACAGCCCAGGGCTATGGCCAGAAGCTGCGTGAAGTACACCACCGGCATGCTCTTGAACTCCGGAAATTTGGCCACCGTCTCCTTCTGGCGGTGGTCGAGATTGAAGGCGCACAGCGGGCAGCTGACCGCCACCATATCGGCGCCCTGCTTCAGTGCCGAGGTAAGGATCTGGTTGGTGCGGTCGGCGATCACTTCGGGTTTGTCCACGGTCTGGTAGGCGCCGCAGCACTCCACCTTGAAGGGGAAGTCGATGGCTGTGGCACCCAGGACCTCCATGAGCTCGTCCATGATCACGGGGTTTTCCGCGTCATCGAACCCGATCTCCTCGGGACGGACCAGATAACAGCCGTAGTAGCTCGCCACCTTCAGGTCTTTGAGGGATTTGGAGACCTTCTGCGCGAGGGTTTCGAATTTGATGTCGTTCTTGAGGATCTCGAGGAGGTGGAGGACTTCGACGTCCCCCTCGTACTTGATCTCCTCGCGGTACATGAGGTCGTTGATGATATCAAGATCTTCCTGGTTGGCCTTGACCCGTTCGTTCGAGCGCTTGAGCGTGTTGAAGCACATCGCGCACATGGTCATGAGCTTGTCGGAGCCCTGCTGTTTGGTCCGGATCAGGTTGCGGACAGGCGCGACATGGTGGATGAGGTCGTCTGTGGTCAGGGAGAAGACCGTTCCGCAGCAGTTCCAGCGCTCGAGCTCCTGAACATCGACATCCAGGGTCTTGAGGGCGCAGAGGGCGGAGTCCTCGAAATTCTTGGCATGGTTTTTTAATGTACACCCGGGAAAATAACTAAGTTTCATTTGAGATTAATCCTCTTGGGTCTGGGATTATAGGCGAAGCAAGGAAACATTTCTGCGTCAGGAGGTGAATTTTCGGAAGTTGCTGATCAGGGCGATCGGTGGGACATCACTTCGCTCCGAGGGGCTCAATTTTTCCACTTTGACGTGGTCTTCTCTCTGCCGCAGCAGGATCTGACGGAGCGCTTCGATGACTTCGGCGATGTTGATGCCCTTGGGGCAGCGAACGTTGCAGGTCATGCAGGAGGCGCAGACCCAGATAGCCCTGGATCCCAGGAGTTCCTCCTTCAGCCCCAGCTGGGCAAAGCGGATGATCTGGTTGGGGAGGATATCCATTTCATGGACCGCCGGGCATCCGGCGGAGCACTTACCGCATTGGTAGCACACGAGCAGGTTCTGGCCCGAGAGCTCCTCGACCTTGGCCACGAAAGGGTCGCGGATTTTGTGACGCGATAGATTAGTGCGCATGTGAAACTTACCTTCAAATCAGAAATCTCATAGCTGTAATTATTATGCCATAAGCAAAAAAAGACTCTCCAGTAAAGCACAATTGCCCGAGGGTGTCAAGGAAATGCGGAGAAGTAAAGCCCCTCTTTCACACCCTGCGCCGGCCCCACAGAAGAAACAGCAGGCAAAAGGAGTTGGCGAGCAGCAGGTACTGTGTCAGGGGGACCAAGCCGACGATGGGGATGAGGATGGACGAAGTGACGAGAGCCCCCAGGAAGGAGCCCATGAGGTCCAGTCCGTATCCGATCCCGAAGTTCTCCTTCTGCTCTAGGAAAAGCCGGTTGGCCGTGACGAACAGGTCCCCTCCCAGATATCCCAGGGCCATCAGGAAGAGGATGAAATACAGGAGAGGGGGAGCGGCCTCCACACCCAGCCGCAGCCCGAGCAGCAGGAGGCAGAACAGGGCCTGGAGGAGGATGATGTGGGTGAACCGGCAGATTCGGCGCCGCGTCCCGCACAGAGCCCCGAGGGACAGCCCCAGCATGAAGGCGCTGAAGAGCAGGGCCAGGCTGTGATAGAGCGAGCCGTGTGTGGTCTGGAAGGCGAGGATGGCGATCACCTCACACACGATGGTCGTACAGCCCGTGACGGTCAGAGGTGTGAGGAGGAAAACGGGACGGCGGCCTCTCACGCCCAGGGCCAGAAGGATGAGGAGGAAGAACGCCAGAGGGACATCCAGAAGCCAGGATCGGTCCAGGCCGGCCAGGGTGGAGAATAAACGGGATTCCAGGCCGCGGAACTGCGCCGACCACAGGACGGTGGAATAAAAATAGCTTATGGGATAAAGGTCCCGGTTGAGGCGGGGCTGCCCGGCCTGCAGGGCCTCCGCCAGCTGCTGCTGCCGGAGGGGGCTCAGTCGATCCGACAGCATGGCCGGATTGACGTACTGGGTTTCGATCTGCAGGGACTCGATCCGGCGGGACATTGCCTCGTGTTCGAGTGGTTCGAGAGTGTGGGAGGCCAGGAATATGTTGCTGCCCCCCGGAACCACCGCAACCTCGGCAAAGGCGGCTTGCAGGGTGGCGTAAAGGCTGGCCAGGAAACCCTGCAGCTCCGGACTGATGTAATTCTCGGCCGATGTGACCCGGAAGGAGAACAGCCCGCCCGGAGTCAGGTGCTGTTTGACCAAACGGAAGAACTCCAGGGTGTAAAAGCGGTTGAGCTGGGCCGTGGCCGGGTCGGGCAGGTCCACGATGATGACGTCGTAGGAGGAGGCTCCGCGGAGGAAGGAGCGCCCGTCGGCATGGATGACCCGAACGCGCGCCGCGTCCAGAGAACGGGCCTCCGCCTCCGGCAGATGGCGGCGGGAAAAGCGGATGATCTCCGGATCGGATTCCACATAGTCGATCCGAGTCACCGGATACTTCAGCAGCTGGGTCAGGTCGCCGCCCACGCCTCCTCCGATGAGAAGCACGGTTTTCGCATGCGGCCTCTGCAGGAGTGCGAAATGGACGGCCTCTTCAGCAGCCGCTGGATTGGGCGAGGAGTAAACCGGAGCGCTGTTGCTGTAGAGGGAGACCTGCTCCGCATCCTGGAGCATCTGCAGTTTTCCATAGAGGGAATCCCGGCTTTCCACCAGGTCATAGGGCTTCCAGTAAAGCCTCTGGGAGGGAAAATCCGTGATCCACAGCGCCGTCATCACGGCCAGGCTGAGGAACAGCGCCAGACGGTGTCTAGCGGGGCTCACCCAGAGAAATAGGGCGAGCGAGGCGCTGCCGCCCAGCAGGGCGGCGGCCTGCCAGTTGGTCAGGCGGGGGATCAGCAGGAAGTACATGAGGAGGCCCGCTGCTGTCGATCCCAGCGCTTCCCAGAGGTAGACATGGGCCAGGCGCCCGTGTGAGGCCCTGGTGTTGAACACGAAGAGGCATCCCAAAGGCAGGCAGATGAGGCTTGTCAGTGCCAGGGCGAACAGGGCGGCGGGTGCCAGGCCGGAGGCCTCCCCCGGCAGCAGTCCCAGGAAAAAACGGGAGAGCCGTACGGCGATCAGGCTGAGAGGGAGGGCCAGGATCGCGGCCGAATAGGCATACACGAACCGCCGGTCGGTGAATCGGATCCGGGCGGCCAGGATGCTTCCCAGGCCGGTCCAGAGCATCCAGGCCGCCAGCAGTATACCGAAAACCACTTCGTTCCCATAGAAATGGGCGGCGAACTCCCGCATCAGCAGGACCTGACTGGACAGCGCAAAGAATCCCAGCAGAAAAGCCGGCTTGCGCTTCATTCCCAGATTCCGGGGATGGCATGGTCGCAGTAGGCGCAGCGCCCATTCTTGATCCGGACGTCCCGGACATCGTATCCCCACCTCCGGACCACGGTCTTTCCACAGTCGGGACAGATGGTATTCTCACCCTCGTGTCCCGGGACGTTCCCGACATAGACAAAGTCAAGGCCCTCTTCCCGGGCAGTGGCGTGGGCTCGCTCCAGGGTGGATACCGGGGTGGGAGGCAGGTTTTTCATGAGATAATGAGGGTGAAACCGGCTGAAGTGCAGCGGGACTCCGGGGCCGACCTCCTCCCGTATCCATCGACACACGTCCCTCAGCTCCGACGCCCCGTCGTTCAGAGACGGGATGACGAGATAGACGATCTCGAGCCATACACCGCTCTGGGCGACGGTCTTGATGGCATCCAGGACGGGCTGCAGCTCTCCCCGGACGTACCGGGAGTAGAATTCCTGCTTGAAGGCCTTGAGGTCGATCTTGACGGCATCCACGACCTGGAGCAGTTCTTTCAGCGGTTCCGGGTTGATGTGGCCTCCGGTGACGACCACGTTCTTGATGCCGGCGGCCCGGGCTGCGATCGAGGTGTCGTACATGTATTCGTAGAACACGATGGGCTCGGAATAGGTGTAGGCAATGGCCGCGCAGTCGTTCCGGCGGGCTGCCTGGGCCACGGCCGCGGGGGGGAAATCGAAGTGCCGGATCTGTTCCGGCCTGACCTGGGAGATCTCCCAGTTCTGACAAAACCTGCAGTTGACGTTGCAGCCGGCCGTGGCTATGGAAAGGGCGCGGCTGGTCGGCAGGAAGTGAAAGAAAGGCTTCTTCTCTATGGGATCGGCATGGGCGCTGCAGGCTTTCCCATAGACCAGGGTGTAATAGGTTCCCCCCTGATTCTCCCGCACACCACAGTAGCCGCGTTCCTTGTCGCCCAGCTTGCAGAAGCGCGGGCACAGGAGGCACTCGATCTCCCGGTCGGGGTGTTTCCGGTAGAAACGGGCCTCGACTCGGGAGAGGTTGGAGGTCTCCTGGAGCGCTTCCAGGTCCAGGCACAAGGGCCCCAGGCCGGAGCCGGCCGCGATCCCGGCACTCGCGCTGAGCTGGATGAACCTCCGTCTTTTCACAGGACCTCTTCGATAAGGGTTATGTCCGCGCTGCGGGCCTGTCCCAGGCCCAGCCGCGAGGCGGTCCGGATGTAGGAAGGCTCTCGTTCTTCTTCTACCAGAGAGGGGAGCCCGGATCGGGCGCGGAGTCTTTCGATCAGCTGCCAGCCTGTGAAATCGGCGGCCACAGGATCCGTGCTGAAGATCAGGGCTCCCAGAGGCTCTGCCCAGGCGGCATGATAGGCGGGGCCCCGGTGGTACTGGACCCGCAGGGCATCGATCACGGTCAGCCGGTGTTTCCCCTTTACAGGATCGGTCTCGAACACCTCCGCCACATAGGGGTCGCAGTGATCGTCATGGTATTTGTTGGGATTGTGTATGGCACCGAAGTAATTCTTCATGCCGGCCGTAACTCCGGCCAAGCCGTGGTCTTTGAGTATCGCCAGGCTCACCGAGGCCGTGACCGTACGAGACTGGATGAGGGAGAACAGGCTGCCGACGCTGCGGTGGGACACCAGCTGGCTCGTGTAACCCACGCCTTGTGAATCCGTGCCGTAGATTCTGGGGCCCCCACCCCGGTTCATGCGCAGGGAGAAGCCGGCCTCGCGTAGCTCACGGTTGGTGCGGTCCCATATGACGATCCGGTCGTCGGATAGGCCTCCCACTCCGGTCAGGACCCGGGCCAGGGCCGCGGCTGTCTCAGGCCGCGTGGACAGCGCCCTGCCTCCGATGGTGTTCACCTTGATCCCGATGGTGTCTCCCCGTTTGAAGAGGGAGCGCAGGAATTCTTCTTTGCCTTCCGATTCGTCGAGCAGGGAGATGCCCCGGTCGAACATGGTTGAAAGTTTTTTACCGTTCAGTTCCCCGTCCCGGGAAAGGACCCCCGGGGATTTGATGAGTACCACCCTGGATCTGGCCATCGTCTCCAAGGTACCCCCTAATCCTCCTGCTGTCAATATGCCTCGTAAGCATCCTCAATCATCGGCAACTCAATCATTCTGAATATTGTTAAAAACATGGGAAACGTCTACTATAGTATCGTTGCACGGATACAGAGAGGAGAATGGTTATGCGAAAAGTGAGATATAAACAGAAAATCTGCATGGCCGTTATCACGGCGGCCTGCGGAATGATGGTCCTGGCCGGGACTGTCCCGGCACAGTCAAAAGGGCAAGTGCTGATGAAGCTGCTGCCGGAGGTCACGGACTGGGCCCAGAGCGAGGACGCACAGACATATTTCCCGGAGAACCTTTTCGAATACATCAACGGGGCGGCCGAGATCTACCTGTCCTATGATTTTCATGAACTGATCGTGGCCCAGTACCAGAAAAAAGGGGCGGAAAGCTCGATGGCCGTAGAGATCTACGACATGGGCAGCCCCACCAACTGCTTCGGGATCTACAGCGCAGAGCGCTATCCTGAGAATCCCTTCATCCCCATCGGTGTTCAGGGGTACATGGAAGAAGGCTCGCTGAACTTCCTGGTGGGCCGCTACTATGTGAAGCTTCTCTGTTTTGACTGTGAGGATGAATCCGAGCGCTCGCTCAAAGGCTTCGCCGAGAGCATAGTCACACGTGTGGATGACAAAGGCGGCCTCCCCGGTCTCCTGGCGGTCTTCCCGGATGAGGGCCTGGTCGCCAACACCGAAAAATTCATCCTCAACAATGTCATGGGGTATGGATTCCTGCACAGCGGCTTCATGGCCAGCTATCGGCTGGGAGATCAGGCTTTTGACTGCTTCGTGATCATGGGTAAAGATGACAAAGATGCCCAGACCATGCTGGACCGGTATCTGGAGGCGAAGGGGAAGTCATCGCTCAAGCAGCGATCCCAAGGATACATAATCCAGGATAAATACTACCACAACATCTATATCGGACGGACGGGCCGCTATCTTTGCGGCGTGATAAAGATAAAGGATGGTTTCGAAAAGACCGGAGAGAAATACCTGACCTCGCTCATGCGAAATCTGGAAACCCAGTGACTTCTAGAGGTCGTTCCGGTTTGCGGCCAAGTGTTCCTTGAGCCGCTGGAATTCCGTCTTGAGTTCTTCTGTGCTGCGCTGAGCCAGCACAAGATTTGATTCTCTGCCCGCGGTTTCGATCAGATGGGCCTTATCCCTGAGCTGGATAAGGCTCAGGTTGGCGGATGAGCCTTTGAGGCAGTGGCCGACTTCCAGGATGGAGGTGAAGTCCCGTGCCAGAAGAGCCTGGTCGAGCGAGCTCATGGATAAGACGAACTCTTCCTGATAGATGCCGAGGAGTTCGTCGAAGAATTCTCTGTCTCCACCGATACGTTCCAGGGCGGATTCATAGTGAATTATGGTGTCCGTCGTTTCATCAAGCATGGCTGTTTTCCTCCAGAATCTCTCTGATTTCAACCCGGTTGCGGCCCCGGTGTTTGGCATCGTACAGGGCCTGGTCCGAAACCTTGATCAGGTCTTGGGCTGGGATGTCCAGATGCTCTTCCGAGGAGGCCCCCCCCACACTGACCGTCACCTGCAGGGGGCCGGCATCCGTGGGGATGGGTTCCTGAGAGACGCAGCGGCAGAGCCGTTCGGCGACGATGCGGAGCGGTTCCGTCGCCGCATGCCAGAGCAGGACCAGGATCTCGTCTCCGCCGTAACGGCCGATGTGATCGTGCATGCGGATGTTCCTGCGCAGGCGGCCCGCGATCTCCAGGATCACCTGGTCACCCACGCTGTGTCCATGGGTGTCGTTGATGAGTTTGAAATTGTCGATATCCAGCAGGACGGCACTCACCGGTCGGTTCTCACGCCGTCCCCGGCTCAGCTCCTCTTCCAGCCGCTCCTGGATATTTTTTTTATTCAGAAATCCGGTCAGGCTGTCTTCGCGAGCCAGTTTTTCCAGTTTTTTCTGCAGCCGCTTGTTCCTGTTCTCCAGCTCTATGATCCGTATCCCTGTCATGAGGCGGGCCCGCAGTTCGGCGGGCTCCACCGGTTTTGTGATGTAGTCATCCGCCCCGGCGTTCAAGCCCTCGACGATATCGGCCGTGGAGGCACGGGCGGTCAGCAGGATAAGGTATGTATAGGGATCGGACCGCACAGCCCTTACCCTCCGGCACAGCTGGAGGCCGTCCATCTTCGGCATCATCCAGTCCAGCAGTGCGATCTGGATGTTTTCCTGTTCCAGGGTGCGCCAGGCGTCTTCTCCGTTTTTTTCTAAAAAAACGCGGTATCCCCATTCCCGCAGGTGACGTTCGATGATCTTGGAGGTGATGAGGTCGTCTTCAGCGATCAGGATCTTTGACATGATTGATTTCACTAACGGGGGGCATCCTGTTCCTTGAACCGCCTTGGGAATTTCTTGACCATTTTTTCCATGGTGGCGAACAGGGTATCCGGGTTGATCGGTTTGGGGATGTAGTCATCCATGCCCGCCTCCAGGCAGCGCTCCCGGTCGCCTTTCATGGCGTGGGCGGTCAGTGCGATGATGGGTGTGTGCACGGCGCTGCCGTGTTCTTTTTCACGGATGGCAGCGGTGGCTTCGATCCCGTTCATGACCGGCATCTGAACATCCATGAGAACCAGGTCTATGATGTTATTCTCCATGGCTTTGAGCGCTTCCCGTCCATCCTGGACGCTGATGACCTGATGGCCCTGTTTTTCCAGCATGTAGTGAACGACCTTCCGGTTCACGATGTTATCGTCGGCGACCAGGACACGGTAGAGGTTCTTGGTGTCCGGCTCGGCGAACGGGCCGCTCTCTTCCTCGGCCGTTTCGCTGGGGCCGCTCATCCCCAGGGTCCTCTGGATGACATTCGCCAGGTCGAAGACCTTGATGGGCTTCTTGATAGAAGCGGTGATTCCCAGCTTTTCCCAGGGTTTGGCGTCCTCCTGACGGGCCGAGGAACTGAACAGCATGACCGTAGTAGGCCCCAGCTCTGATGAGAGCCGGAATAGATCCATCATGATGAAGCTCTCGTTGCCCGTAAGATAGGCATCGACGAAGATAACGGTGTAGGGAAGGCCGGATTCACGTGCCCTCTCGATCATGGACACGGCCTCCTGAGCTTCACCTGTCTCGTCCACCTTGAGCTTGAAATCTTCCAGCATGGATTTGAGGACCCTTCGGCTTTCGGTGTTGTCATCCACCACCAGGACCGGCAGGTATCTGAAGTCCATCAACCGCGGGGGGGGCGTTTGATGAGACGGCTCCGGCAGCTTCAGGGGGAGCTGGAAACGGAAGGTGCTTCCCTGACCTTCTGTGCTGTCGACCTCGATGGTGCCTCCCATCAGGTCAACCAGCTCTGCGGAGATGGAAAGTCCCAGGCCGCTGCCCCCGAATTTTCGGGTCATGGAACCGTCGGCCTGAATGAAGGCATCAAAGATGATTTTGCGTTTATCCTGTGGGATGCCGATGCCGGAGTCCTGGACCGCAAATTCCAGGGATATGCTCCGTCCTGAGCGAGCCTTCTCGCAGGCCGACACCACGATCTCGCCCTCGTCTGTGAACTTGATGGCATTGTGGACCAGGTTCTTGATGACCTGTCCTATCCGGCCCGGGTCGCCCACCACCTCTATTGACAGATGGGAGGGGACATCACAGATGAGTTCCAGTTTCTTTTTCTGGGCCGGGATGGCGAAGGTGATGGTGGTTTCGTAAATGAAATCGAGAAGGTTGAAGGGAGTTGATTCCAGCTCGATCTTCCGGGCTTCTATCTTCGAGAAATCCAGGAAATCGTTGATCAGCGACAGCATGGATTTGGCGGAAGATTTGATGCCTGACAGATACTCCCGCTGCTCGGGAGTCAGCTCCGTGCCCAGGGCCAGATCGGTCATGCCCAGGATGCCGTTCATGGGAGTCCGGATCTCATGGCTGATGTTGGCCAGGAATTCACTTTTCGCCTGATTGGCGGCCTGGGCCTGCCTCTTGGCGATGACCAGTTCGGTCGCATCGATCAGGTTCATGACCAATCCCTCGTAGCGGTTGTTGTGGTAGACAGGCTGGAGCCTCAATATGGCCTCCATGTCCTTGATCGCCACCTGCGCCGAAACCTGGGGGGAATTGGGATTCAGTTTGAATTGACCGATGTGTTCCTCTAGCTCCTGGGATGACATGCCGAGATAGATCTCGGAAACATGTTTATTCAGGAAGTCTTCCTTTTCCTGATTATATAGATTGAGCACAAAGTCGTTGACCTCTGCGATGCGGTTTTCGGAGTTGACGAAGAGCACTCCTTCCTTCATCCCGGAGATCATGGCGGAGAGCTTGGCCGCCTCTCTCTGGATGGCCCTCTCGTCCTGTTTGCGTTCCGATATGTTACGGAGGACACCTTCCACGCCTATAGCGGACTGGTTCTCATCCATGAGGATGCGGGCGTTGACCGAGGCGGCGATCTCCCCGCCATCCTTGGTCTTGAGCCGCAGCTCATGGTCATGGACGGCGCCTCGCTCCATCAAGGCAGCCTGAAACTGTTGGTACTCATTGGGGTCGGCATAGAAATCGATGACCGGAAGGCCGATAACCTCGTCGGGATGGTACCCCGCCTGCTGATATACCGAGGGACTGATGATGGTGATGCGGCCGCTTTTGTCGGAACGGTAGTACACATCATGAAAGGATTCGAAGATCATCCGGTACTGTTCCTCGGATCGACGGAGGGCTTCTTCAGATATTTTGCGCTCTGTGATGTCATCGCCCGAGGCCAGTGTGCCGGTGATCTTGCCGTTCCGGTCGCGAACAACGGTGTTGTGCCAGGCGATCAGCCTCTCTTTCCCTGCCAGCGTTACCACCGGATTTTCGTAGTACTCCAAAGGCTCGTGCCGGCCCTCTATGAGATTCTGAAATACGCCCCTGACTTCCTCGCGCATTCTTTCCGGTACGAAGTGATCAAACCAGTTCATGCCCAGGAGATCCTCCTGGGTGTAGCCAAGGATGTCGCAGCTTTTCTGGTTAACGAGGGTGATCTCACCCCGGATATTGAGGGCGATGAACATGACCCCGGCCAGGTCGAGGTATCTCTGTACCTTGTCCCGCTGTTCCTGCAGGGCTCTTTCCACCTGTTTGCGTTGGGTGATATCGCGGTAGATGCCGTAGACCGCTTCCAGATGATTATCCACGAGTATGGGCGCTGCGATCACCGAAACATATATCGGTGTGCCGTCCTTGCGTTTGCGGATGGCCTCAAAGGCCACCTTCTCGCCCTTCGCAACCTTCTCGGTGATGGCGATGGCGTGGAAGGGATTATCCTGAGGCGCGATAAGCCTGTCGATCATCTTGCCCATCACCTCTTCTATTTCGTAGCCGAAGATTTCTGAAAAATGGCGGTTCACACGCATGATGACGCCCTGGAGGTCTAGGATGACTATGCCTTCCAGGGCGCTCTCGAAAAGCTGGTCGAGATAGGCCGTTTCCACATGAGAGGAAGGGCCGTGCGGCGCTCCTTCGGGTGACAGGAAGCGTTGGTCCATGTTCAATGTCTCCTCTCGGGTTGCAGGAACACAGCCGTGTTCCCTCCTTTTTTCTTTGCCTCTTCCAGGGCCTTTTGTGCGGTGGCCAGGAGCTCTTGGGCTGTGCAGTGGTAGAAATACGAGGAGGAAGCCCCCCCCAGGGAGACGGAGATCTCTCGGTCCCCGGCCTCTGTCCGGATCGGATCCCGGACGGCGGCGCGGCGGAGCCTCTCTGCTAAATGGTGGAGATGCTCCTCCCGGCAGTTGGGGAATACGCCCAGGAATTCGTCATCGCCTAAACGGCCCAGCTTGTCATAGCGCCGTATGGAATCCTGGAGGCGGGCGGACACCTCAGTCAAGATGCGGTCGCCGGCGGCAAATCCGTCGGCTTCGTTGAAACGGGACAGGCCATCGATATCCACCAGGAGGACAGAGGTCGGCTGATCCTGGCGCGCATTCCTGTCGATCTCTTCATCCAGGAATCCCAGGATCCTGTTCCGATTCCAGAGGCGGGTCAATGCATCCTCCGCATGGAGCTCTTCCTGGATTTTCTCTCTCTCCATGACGCGTTCGCCGTTCTGCAAACGGATCTTGAGTTCGACATAATCGAAGGGTTTGGTCATATAATCGTCGGCTCCAGCCGCCAAGCCCTGAAGGATGTCTTCCTGGTGGTCTCTCCCGGTCATGAGGATGATGTAGACATAATCCCGGGAATGGACCCTGCGGCGGCCTCTTATCCTCTGGCAGAGCTCGATGCCGTTTATCTTGGGCATTTCCCAGTCCAGAAGGGCGATGCGGATGCTGCCGTTCTGGTGATTGCCGTGCTCCTCGTTCAAAGTTTCCCATGCTTCCTGGCCGTTGCGGGCTGTGACGACCTCGTAGCCCCATTTGTCGATGTTGTTGGCCAGGGCCCGGCAGGAGATCGTGTTATCATCTGCGATCAGCACTTTCATGGCTCGAACCCGTGTTCTTCGGACAAAGCTCCTCTTCTCATAACTACTTTTCGATTTTACGCCAGTCCCCAAAATGGTCAATCGCCTTTCACGGTGAACACCAGGGTGATATTGCCTCCGGAGATCTCACCCTTTGCGGTGACATGGCTCAACATTCCGGCTAGGCCTTCCAGTCCACCCCCACTAATTATTCCGCCCACCCTTTCCGCATAATGAAGCATCGCCACCCCCACTAATCTTTTGGCTTGTGACCGTGTGAGGAGTGAATTATAATGGCTCTGGAAGCCAATGCGGGACAATAAGATCATAACCATAAGCCTTATCCTCATCGTCATTTTTATCGGCGGCGTCGTGCTCAAGCTGGCCCAGGCCGTGCTGTTTCCCTTTTTCCTGGCGGTGTTTCTCTCTTTTATCATGTACCCCGTCCTGGATTTTTTCACGCGGCACAGGGTCCCCAAGACCGTGTCCATGATCCTCCTGCTCCTGATAACGTTTTCCGTCCTCTATCTCTTGAGCATCATCTTTTACTCCGCAGGCAAATCTTTTGCGGCCGAACTCCCCAAATACGGTGACAAGATCGTTGCCAGCATCGATTCCCTCCAGCAGAAGTTTGTCCCGCCCGCGAACATACAGCCCATCCATTGGAGTGAGCAGATCGACCTGGGGAGGATCGGAAGCCTGCTGCTATCTACCCTGGGACCCTTCCTTTCCTTTGTCTCCACGCTGTTCCTGGTCTTTTTCTTTCTGATGTTCATCCTGGCGGGTCGCGGCAAGACCAAAGAAAAGTTGAGGAGGGCTTTGCCCCCGGAGAGGAACGAGCGGGTTTTGAACATCATCCATAACATCGACACACAGATCCAGAAATACCTGATCATCAAGGCATTCGTGAGCCTGATCACCGGCGCATTCGTGACCGCGGTGCTGTTGGGCTTTGGAGTGGATTTTGCCATCACCTTCGGTTTTTTCGCCGTCATCCTGAACTTTATCCCCAACATCGGATCGATTTTTGCCACGCTTTTTCCCGTGACGATAGCGCTGCTCCAGTTCGACTCCATCTGGCCGGCTGTCTGGATCTTGGTCCTGCTGACTCTGATTCAGCAGATCATGGGGAATGTGATCGAGCCCCGGATCATGGGTGAGGGGCTGGGTTTGAGCCCTCTGGTCGTGCTCTTCTTCCTCTTTTTCTGGGGATGGCTGTGGGGCCTCGCAGGTATGATC
>SDBS01000850.1_pt1 | contig 30736 bp, 32 predicted proteins | sample 2277091 | NCBI WGS metagenome assembly SDBS01 (sample SAMN10404972, study PRJNA504765) | marine sediment metagenome | isolation source: marine sediment core GS10_PC15, 163 cmbsf | place: Arctic Ocean: Southern Knipovich Ridge | collected 2010 | reverse complement strand
CCTCGGTTTTATCGAGCTGTGTGATGAGGTGATGGTTGTCGTCAGGATGAGGACAGAAGCCACTTAATCTCACTCCTTTTCACACACTACAATGGAGCACATTAAAGGTCGGACATTTCATGGAACGCGAATCGCTAGAAGCTATCCCCCTCTTTCAAGATCTTGCGCCAGAGCATCTGGAACTACTGGCAAATAATTTTCAGCGCGAATCATTCGATGCAACGACAGTGATCTTTGCACAGGGAGATCGAGCTAAAAAATTATACGTGCTCGTCTCGGGGAAAGTTGGGATTGAATTCAAGCCTCATGATGGCGATATTCTCACCGTGGCGGAAATCCAGCAAGGGGGTGTATTTGGATGGTCGGCCGCGCTCGGGCGCAGCGAATACACCTCCGCGGCAATCACCAGAGATGAGAGCGAAACTTTCAGCATCAAGGGGGATGAGCTTCAGCGCTTGTGTGAACAATACCCGGAAACCGGAGTTATAATTCTAGAACGTCTTGCAGGAGTAATCGCAGAACGACTGCAAAGTACACACACGCAAGTTGTCAAGATGCTCCATGAGGGCGTAAGATCTAATTCGCATCCAGATTGAATCTGTCCTCTGAGGAGAAGCGAAATGGCAGACGTAAAAAATCATAACCACCCCACAGATGTATCCGAATACGATCGAATGCAAGGACTCATCGAAGTCGTCAGTTCATATATCGAACAATACCATGGCGGGTGGGTGCGTCTTGTTGACTACGATGGTGAAGTTTTGCGGGTGGAAATGGGGGGAGCTTGCGAAGGATGTTCCCTATCAAAGAGCACCCTGCATGGATGGATCGAGGGCACTGTACGACAATTCTTCCCTGATTTATCCCGGATCGAGGCTTTGTAATATCGTAATGATGCCCGCAACGGATACTGAACCGCGTAGAATTGAGACCGCATCTCTGTAAGATACGTCCCTCCAGCGTCGTCATCCCAGGTTTACGAACATCAACTTCGCAATACCGGTCCGTCCGATTTCGTCTGCTCTGCCAGTACTATGCGCTTTTTTTATGACGGTGCAGCGCCGCCGTGCTCTCGTTCCAGGATGACGACCGGGACATCGCTCAACTCCTTGAACTTCAGGGCATCCTCTATAGTCCCTACAACACCAGCGCCATAGTGCATCGGGATCGCAACCCGGGTCTCGATTACCCCGACGGCTTCAGCGGCTTCCTCGGCTGTCATGACATATGTTCCGCTTACGGGCAGCAGAGCGACATCACACGTCAATCCTTTCATCTCTGGAATGACATCCGTATCACCGGAAAAATAGACTCTCTCACCATCTATCGTCAGGATGAAGCCCAGATGATCGGCCCCTTTGGGGTGGAAGGCTTTTCCGATGTTGTAGGCCGGGAGGGCTTCAATGGTCACGCCCCGATGTTCAAGCATCTCACCAGGATGCATGATCCTCACCGGAAGTTTCAAATTCGGGACGGATGATGGGTTTGCTGCCAACAGCGTATCATCTCCGCGCACCAATTCAACATCCTCCGGTGAGCAGTGGTCAAAATGATCATGACTGACCAGTATGAGATCCGCTTCAGGGGAATCAATCGGCAACTTCCAGGGATCCAGGTAGATCACAACATCTCCATCTATACGAAAACTATCATGCCCCAACCAATGAATGCGTTTCAGTATTTCAGGCAACTCTTTCGTCATATCGCTCCTCAACTTTCGTGCACGTCATCGTTTCCTATAGCTAGATAACGGGACAATTCGCCGGGTGGAACGCACTCAACTCAGTGAGCGCAAATATTCATCCACTATGCGGATCGCATCCTCCGGGCTGGAATAAGCCCGTAAAGTTAGTCGGGGCGAGTCATTTCCGGTGATCATTTTCGAAACAGGCACGCCCTCTCGGTGGCAGCAGAGCACATCCCTTCCGATTTGGAGCGCATAAGCAACTTCATACCCCACACCATGCGAGGGCGTGCTGACTTCTGAAATCACGACATCTGCAGATTGGATCCAGGCAATGTCTCGTGCATAAACCTCGTAGGGATCCACAATCCTTTCGAGATCCATGACGTCAGGACTGGCAAGGTGGGCCGTAGGCACGTCATGACCGAGCTGTACGAGATGATCTACTATGAGCGCATAAGTCGATTGGTCGGCACGACCACCTGTGAGTGAACATGAGAAATATATATTCATCAGAAGCAATCCTTCACAATTCCACCTTCAAATCCCCGATAGCGAACCCATGCAGGCTTGTCATGCAGCCTTGGTCGAAAAGTAGTGACGCCACCTCGCGAGCATGATACCATGCGCGCCTTGTTGGGCACACAATTTTGACGGCCTCAGACCTCTCACCGCAAGGCAGATCATCCTGACGGTTTTGTGTTTTTCCCTTGGTCATGGGCAAGCGCAAATTGCAGGAGGCATGAAAGGAAATGTCCGAACGAGGTTAGGGCAACGTATAATGGTTGAACGCAGTCAAAGAGTATGGCTTTATGGGAAAAAGCCAAGTTACCCTGTAATTTGCTGGCGGGATGAATGGCAACCTCGGGGTGAGGGTAACGCAACCCCCATTAAGGTTTCTTCCTTGGAAGATCCCCCGCAGCGAGCAGTGGGGTTCTTCACTGAACGCGATGACGGGGATGATGTTTTTGTCCACTTCAGTGCGCTTCAAATGGATGGATACCGAGTGTTTCTTGAAGGCCAACAAGTCGAATTCAGCATCGAAGAGGGTCCCAAGGTGCTGTAGGCGTCCGAAGTTACTGTCACGCAGTCCATCTAACTCCTCTAATCACAATAGTGCCCAGCTACTGCCGGGGGACTTTACGTTCAACAAGCGACTTTTCCACCCCCACAACCTGTGCTATGATTCCCACATCGAAGGCTGACCATGGATACTCGCGACCCTGTCCGATTCTTGCAAAGTGAAGTTACCCGTTTACGACAAGAGAACCTCGAATTAAAAGAGGAGCTCACGGTCTTGCGTTCGTCGGTTCGCGGGCTTGCTGCGATACAGGATCTCATCAATCGCATGGGTCCTGAAACAAACCTAATCGCGCTCCTCGATGACCTGCTGGCCTCGGCGCTTGCAGTCCTCGACACAAGTGATGGATCCTTGCTGTTGCGTGATGAAGAGACAGAGGAACTCGTTTTCGCCGTTGTGCATGGGGAAGCGCGCGATGCTCTCACGGGTTTCCGCTTGCCTCCTGGCCGGGGAATTGCCGGTTGGGTTGCTGACAACCGTGAAGCCGCCATCGTACATGATGTAGGCAGCGATTCCCGTTTCTATCCCAACGTCGATGAGACATTTGGTTTCCGCACCCAGACCCTGGCGTGCGTCCCGCTCGTGGTAGGCGACCGCGTGCTCGGCGTTATCGAAGCCGTAAACAAACGCACAGACCGGGAATTTTCAACCGAAGATCATCAGCTTCTACTGGTGGTCGCGCAGCTAAGCGCCGTAGCCATCACACGAGCAGAAACATTCGCTTGATGCCGCTCAGGACCGCAATACGGCTCCAAGTGTTTCCCCGAGTTTTTTTACGATCCGCGCTCTGATCTTCCCTACTTCTTCATCCGTCAGGGTTCGATCAGCTGCCTGGTAGACGAGTGAATACGCCAGGCTCTTCTTGCCCTTTCCAACTTGATCTCCTCTGTATAAATCAAAAAGGCGGATATCAGTAAGGAGATCCCCACCCGCCTCCCGGATTACGGCCTCAACCTGTTCTGCAGGAAGCCCCTCGTCGACGACAATTGCAAGGTCTTCCAGCACCGGGGGATAGATTTGTACGGGTAGAATATCCATTGCTGAGGGAATAGACGCCGCGATCGCATCGAAGTTCAAATCCGCCGCCAGCACCGGGTAATCATCGATACGGAATTGCTCTCGCACGATTGGATGAACCTCGCCCACAACCCCTATCCGTCCCCCGTCAATTAAAACGTGAGCACATTTTTCAGGATGGAAGGTTGGATGCCGGATAGCTTCCACAGACATATTGTGAATATGAAGACCATCGAAAAATGTTTCCAGCACCCCTTTCAGGGTGTAGAAATCCATCGCGCTCTCATCCGTTCCTTGCCATGACGGGGGCGAATGGGGACCAGAAAGCACGATCGACAACCTCAAGAGTTCTTCTGGTAATCGCCCCTCTTCAGGACACAAATAAATCGGACCGAGCTCAAAAACTGGGACGCGATCGCGGATATTCATATTACGGGCGACAACTTCAAGCACACTTGCCAGCAAGTTGTGGCGAAGCACGACTCGCTCAGAGCTGATGGGATTCTCCAGGCGGAGGTACTCTCTATCGTCGGGGGAAACACCCGGTGGCAGCAGCTTGACTTCACGCTCGGGTGTCGTGAGACGGTAGGTGACGATCTCCTGCAGCCCAAGGTCGACAAGCAGATCCCTCGCGAGCTCTTCGATCGCAAGAGCCCGGTTACCGTATTGAGGCGGGATTTCATCGGCAATCATCGTTTCGGGTATCCTGTCGTACCCATATATCCTGGCGATCTCTTCCATGACGTCTGCCTTGCCCACTGTCCCTGTCCCGATGTCCAGTCGATGATCCGGTGAACCAACAAGCAACTCTTTCTTCTTGACATCCACTTGAAATTCAAGCCGACGAAGAATATGCGCCATTTCATCCAGGGATAGATCTATACCCAACCAACGTTGTGCATCTTCAGAGCTAATTCGCACCTCTGACCGCTCGGGGGGCAGCGGGTATTCATCCACCAATCCTTCCGCGATCGTCCCCCCGGTGAGTTCTCCCATGAGGGAAAGACATCGGCGCACACCGCGCTCGGCGGCTGCTGGGTGTACGCCGCGTTCGAACCGGAATGACGCTTCCGAAACAAGATTTTGAGAAGCCACTGTTCGCCGGATATTGATGTAGTCCCACGCCGCCCCTTCCAGCAAGATGTTTTTCGTTGTCTCCCCAACCTCAGACTCAGAACCCCCCATCACACCCGCGATAGACAGCGCTCCTGATTCGTCCGCCACAAGGACGGTGAAATCGTCCATCTCGCGCTCGATACCATCGAGCGTGGTCAGCCGTTCATTCTTCTCAGCCATGCGGGTATGAATTCGTGGAGATTTCCCACCCGCACGTTCCACCAGCACGTCATAATCAAATGCATGCAGTGGTTCTCCAATCTCGAGCATCACGTAATTCGAGGCATCGACGATATTGTTGATCGGTCTCATCCCGGCCAGAAGTAGACGATACTGAATCTTATATGGGCTTGGTCCCACTTGCACGTCCTCGATCAACCCAAGGACGAAACGTGGATTCAATTCAGGAGAACGGATCTCGATCGAGACTTTTCCCTCAATCGAGGGGCCTTCCCATCGCACCTCGTAGGAAGGCTCTTTTAAAACACTGCCGGTGATCGCAGAAACCTCTCTCGCTACGCCAAGTATATTGGCGTTCCTGGCGATGTTGGGTGTGAGTGTGATATCAAGCACGGCGTCACCCATGTAATCGGCCAGGGGAGTACCCGTAGGAGCATCGGCGTCCAGAATAATTACGCCTTCATGATCATCGGAGATGCCCAACTCCTTTTCGGAGCAAGCCATGGCGTAGGATTCAACCCCGCGAATTTTCGCCCGTTTTAGCGTAAAAATCTCCTGACCGTCTGCATGTCCGTCATAAAGCCGGGCGCCTTCGTTTGCAAACACGACCTTAAGGGGCTCTTCAAGCGGGCCTCTCCCCTTGAATGGGAACAAGTTCGGCGCCCCGGTGACGACGGTATGTTCCTTATTTCCATCATTAATTCGACAAAGAACCAGCCGATCCGCGTTGGGATGCGGCATCACCTCTTGAAGCGCACCGACAACGATTTTTTCGGGATCCCAGGCGAGACCTGTGACATACGTCTCCGCCCCCTGTTTACCTCCGGAATGACCTTCGACCTTTTCATCCGGGAGCGGCAGGCCGACAAAGCGGATCCCTTCTACTTCCAGACCCGCCTGTGTAAGCCGATGGGCCAGTTCAGGAATGCTGAGATCGATGTCGACGAATTCTTGCAGCCATGAAATGGGGGTTTTCATTTGGTTATCCTTGCTCCGAAGGGATTTGGGATCAGGGAACGGGGATTGGGGAGAAGAGGATGATCTCCTCTCTACTTTCAGATATTATTCCACGCCAATCGGTTCTCTGTTTTTCTATGTTGAAATTCGCTTTCTGTCTAGGTAATTGATATGTCCATTAAGTAATCGATGAAGTTCTCTCCATCTTTCTCTACAATTCTCCAAGCAATCATGGCTTATATATCCGAGATCAGATGCTAATAGGAGATGGCTAATTGTTTCATCCAGTGAACCTCTTGCAATATAGCAGAACCTAATTGCATCTTGATAATGGTATCTTCCGTGAGCTTCAGCGATATTCGCGGGCACACTTTGGCTTGACCGTCTCAATTGATGATTGAGAATATATTTCTCCTCTCGGGGGAGCATGGGAAGTATGCTCTTGCATATGTAAACCGTAAATTCCCTCCCAGTTTGCCAAACCCGTAAACTTTCAAGTCCTTTTTCCATCAACCTTTCCCCCTAGCTACTCTTCCTTATCCCTAATCCAAGATCCCCAATCCCAGATTTGCCTAAAACTGCTCCAACCACCTCAAATCATTCGCCCAGAAGTAACGAATATCGTCGATGCGGTGTTTCAGCATGGCAATCCTTTCCGGCCCCATTCCGAAAGCAAACCCCGAGAAGATTTCCGGGTCGTAGCCGCCATTCTCGAGCACATTCGGGTGCACCATGCCGCATCCAAGGATCTCAACCCAACCCGTCTTCTTGCAAACTGCACAGCCCTCACCGCCGCAAACCAGACATTCAATGTCCATCTCGGCAGAAGGTTCAGTGAAGGGAAAATGATTGGCCCGAAAACGAGTCCCGATGTTTTCGTTGAACATTCGCTTTGCGAATGAAATCAGGGTTCCCTTCAAATCGGAGAAAGTGATCGTCTTGCCCACGGCAAGTCCTTCCACCTGATTGAATTGGATCTCCGCCCTTGCCGTTATCTGTTCGTAGCGATAGCACATGCCTGGCAAGATCACACGGATCGGTTCGGGCGCCCTTTCACGCATCACATGGATCTGGCCTGGAGAGGTATGCGTACGCAGCAAGATTCCAGGCTCCGTGGTGTAGAACGTGTCCCACATATCACGGGCAGGATGATATGGCGGCATATTGAGTAATTCAAAGTTATATTCATCGGTCTCGACTTCTCGAGAGCGATACACCTGGAACCCCATGTCGGCAAAAATGTGGTTGATCTGCCGCAGGATGCTGTTGGAAGGATGAATCCTGCCCCGCGCGATGGGACGCCCGGGCAGAGTGACATCGATCCTGTCATCACTTAAGGATTGCTCAAGAGCATGAAGCCGGAGTTCACCGGCCCTAGAATCATACGCGGTTTGGAGCGCTACTTTCACTTCATTCGCACGACGACCTATCTCCGCCCGCTCTTCCTTCGGAAACTCGCCCAGGGAACGAGTGACTTCACTCAATTCTGCAGAACGGCCAAGATATTTCACCTTCCAGGATTGCAGACCATATTCGCCCTGAGCCGAATCCAGTTCGTCCAATCCTTCTTGAAGTAGTTTTTCCAATCGCTCCTGCATCATCCCTCCCGTATGTAACATCAAGCTTTGATACCCGTATTCTACAGTTAAACACAAACCGCCCCATCAAGGGGCGGGAAGAACATCTCGCGGTACCACCCTTGTTGACCTCGAAAGGTCCTCTTTACCTTAAAAGCTTATTTCACAGCGATCAAGTCCCCGTAATAACGGTGGGTTTCCGGCCCAAACTACAAATCTCGTCCGAGATGTTCCCCTGGGCGGCTCAGGAGAGAACTTCAGCGGGCTTCTCTCGAACCGGGCTCACAGCCATGGCCCGATCTCTCTGACGAGTTCCCTCCGCTTACTTTTCTCCGTCTCAGCCTTTGCTATTCAAGATGTATCTGTCCTTATTATGCCGGATTCGACCTTGCTGTCAATACAAAGCCCGTGTCAACAACCATGTCTTCCCTCCGGTCTCCCCCTTTATTAATCAATAGGAGTGCGTCATACGGGAACAAAGTCACGGGCATCAGCGTCTGGGAGGCAATGAGTCGAAAATCTCTTCCACCAATTCAGGAGGACGTCATGATCCCTCGAACAAGATTTAACCTAATTCTTCCGCTCGTTTTGACCGCCCTGATCGTATCGAGCTGCGGATTAATACCCATCCAGCCCACATCAAGCGGCAACGGTGAGTGGCTGGACTGGAACGGCAAGGAGGGTTGGTCAGGGTCCTCCGCATCAGGCGAATCGACCCTGGGAATGAAGTCATCATCTGATGCCTTAGAAGAGCTGCCCCTCGCGGCCCCAGCCGAAGTGGGCGTGGAGTTTTCCGAAGCGGAGAGCGATGTACGCTACCAGAACTCTGGCCTTCGCGCGGGGAGTGTGGATGACAACGCCGCCTGGGATGACTACTTGCTCTATCGTCTCCAATTTAGCGACTGGGGCATCGCGGTCCACGATATCGACGTCACTGAACGTCACACAATCCACGTGGTAAATGCCAGGGGCATGCCCATTCTCGGCGCCGAGATTGAGATTCTTGGTGGTAATGGTCGCAGGATCACATCCATGCTCACTCACGCAGATGGGACGGCGCTCTTCTTCCCACAAGCATACGATTCCGGAAACGGACAAGACTATACGATTCTTGCGAGCAAAGACGGAGCATCAGAAGAGCTATCGTTGAACAGCGATGAAAGAGAACATCGTATCGTACTGAATGCCCGCAGCGCGAGCGACCCGGTACGTCTGGATGTCCACTTCCTCATCGATGCAACCGGGAGCATGAGTGATGAAATTCAGCAATTGAAGGATAATATGATCTCCGTATCGGAGCGAATTCATACGCTCCCGTCCAGACCCGATGTGCGTTTTGGGATGACGGTTTACCGCGATAGAGGAGACCTCTTCGTGAGTCGGACATTGGACTTTACCCCGAATGTGGAAGATTTCATTCGAGAGTTGGACCAGGTCGTCGCTGAAGGTGGCGGGGATTACCCTGAGAGTCTGAATGAAGGATTACACAAGGCGATCCACCTTCCAGAGTGGCGGCAGGAAGAGACGATCAGCATCATCTTCCTCATTGCAGATGCTCCTCCACAACTGGGTTATCCTCAGGACTATGATTACGCCGAAGATGCCCTGGTTGCTAGTGAGCGCGGCATAAAGATTTTCCCTCTTGCTTCAAGCGGGCTTGATGATCAGGGTGAATACATCTTCCGTCAGCTTGCGCAGGCGACCTCCGGAAAATTCCTGTTCCTCACCTACGGCGCCGGTGGCGCACCTGGCGATGACACGACCCACCACGTGGACGACTACAGCGTGTTGTCACTTGACGATCTCGTGGTAAAAATGGTCGAAGAAGAGCTCGCCACGCTTGTAGTTCCACCCCAGTAACTCTGGATCTTGAAAAGACATGTCTGCGGAGAAAGAGAACTTCTTTCCCCGCAGACATAGTTTCTTTAAGCTGCCCTTATAGTCTGTGATGATCGCCACCTCAACCGGTAATATTCACAAGACAGCCATATCGTCCTCGAGGCAGACATGTACTGCTTGCGCTAGCAGAGATCATGCGCTTAACCGAATTTGCCAATATCTTGCTGAACATCATCGCAGATATCCAGATCAAACTGGATGAAGCAGGAATTCGTGAAGCCGGGAAGTACCTGAGTATCTTCAAGTTAAGTGGAGAGGACTTCGGGATGCAAGACCGTCCCCTCTTCTCAATGAAAATATGGGAGGAATTGGTCCTCCCAATCCTTGCAAGGCGTTGGAAAGCCGCTAGAAACGCGCTAAATCTTTATGCGCCGCACGTGAAGCTTCTGCTCCATTCCGACGGCGCAATCCGTCCTTTCATAAGAGATATCATTGCGAGCGACGTTGACATCCTCGACCCAATCCAACCACGATGCTCAGGAATGGACCTCTACGCTTTGAAACGAGATTTCGGGGATCAGCTATCCTTCCATGGGGCCGTTGATACCCAAACAGTCCTTCCCTATGGAAATGAGGAACAGGTCGAAGCAGAAGTGTCCGTGCGATTAATGCACTTGGGAAAGGAGGCGGACTGATCCTTGCTCCTGTCCACAATGTTCAAGCGGATGTCCCCCCCGAGAACCTGATCTCCATGTACAAAGCTGTACAAATTCATGGTCAATACCCGTTACCCGATCTCGACCCACTCCCCTTGTTCAGGTTGATCAGTACGGTTGATCCCCCGTCAGCTTGTCAAGTGGTCAGCAAGCTCGAAAAGCACCAGACCTCGATTGTAGCTAGACAGACATGAGTTCATCTTGGACGATTCCACACCTTTCAGACCGAGGAGACATTGGACCCGACCTCCCTTGTTCCAATCCTACAGGATACGCCACTGGAAACTATCTTGTAGTGGTGTGATGGGATAAATTCACGAGCGTTGAGTAAATTCGATTCGATAAATTTCCGCACCCTTCCTTCATGGACCCTGTCTTTTAAAGTCTGTAGTTGAATCCCGGCTATAATGGCCTAACCATGAGAAGAAATCGGCACATGGCATCCGTCCGTCCCATAACTGCATTATGTGTCGTGAACTTGTCTTTCATGGCTCTGATCGTCGCCTGTCAACCCGGCATCTTCGATCCCCAGGTTCCGGCAAGCTCGGCAGTCGCCCCGACGGGAATCCCTGCCCCGAACGTGCCCCCCAGCCCCACTTCTTCTCCCCCCCCGGTAACGCCGACAAAGGAGCACGTCTCCGAACGCATCGTCCTGGTCGTGCCCACCCGCTGGGGGGAAGCCGCGGCCCAGGCAATCGTAGATCTCGCCGATGCCGGCACTGTCTATGAGTGGCATCTTGAAGCTATGAATGACGACCACAAGAACCTCCCAGCCGAAGAGCGTCTAAGCCTCAACCCTGATTCTTCCGGATTCCCGGCAGGTGAACGCCCGATCGCAATGGTAATTCCATTTGCTTCGGAATGGGGTCCCCTATCATTGGAGGAAGCGCAGGAGCTCATCGAGCAGAACTCCCCCTTCGTTGCGGGGATTGATTGGGATGATATGTCCCCAACTTTCACGGCGCTTCCAGTCGAGGGACGTCTCCCCGGAGACCCGCTTTATCCACTCCAGCAGCCATGGTCCATCTCCGCCCCAGAATCACTCGAAGCCGCCGCATCAGATCTGGCAACAGCCATCCGTCCTTATATCGAGTTCGACAACGTGGTGCACCTGGCTGCCGTCGGCGACATCATGCTCGACCGGGAGCTCGGCGATGCGTTGCGGTCTGGGGACATCGACTACCCATTCACCCCAATCGGCGACACGCTGCTCACCCCTGATTACACCATTGGAAATCTCGAGTCTGCCGTGGGCGAGACCGGTCAGCCCGAGAACAAGGGCTACACCTTTCAGGCTCCGCCGGAGGCAGCCGAAGCCCTTCGACGCGCCGGCTTTGACGTACTCACTCTCGCCAACAATCACGCCATGGATTTTGGTGTCGAAGGTCTATTGGAGACCATCAACCTCCTCGAGGCAAATGGCATAATCCCCGTCGGTGCCGGGATCGATGCGAACGAAGCACGGCGTGTGGCGGTCCTGTCCAAGGATGACATCCGCATCGCGATCCTGGCATATGTGAACGTCCCGATTGAGTTTCGCGGGTTTGACGCAAGAGTTTGGGAGGCGGGACCGGATAGCGCGGGGGTCGCCTGGGCAGACCCAGTGGACATACAAGAAGACGTGACGACCGCCTTGGAGGTTTCCGATGTTGTCGTCGTGCTCCTGCACAGCGGATATGAGTATGTTGAGAAACCAAGCCCACCTCAAGTAGACGCAGCTCATGCCGCCATCGATGCAGGGGCGAGCCTGGTGATCGGGCATCACAGTCACATCCTCCAACCTGTCGAATTTTACAAAGACGGCGTAATTGTTTACGGGCTCGCCAATTTCGCCTTCGAAGACGCAGGTCCTCCAGAGACCATCATCCTCAATGTCTGGATAGATGAGGATGGTGTTCGATCCATCGGAATAAGGCCCATCATCATCACCGCCGATGGTCGACCACGGCTGGCGAACGACGCCGAAGGGCTTCAGATAATAAAGAGCTTCTATGCATTAAGCAGAGTGCCATAAGTCCCCTCTTTCTGATTTCCATACGTGTACTGTCCACACTTGGACCGTCCATACATGGACTGCCTATACATAGACTTGACATCGAGAACCCAAATATAGTACAATTGTTCTAGGTACCGATGGGTAAACGAAACACTAACTCGGCCGCCCAGGCCGGAACCTAAACTTGAGTCCCATCGGAAAGGAGATCCCCATGTTTCAAAAAGTGATTCTTGTTGGCAACCTCGGCCGCGATCCCGAGATGCGTTATACGCCGGGAGGTCAGGCGGTCACCAATATCTCGGTGGCCACCAATCGTCGCTACACGGACAGTTCTGGTGAATCGAGAGATGAGACAGTCTGGTTTCGCGTCGCAGTTTGGGGCAAACAAGCCGAGAATGTCAACCAGTACCTCAAGAAAGGAAGAAGTGTCCTCGTTGAGGGGCGTCTCACGGGCGATGAAAATGGCAATCCCCGGATCTGGAACGCACAGGATGGAACGCCGCGAGCATCCTATGAAGTTACCGCTCAAACCGTGACCTTCCTGGGGGGTCGGGATGACCGTGACTCTACCCCTGACGAGGGAGGTTCTGCTGCAGGTCCGCCTGCGGACGACGATATCCCGTTCTAGATAGAACACGAAAAACATCCTCGGCTCATCCATCGAATAGAGCTGAGGATGTTTTCTTTATGGAGTTGAACCATGCCTGAAAATACCAAAAAAGCACCTTCCCGCATACCCGTGCACGTCCCACCGGAATTAAAACCCACGTATGCAAACTTCGCCCTCATCACGCACTCTCGATCTGAAATCGTCATCGACTTTGCTCTGATCATGCCCCAGACGCCTCAGGCGAAGGTCCAGAATCGCATCGTGCTGACTGCCTTCAACGCCAAATTACTTTCACGGGCGCTAAATCAACATATCAGCCGATTCGAAGCCCAACACGGAGAAATCGAGCTGCCCGAGGGACACTCGCTGGCCAATCAACTCTTCAAACCGTACCCAGGCGATGAAGAGAGTGATGAGTGAACATCATGGAGAAACTAGAGACAATCGGCGACGAAATACGGGGCCACTGGGATGACAAGAACAGCGCTCGAGACGGAGCTCTTCAGCAATCTCGGACACTGGTACGATATTGTTCCAAATCAATCCGCGCCACACACAGGGATGAGCGAGCCGAGGCCAAGAGCCTTCTGGATGAAGCTAAAGAGATCGTCACTTCTCTCCGTGAAAGCTTGGAGAGCTATCCAGACCTCTACCATGCAGGTTACACACAATCAGCCTTGAAGGAATTCGCCGAGGCGACGATTGTCTACCGTCTCGTTGGCGGAGAGCCCTTGCCTCATCCGGATGAGTTAAACATCGGAGATGCGCCCTATATGGGTGGACTCGCGGAAACTGCGGGCGAACTCCGTCGAAGAGCACTCGATCTGATGCGACGAGAAAACTTTGCTGAAGCGGAAAGACAACTCGGCAACATGGACAATATTTACAGCCTACTGGTCACAATGGATTTTCCTGACGCGATTACGGGCAACCTGAGACGAACGACCGATATGGTACGTGGTGTGACTGAACGGACTCGGGGAGACCTGACCACAAGCTTCCGACAACATGAGTTGATCAAGGCACTGGAAGCCGTGGAGAAAAAACTGGATCACGAGTAAATCGTGGGCGACCGAACAATCCGTGCCTCAGAAATCGGAACCTATCACTTTTGTAACCGTGCCTGGTGGTACAAAAAACAGGGTATCACTTCAACGAATGCGCCCCAGCTAGAGTAAGGTACGACCTGGCATCAAGCGAGGGGACGAAGATTCGTCACCGCTGGGCGATTACAATTAGCCGCGCTGAGCCTTATTTTTCTCAGTCTGCTCATGGCAATCCTGATGCGATACCAAGAATAAATGCATGACTGTGCTCTCTGCATTCCTGTTTCTTCTTGGGATTGCACTGCTCATCATCGCTCGCAGGATCCTTTCTGACACCGGACTTCCAAGAGGGCGGATCATTTACATGGACCACGCCAAGCTCAACCCTTATCCGAATGCTCTCTACGATCCTGAATTAAGACTTACGTGCAAACCTGATTATGTAGTCACGGTGCGAGGTAAACCAGTCCCGGTGGAAGCGAAATCTACGTCTTCACCTTCAAAGCCCTATCTTTTCCATATCATGCACCTCGCGGCATATTGTCGTCTCGTCGAATCCAATTTCAAACCACGACCATGAAGAAGGGGCCATTCTTTACGCAGATCGCACGTTTGAGTTCGCGTACTCCAGAAACCTCGAAAAGAAGCTGATCGGCACTATGGATGACATCCGTGCTTCCTCACAAAAACCGGCGCGCTCTCACGATTCCTCCGCACGGTGTAAGGGCTGTGGGTATCAGTCGATCTGTGATGTATCTTTAGCTTGATCGTGCAGCATCTCCATCATGCGCTTATAATGGATAACATGGTAGCCAAACCCCCGAACCGAGTCGTCATTGCGATGCATCCAAAACTGGAAAAGGCGCCGCAAATCGCCGAGGAGATAGCGACCTTCATTCGACAGCAGGATGTCGAGATCGAAGTTTTCTCTCTGAACGACGCTTCTCTTCGTAAAAATATAGAAGGTGGAGACTATGAACTGCTCATCGCACTCGGAGGCGACGGGACAATGCTTAGAGCGGGACATCTATGCGCGCCTTCCAAAATCCCTGTCCTTGGAATTAATCTGGGTGGATTGGGTTTCTTAATTGATGTGGGACCTGAAGATTGGCAGCCAGCTCTGGCGCGAGTTATGTCCGGTGACTTCTGGCTTGAAGACAGGATGATGCTCAGGGCGGATCACTACGAAGATGACGTTGTGGTTGGCAGCTGGGAGGTCATCAACGAGTGCGTCATCGGTCGTGGCAAGATGGTGCGACCCGTCCAGTTGACCGCTGAAATCGACAATCTTTTCCTCACAACCTATGTCGCCGACGCCTTGATTGTTTCCACGCCCACCGGTTCCACTGCGTACGCTTTTGCTGCCGGTGGACCAATCCTACCGCCTGAATTGCGCAACATATTAATAGTTCCGGTTGCACCTCACCTCTCCGTGGACCGGGGCATTGTGCTACATGAGGGCTCGCAGGTCTGGATCACAGTACGGACGGATCACGACGCATCCATCAGCATCGACGGCCAGGATCCGGTGCAAATCCGCGATAAAGATCGCGTTCACATTCGTGCCAGCGAACATGTTGTAACCTTTATGCGCGTCCAAGATCCGGATTACTTCTACCGCAACTTGACATCACGCATGAACAAAAACCCCTCAGTCGGAGACCCCGCATGAGTGAAAATGCGCTGACGTGCGCAAATCACCCGTCTCGTGAGACCACTCTGCGCTGCAACAAGTGTGACAAACCCATCTGTACGAAATGTGCTGTGCTCACGCCAGTGGGCTACCGCTGTCCCGAATGCGTACGTGGACAGCAGAAGGTTTTCGATACATCTACATCCATAGACTTCGTGCTTGCCGGGGGGATCGCCTTCGTTCTTGTGGCCCTGGCGACTGCGGTGCTCAGATTTCTCGGGTTCTGGGGGTTGTTCCTTTCACCCGTGGTGGGTGGGGGGATTGCGGGGATCATCCAATGGGCCGTTCGGCGGCGGCGAAGCCGTCGACTCCCGCTTGTCGCCGCAGCCGGAGGTGCGCTGGGTGCAGTCGCGTACATGTCGCTGAGTGTTTTCCCCTATCTCGCGGTTTTCATCTTTGGCGTGGGTTTTAATCCCGCCGTCCTCATCAGCTTTCTGCCAATCTTGCTCTGGCCATTGGCCTACGGTGTGATCATGATCGGAACGATGAACTATCGTCTAAAAGGAATTCGACTATAGGCTTACAATGCTGACCGAGCTTCGCATCCAAAACTTCGCCATCATCGATGAGCTGACCCTTTCGATCTCGCCTGGTTTCGTGGTTTTTACTGGGGAAACCGGCGCGGGGAAGTCGATCATCATTGATGCTGTTGAGCTGCTATTGGGTGGACGTGCAGACAACACGATGGTTAGAACCGGCGCCGAGGTTGCCCTGATCGAGGGTGTGTTCCATCTCGAACCAACTATCCAGGAAGGAGTTGCCCAGATTCTCGAACGAGAGGGGCTGCTCGACGACATAGGATATTGCGTCCTTGCTCGAGAGATTCGGCGAGAGGGACGGAATATTTGCCGGATAAATGGGCGGACTGTAAATCTTGGGTTGCTGACAGAATTGGGCGGCCGGCTTGTGGATGTTCACGGGCAATCCGAACACTTGAGCCTCCTGCGTGTGAAAGAACACCTTCATCTCCTTGATCGCTTTGCTCAGGATGAGAGCTTTCTCGCCTCATACCGAGATTCTTTCCACCTATATTTAGATATCTATCAAGAGTTGGAAGAGCTTAAAACACGCGAGCAAGATGCCGCCCGCAGGACCGAGTTTCTAACATACCAAATCAATGAGATCGAGGCGGCTGCGCTTCAAACCGGTGAGGATAGCGGGCTTTCGGACGAACGCGTTCGATTATCAAACTCCGAGCAGCTCGCTCGCTTGACTGAAGATATAATCTCCGCGCTCGATGAACCTCCAGATGAAAGATCAAGTGCTTCGGATCTGCTCGGCCGGGCGGCCGAGGCTGCAGGACGTCTTGCTAAAATTGATCCGGGGACGGAGGATTTCTCCACCCAGACGCAATCTCTTGCAGAAGGCGCCTCAGAACTTGCACGATGCCTACGAGATTACAGGGATTCGGTGGAGCATAACCCTCGCCGCCTTGATGAAATCGAAGAAAGACTTTCTCTCATAAACTCCTTAAAGCAGAAATATGGGGGCACCATCGATTCCATCCTTGAACATGGGCAATCCGCACAAGTGGAACTTGAGAACCTTACGCATGCCGAGGAACGCATTCAGGAGCTTGAGAGCGAGCTTGCAAAGCAACTAGAAAAGTTGAGCAAAGTTGGCCGCGAATTGTCTGAAGTTCGACGTCAAGCGGGAGACGACCTCAGCAAATTGATTGAGAGTGAATTACGTGATCTAAAGATGGATGGCGCGCAATTCAAAGTGGGCATCCAATGGAACGACGATGCCGATGGACTTCAGGTTGACGAGCGTGTACTCAGGTTCGATGCCACGGGAATCGATGAAGTTGAATTCCTCGTAGAGCCGAATCCAGGCGAGGGCTTGAAGCCCCTGACAAAAACCGCGTCAGGCGGCGAGACATCTCGTCTCATGCTTGCTTTAAAAAGCGTACTCGCTCAAGCCGATCGCACCCCCACACTCATTTTCGACGAGATTGATCAGGGAATTGGCGGAAGAGTTGGGGGCATCGTCGGCCAAAAACTCCTCGGTCTCGCGGAAGAGCACCAGGTCCTTTGCGTGACACACCTGCCTCAACTTGCTGCGTTTGGTGACCAGCACTTCAAGGTAGATAAAGAAGTGGTGCAGGAGAGAACAGTTACACGGACCCAGGATCTCTCCAATGATGAGCGCATTCCAGAGTTGGCGTTGATGCTGGGAGGTCGCTCAGAACCCAACCTTGAAAGTGCCTCCGAACTCCTGGATGCTGCGCAAAGATTGACCAAAGACGATACAGCATAATGTATTCTGCCTTTCGGGCATTGACAACATTGTTATGCGTCAAACATGTATTACAGACGAATATCAGGCAACACTGCAGAAGATAAGGTCCTGGAGGTTCTAATGAATATCCCAGAATATGTTTCAATTGAAGAAGTTCAACGAGTTTGTGATCTGCTTGGTATTCGTGATTGGACAGAGTTATCCAAAGCAGAAGTCGAACCGAGAGAGGCTGAGATCATAAGAGAATTGGTTGGAGGAGAAGCCCTGGATATTTCGGTGGAGGAATTTCAGCAGGGGCTTGAAGTCGAGCTTGAGCATGGAATTGGATTCTCTGACGTGAACGTAACTAACAATCATCCAGTTCTTACCGGGAAAATTGTGCATGCACACCTAAAGGAAAGCCTGGACTACTATACTCGTCTCGAGGTCGCTGAGCTGGAGGGAGATCTATTCAAGGCAGTTCTATCAGGAGATAGTGCAAAACTCGCAAGTAAGTATCAGCAGTTGATTGAGGCAAGATTTCTGTTAAGTGAGCGTGAGAACGCTCAGATTAAATCGGCGTGAGGTGTACACAACACCCTATCAGATTTGTTATTGATTGATGGGTTTCAATGCCTGTAAAACGTTCGGTGCATGTCCGACGGGTAACGAACCTTGCCCGTTACCCTGATAGAATGGCTACGCCATTCTGTTGTACGTAAAAGATGAGCTCGTTCTTCAGAGAACCGGCTTTTTGATTTGTAGATGGTAGCAGAGCGGTTGAGCTTAATGCCGATCGGGAGAGATAACTCGCCTGATCTCGAACCACAATGCACATATCGTTCCGCGAAAACATCTAATAAAAAGCCCGGAGGTGTAAATCCGGGCTCTTTTCGTATCTTCGAACATTATTACGGATGAGATTCAGGCAGGGATTTGCTCGCTGATTTCCACCGAGGCGCCGCTCTCAGATTTACGAAAGACCAAGCCTTCTTCCTCGGCAAAATCGACGATCACCCGATCCCCATCACTGAATTCACCCTGCAGAATCTGAATCGATAACGGACTCTCGACGTGCTTTTGTAAGGCACGTTTCAAAGGTCTTGCCCCAAATGCAGGATCGTAGCCCTCCCGTGCCAGCCAGGTCCGGGCAGAATCGGTGATGTCCACCTCAATACCATGTTCAGCAAGCCGTTCACGGACCTGCTCCATCTGAAGATCTACGATGCGCTCCATATCTTCCGGTGAAAGCTGCGAAAAGATAATGACTTCATCGATGCGGTTGAGAAATTCGGGTCTGAATGTATCCTTCAAAGCCCGTTCGATCTTCTCTTCATTTTCGCGCATTTCAGTGTCATCCGAACGTTTGAAACCCAGGTTACCCGAGCGAGTGACGAACTCCGTGCCCAGGTTCGACGTCATGATTAATACTGTATTGCGAAAATCGACGATGCGGCCCTGACCATCCGTTAAACGACCGTCGTCCAGAATCTGCAGAAGCGAATTCCATACTTCTGGATGAGCTTTTTCGATCTCATCGAACAATACCACGCGATAGGGACGGCGTCGGACAGCTTCGGTAAGTTGTCCGCCTTCCTCATAACCGATGTATCCGGGTGGCGCACCGAACAAGCGCGAGACCGAATGCTGTTCGCGATACTCACTCATATCGACGCGCACAACTGCATCCTCATCGTCAAACATAAATTCGGCCAGCGCTTTCGCCATCTCTGTCTTACCTACACCCGAAGACCCCAGGAAGATGAAGGATCCGATCGGACGACGGGGGTCTTTCAGTCCAGCCCGCGCCCTTCGAATGGCGTCTGCAAGCGCGTGGATGGCCTCTTCCTGACCCACGATGCGCTCATGCAGGCGTTCCTCCATATTCAGCAGTTTCTCTGCTTCTGTCTCCATGACCTGACTGACGGGGATGCCCGTCCATTGAGACACAACTTCTGCGATATCGTCTACATCTACCACTTCATCCAGTTGATGCTCTGCCTCCCATGCATCCCGTTTTTGATTAAATTCTTCTTCAATCCTAAATCGCTGGGATTTCATCTCGGCGGCGCGTTCGTAATCGCGCTGCAGACCGGCCTGCTCCTCCTCAATCCCGAGACGGTCGATTTCATCCTTAAGTTTCTTCAGGTCCTGGGGGAGAGAATACAATGCCACGCGCAGTTTTGCCGCAGCCTCATCGATGAGGTCGATGGCTTTATCGGGCAGGTGACGATCGGCGACATATCGCTGGCTCAACTTGGCCGCGGCTACAAGCGCTTCATCGGAGAATCTCACCTTATGATGAGCCTCATAGCGATCTCGCAGACCTTGTAGCATCTCGATGGTTTCTTCAACCGTAGGCTCCTCGACATATATCGGAGCAAAGCGCCGCTCTAGCGCAGCATCCTTTTCAATATACTTGTGATACTCATCCAGCGTCGTCGCCCCGATGCATTGGAGCTCTCCACGCGAGAGCGCCGGCTTCAGCATATTGGACGCATCCATAGCGCCCTGTGCCGCCCCGGCGCCAACAACAGTGTGAAGCTCGTCAATCATGAGGATAATCTCGCCCTCGGATCTTTGGATCTCTTCGATCGCTGCTTTCAAACGCTCCTCGAATTCACCTCGGAACCTAGAGCCCGCGATCATCGCGCCGAGATCGAGAGAGACGACGCGCTTTCCGGAGAGGATTTCGGGGACATCGTTCTGGGCGATCTTCTGCGCAAGACCCTCTACAATTGCGGTCTTCCCGACTCCCGCCTCCCCGATAAGGACCGGATTGTTCTTTGTTCTACGAGAAAGGATCTGGATCAATCGCAGGATTTCTGCATCACGCCCAATAACGGGATCAAGCTTGCCTTCCTTCGCAAAGGTCGTCAGGTCCCTCGAGTACTTCTCAAGCGTTCGATAACGCGTCTCGGCTTGGCGGTCGGTTACACGCTGCCCGCCGCGAATTTCCTTCACAACCTCGTATACCCTTTCTTTCGTAATGCCTTCTTCGGTTAGGAGACGGGATATCGCTGTGTTCCGCTCGGAAAGAATCGCCAAGAAGATGTGCTCCGTAGAAATGTACTCATCATTGAGACGGTTCGCTTCTTCGTTGGCCATATCGACCACGCGCTTCACGCGCGGTGTGATGAATATCTGTCCGGCGCCTCCGCCGTATATATTTGCCTTTGGACTGCTGCGCAGCTGCGCATCAATCTTGTCCGACAGCTCTTCGATATCAACATTAAGCTTCTCAAGGATCTGTGTGATGACTCCCTGAGGCTGCTCAATGAGCGCAAGAAGAATGTGTTCAGTATCGATTTGGTTATGACCGTAGCGCTGGATGATTTCCGCGGCTCTCTGTGCGGCATCCTGCGCACGCTCCGTAAAGCGGTCAAATCGCATCATTTGTGCTGCCTCCGTAACATCCACACTTTCCCACTACGATTATAACTTCCCCCCCATTCAAAACCATAAGAAACGTATATGATTCTGCCTCAATCGTCAACTTTTTCTAAACATAAGGTGCAAGTGCAAGACCAGAACGGTGGAATTTTAAGGAAAGATCCCAATTCATCATGATCGTTGGGCATGGATAGACTCCTGATGTACGTTTTTCTTTGGAAGAAGGCATTCATCGGTGATGATATCTTCATCCAGGCCTTTTCCCGACGTAAAAAATAATATAAGGTTAAAATTTAACCATGGTCAAATTATCGGAGTCTCCACTGCTGAAGTGGTACGCAGAACATCGGCGCGACCTCCCCTGGCGAAAAACACAAAATCCGTACGAGATCTGGATCTCAGAGATGATGCTGCAGCAGACGCGTGTGGATACCGTCATTCCGTACTATCTCCTATGGATGGAAAAATACCCCGACATTAACTTACTCGCTGCTGCATCTCGTGACGAGGTGCTTAAATCTTGGGAGGGTCTGGGTTATTACCGTCGAGCCCATGCGATCCACGAAACCGCTGCTATTATTTTGTTCAAGTATGGGGGGAAATTCCCTTCTGAAATTTCCGAGCTCAGACAGCTTCCCGGGATTGGTCCATATACCTCCTCGGCTATCGCTGCCTTCGCATTTGAGCAGGATATTCTCACCATCGATGGCAATGTGCGGCGGGTTCTTTCAAGATGGATGGATCTCGAAATCGATCCGAGAACGCGCCAGGGCGAAACCAGGTTGCTAGATTGGGCTTCAGCGACGATGCCATCAGGGATGGCGGCGGAGTACAACCAGGCCGTGATGGACCTTGGAGCGCTCCTTTGCACAGCAAAAAACCCGTCCTGCAACTCATGTCCGCTCGCCTCGACATGCCTCGCCCATCAACGAGGGACTCAATCACATCGTCCCGTAAGGTCCCCCCGAAAAAAATCGCCGTCGCACACCGCAGCTGCAGCTGTTCTTCTTCAGGAGGAGCGTGTCCTCATCGGGCGCCGTCCCGAAGGTAAACTTCTAGGTGGTTTGTGGGAGTTTCCGGGTGGAAAACAAGAAGATGGTGAGTCTATCGATGCTTGTCTTCGACGCGAAATCAAGGAGGAGCTCGACGTCGAGATCAAGGTAGGAGCCTCTCTGGGCGCTTTCAAGCATGCCTACACACATTTCAAGATCACTGTAGTTGCGTTCTTCGCAGAGATCGCCGCGGGCGAACCTAAACCTCTTGATCACACCAGGCTTGCCTGGGTCCATCCTTCTGAACTTGATGAATATCCCATGGGTAAGATTGATCGCGCCATCGCTAATGAATTGCGCCTGCAAAACGAGATGGACAGTTAGCCCCGATCAACTCCTTTCGAGGCTGCTCGGCTGCGATGAACCAGGTAGATCCCGGCGAGAACCCAGAGTCCTCCCATCACCTGCCAGGGATCATGTGTTTCACCCAATATGGGTCCCGCGAGGAATGCAGTGATGATTGGTTGAGCGAGGAGTGTCGGTGCAACAAGTATGGCCGGCAGCAGCCCCTGGGCAAAGTTGATAGCCAGCCAACCCACACCCTGGCTTATGAAACCCAGGGCGAATAGGCTCAAGTATGTTTCTTTCGGATATCCAAGGAGAGGCTGTCCCAGAAGGATGTTGATTGCAAAGAGCAGCACAGTCGCGCCCAGGACTGAAATCCAGAAATAGGATAATGCATCAAGATTCTTGCGACCTACCTGGGTTACCAGAAAATAGGCGCCATAAAAGATGCCAGCTCCCAGACCCAGGATCGTGCCAAGCCCAAGAGTCAGATCCTGAAGAGCGTACTGTCCAATGACCAACGCCGCACCCAACATGGCCAGCCCAAGGCCAATCCAGAACAGGGGTTTGAGTTTTTCATGAAAGAACAGGAGCGCACCTAACCCAACCCAGAGTGGTGCAGTATTCGCCAGGAGGGTTGGATTCGTAGCGCCGCTTATCGAGATTCCGGTTGCCCAGAGCGATACGTCGATGGCAAAGAGCATGCCGCCAAACACTGCAAATCGGATGGCACTCTTTGGAATCGACCCCTTTCGTTTCACATTGATCAGGAAAGGGATGGAGAAAATAACCGTAGGTATCGCCATCCTGTAGAAGGCAACTACGGTTCCCGGCGCATTTGCCATACTAACAAAGATGGCGGAGAAGGAGATGCAGACGATTCCAACGACCAGCGCAAGGTACGCAAAGACCTGCATCCTCGATTGGGATTGGGGCAATTCACCTCCTCCTTACCACTGACATGAGACACAGGTTTGAGAAATAACGCGCGTTGTTGGTATTGGTGTCCAGCAGTGCACAGTTCAAACGAAACTCAAGCCCAAATTGTATCGTCACAGCAAATACTTCCAACCCTCAAATCTAGATGTTGAAATCGTTCTTCTAGATGCTTGTACCTCTCTACCGACCGTGGATGGTACCAAGGGTGAGAATTCTTGTCGCTTTAGAATTGCCCCACAATGCGACTATCGAAGTCACATGTCCGAAGGAGAAACACATCGTACACTCCCCACTTTAGACCCCTCCCTTCATCCCTGCCAGATCTCTTGAAGGAGTTCACAAATCGATATGTTTTGCACAGTGTGCGCCCGATCTGCACCAAGAAGCGCGCGACATTCCATGCTCGATGCATGTAGAACATATTAGACATAACCAGCCCGGCGATTCGCATGGAGAGAACATCATGAAGAAGTATGCTCCGGTCATTGTACTCTTCTTTTTATCTCCGATAATTGGAGAACTTCTCTCTGGATCCGCGCCTCCAGTTGAATTTTTCAATCCGTTCGGATTGATCTTTCTACCCGCCCTTTATGGCAGCGGTGCCATCCTGGCTCGAGAGATCACCATGGGCTGGGGTAAACGCTGGCCCACAATCCTGATCCTGGGTCTGGCATACGGCATCATCGAGGAGGGCTTGATGATTAAATCCTTCTTTGATCCAGCATGGCCGGATCTTGGCTTGCTCGGTGTCTACGGCCGCTGGGCTGGGGTGAATTGGGTCTGGGTCGTTTTCCTTATGCTGTTCCATGCGGTTTTCAGCATTGCCATTCCCATATTGCTCGTTGAGATGCTGTTTCCAAGTCAGCGGGATGAGCGCTGGCTCGGTAAGAAGGGCATGATATTTTTCTCTGCGCTGTTGAGCTTTGTCGTCCTATTTGGTTTCTTCGTGCTCGCCCCATACCGGCCTCCTGTGATCCCCTACCTCATGGCTGTGACTCTAACAGTGGCGCTCTACATCATCGCCAAGCAGATGCCCGTACAATGGGCCACGTCTATCCAAAAGCCGACTTGGCGTCCACTATTACTTGGTCTCCTGGGCTTATGTGGGACGTTTATTTTTTTCATGCTCGGCTGGGCGCTGCCCTCTCTTGGACTGTCTCCAGTGCTTACGATCGCCATGATGATCATCTTCGCAGTGGCACTTCTCTTACTTGTCCGTCGAGCCTCGGGGAACGGCTCATGGCAGGATGATGGCCGTCTGGCACTTGTCAGTGGGGCGTTGACCTTTTTCATCCTTCTCGGACCTATTTCTGAGAACGATGCCACTAGGCTGGATAATCCTGCGGGGATGACCCTAGTGGCGATCAGCGCTCTCGTCGCACTTCTCTGGATGCGTTTTCGGGTTGGACGACGCACGAAACAAACCCGCCCTGAAGGTTAATTCTCCCCCTTCTGACGCATCATTCAGCCGTCCCAGATATTTCCCGATCATCATCGACCAGGTATGACTTTCTTCACTCCCCCATAGGTCCGCAATCTTATTTAATATATGAAATATTGAATATATTTAGGGAACTTGATGGATGGATATGCCCAGACCACGAATGTACTCAAAGCGATGGCTCATCCTTCCCGTCTCCACATTCTTGAAGCGCTGTCAAAAGAGGAAGAAGCATGCGTCTGCCACCTGGGACACATACTTGGGATACGGCAAGCACCTCTATCACAACATTTGGCCAAGTTAAGAGATGCGGGCCTGGTGATCGACCGGCGTGAAGGCACAAATATCTATTATTCTATGGCCGACAGGAGCCTCGGTCAGCTTCTCGAGATCACGCAATCCACAGTGCAGCTCCTGGCTTTCACCAGAGGTGAGACGGTCACCTTTGAGCTGCCCCGGGGTGATCAAACTAAAGATTGTCGGTGCCCACGTTGTGCCTAATTCGGTTTCCATCAAAAAGTTCATCTGACAGGAAAGAACAACCAGGTGACAAAATTAGACGTGAAAGTCCTCGGCCCTGGTTGTGAGAATTGCGACTAAATTAGAAAACCAAGTGCCTGGGGAGATAGAGACGCTCGAATTAGAGCAGCCCGAACTTGAGGTGAGCTTCGAAAAAGTCACCGATCCTTCCCGGTTTATTATCGAATTCGTCATGGGGACACTTGAAAATGGATCCAGAAAATGTCTTGGGTATAAATCGCCGAATCAGGTATTCTTCAATGCATTCATCCATTGTTCCACTTCGTATTTGAATCCAAGGGGTCATTTCTGGCAGCGTTATAACCTTATGATTTGCACGGAGAGACACAATGTCTAATCTGAAGGAGCGCCGAGTCGGCAAAACAGAAAACATCGTCAGCCGGCTTTCCATCATCGATCGTCTGTTGCCGTTGTGGATATTCGGCGCCATGGCTGTTGGCATCGTGATAGGCGCTTTGATACCTGGAATAAAACCGATGTTCAACGCATTAAGTATCGGAACGGTATCAATCCCCATTGCGATCGGGCTGCTATGGATGATGTATCCTGTCCTGGCGAAGGTCAAATATGAAGAGTTAGGCAAGATCAAGGATGCACGAAAGCAATTTGGTGTCTCCCTCGCCCTCAATTGGTTAATCGGACCAGCCCTGATGTTCATTCTTGCATGGGTGTTTCTGGCGGATGAGCCGGGTTACCGAAACGGATTAATCATTATCGGATTGGCGCGATGTATCGCCATGGTTCTTATCTGGAATATGCTTGCTGGTGGAGACAGCGAATATTGTGCAGCGCTTGTTGCCCTGAACTCTGTGTTCCAGATTTTCATGTACAGCCCGCTTGCCTACTTCTATCTGTTCTTACTTCCGACCTGGCTCGGTGCAGAGGGGACAATCGTCGAGATACCTATGATCGAGATCGCACGTAGCGTGCTGATCTTTTTGGGAATTCCGCTTGCAGCCGGCATGGTCACACGCTATGTCCTTGTTCGGCGAAAAGGATCTGATTGGTATGACAACGAGTTCGCTCCCCGGCTTGGTCCAACGGCGCTGATCGGTCTGTTATTCACGATCGTAGTGATGTTCTCCATTCAGGGCGATATGATTCTTGCCAACCCGTTTGACGTGCTGCAGGTGGCCGTTCCGCTGCTTTTCTACTTTCTATTAATGTTCGCAGTGTCTTTTTTTATTTCATATCGTCGCAAATTCAGTTACGAGATGTCGGCCACTCAATCCTTTACCGCCGCAAGCAACAACTTTGAATTAGCCATTGCCGTCGCTATCGCCACATTCGGGATTGCTTCTCAGGAAGCTTTGGCGACCGTGATCGGCCCTTTGATCGAAGTCCCGGTCTTAATCGGATTGGTGTATGTGGCACTATGGCTGAAACAGCGCTACTTTGTTAAGACCTCGAGTGCGACGACTGGATAGATCAAGGATAAATCCACATAATCGCCCTGAGAAACACGGGGTAAAAGCGCTGTTTTAGCCTCAACGAAGGAGATGAATTCCAATGGACTTTCAAGATCTCATCCGTAAAAGATTCAGCGTTCGTGCTTATTCGTCAGATCCTGTGGAGGATGAAAAACTGGCGCGTGTCTTGGAGGCCGCCAGATTGGCGCCCACTGCATCAAATCGCCAGCCCTTTCGCCTCATCGTGGTCCACACGGAGGGACGAGAGGATGAGTTGCGCCGGATCTATAATAAGGATTGGTTCGTGCAGGCGCCGCTGGTGATCTGCGCTTGTGGAGTCCCTGATGAACGCTGGATTGGTTCAGATGGGATGGATTATCTTGGCGTCGATGTGGCCATCGTGATGGACCACCTCATCCTGGCAGCTACGGACGACGGTTTAGGAACTTGCTGGATCGGTGCGTTTAATAAAGACGCGGCGCGGGAAGTATTACACATCCCCGACGACATCCAGCCCATCGTCTTCACGCCGCTCGGATACCCGGCGGAAACAGCCGAGCCAAAAGTACGCAGGCCACAAGAAGATTTAATTTTGTACGAAAAGTGGGAGTGAAGAACCCCGCAGCAGGCATCAACCGAGGAAAAAGCATGAATGGAGGTTTCCACCCCCATATCTACGCTTGCCATTCATCCCCGTAGCGAGGTACAGGGTATTCTGGCTTTTTCCAATAATCTCCACACGGAGATGAAGTTCTTCGCTGCCAGGATGCTTATACCAAAAAGCGTGCTCTGATGTCCCCAGCAATGATGCGCCTAATCCGTCGGGTCCCTCACCTCTACGAGGACGGATTGCACGGCGAGGCGGTAGGCGTAGGTATCCCCCACCTCATCATATCCCTGGCACATAAGAAGTGTGAGGCGGTAGTAGCCATCATTCCGCAGGATCGACATGTCATCAGGGTGGATGACGAAACTCGATGTCACGTGATATACATATTCCACCCCAGAGACGCGCAATACGATTTCATCCCCCCAGACCAGCGAAGAGAGATCGACAAATGGGCCGGGATCACCGGACGAGTCGTACACATGAGCCGTTATGAGCGATGTGCCCAATTGTGTTGGAAATGCTGTTCCTTCAAGGTATCCTGCGCGATTCCCCAACCAGGTGACATCCCACCCGCGTGATCCAAGCGGCACACCCACGACGGGGGTTCGCACCCCGAGCTTTGGAACGTCGAGCATAAAATCATCGAGTGCCCGGAGTACCATATCCTCAGATTGAGGAGGCACAAATGTGGAAACGCCGGGAGCGAAGCCCGTCTACGGAAGCACCGGCGCAGTCACTGTAAGCTCGGCGATGGCGAAGTAAATATTGACGTCCGAACCGGGGTCGTAATATCGTTCTGTCGAGAGCGAATTGTACGGAGATTGTGGAGCAGAAACATCGCCGGGTAGGCTCGACCAGGCGAGCCTGGCAGCGTTGGTCACCCGTTCGCCAGGGGAAATCGCACCCAGTCGTACTTCGAACGCGATCTCACTAGACGCACCAAGAGGGAAGACATCCCAGGTCGCCCATCCGTACCACTTCAATCCGATCAAGCGATCCTCGGAAAACTCGGCTCGCTCTGAAGCTATCCCACGCCTGTGGGATCATGGTGCTATCCTATGCCCTTCGTAGATCGTTCTGACCGCCGCATGATCTGGGCTACGTCGCAGCAAGTGCGGCTCCCACGATCCCAGCCTCGTTGAGCATCTGCGCCGGGACGACTTCCGCTTTTACGGTCAAATATTGCCCAAACTTTTCGAATTTGTTGCTAGCTCCCCCACCAAGCACAAATAAATCCGGCCAGAACAGCGCCTCGTACTCGCACAACACCCGAGTAAAACGTTTGCCCCATTTCTTCCAGGACAACCCCTTGTCCTTTCTCAACGCGTCCGAGGCATAATGCTCCGCCTTCATGCCCTTTACATAGAGATGGCCAAGCTCGGTATTCGGAAGAAGTTGACCTTCCGTAAATAATGCAGTCCCAAGGCCCGTGCCGATGGTGATCATCATCACGACGCCATTACGCCCGCGTCCAGCGCCGAAGCGCATCTCGGCGAGCCCGGCTGCATCCGCGTCGTTCACCACGAGCGTTCGACACCCTGTCGCCGACGAAAACAGCTCCTCAGCATTCGTCCCAATCCACTTTTTACTGACATTCGCAGCCGTGCGTACCACGCCGCCCTGAACCACGGCGGGAAAGCCGCATCCAATTGGACCAGCCCACGAAAGCTCCCTGACAATCTCGGATAACGCCCCAGCAACAGCGTTGGGCGTGGATGGCTGGGGTGTAGCTACGCGAACACGCTCCGAAAGCATCTCTCCCTTGATCGAATCGACCCGGGCTACCTTAATCCCCGAACCGCCGATGTCCACCCCTAATATTTCCATGAATCATTCTCCTGTTTTTACGTGCTCAAATATCCCAATGCCCATCGGCATCAGGATCTTGAACCTGGATGTGCATAATCATGCCCATTCTATCAACTCAAGAGTGTCTCTAATAGCGAGATCAAGGATGATCCAGGTATTATTTTGGAGGTAATGAGGACGCGTAATCCACACCTTTTTGCACCCACTTCGCAAGATCGCCCTCAGAGGCATAGCCAATCTCCACAACTACGATCCACCCAGTCATGGGACGACCCGTCATATCGAAGGGTTTTGTATGGGATTCTTTGAGGTTTGATTCGTACGCATCCGGTCCAACACGGATGATGAGGTCCTTTTTGTTCACCCCACAGGCCATGTTTCCATTCAGCAGAAACCCCACCCCGCCAAACATCTTCTTCTCGCTTAATCCGGCAAGATTTTTCACACGATCACGAGCCCGTGCCGCCAACATCTCGTCATAAGCCATACGACCTCCAGTCCTCTACATATAAAATATGCAAATGGGGATACGCACAAACTAGAATTGTAGAGTGACGTCAAAGCCATGGCAACGTGCCGCCCTTCGATTCCAAAGTCATACCCTTGAGATAGCTGATGGAAACCTGAACTGCGCGGGGCGCCTGCCGGTATTGTAAAAACCATGAAGGCGTGGTTAACAAGACCAATTAAATCAAAGAGGGACGGTGAATTACCGTCCCTCTATCTCACGTCTCGCGGTCGAGTTACTGCGTCACGAGAACAAAGATTCCGGTCTCAGGCCATTCGGCAATGACGCGTCCACCGGGGGACCTCAGATTGGGTTCGATTGTGAAAGGAACCTCTACCCACTCCTCGGCTACGGCATCCCACCAATAGACCATAAACTCAAAGTCCATCATGAAACCAGGGATATAGAATTCGATGGTTAGAAAGGATCCCTCGGGGATCACTGCGTTCATAATCTGCGTCTTAACACCGGCGCGGAACGCGTCTTCGGGCGGAAGGGCTGCTGGTAACTGTTTCTCCTTCAATGGTTCTACCTGACCCCAGGCTACCTTCTCCTCTTCGATTTTCTCAATCGCCGGGAACGTAACCACGACCCCGTTTCCTGCGTTGATTGTGACGGGGAATTCCTCGTTAAGTGGCTTTGAGGTGTACCCGAGTTCTTTCTCGTGCTTCTCCTTGCACTCACATTTTATCCACACTACGGTTTCGCCGATGGGGACCAACGTCGCCCCATGTGCATTTCCAGACGTATAGATGCAATTGAAGATTACTGTCCCGCCGTTGGGTTGAGCGTATACGCCAAACCTCCCATTATTCCTAAAGCTGCTGTTCGCGACGGTGATCTCATTCGCTGGGTCTGAGGAGTTATGTACAAAGTACCCTCCCGATTCTTCATTGCCCATGGCAGTCACATTTTCCACCAGGATGGGTCCACCATTGCTGCGTATAAAAAGACCCTGCCCGGGATCGTCTGGAGGACCAGGAAAGATGAAGTTGTTGTTAGTATTGTTGTTGAAGAC
>SDBS01000849.1_pt1 | contig 30738 bp, 23 predicted proteins | sample 2277091 | NCBI WGS metagenome assembly SDBS01 (sample SAMN10404972, study PRJNA504765) | marine sediment metagenome | isolation source: marine sediment core GS10_PC15, 163 cmbsf | place: Arctic Ocean: Southern Knipovich Ridge | collected 2010 | reverse complement strand
ACAGTCCTCTTTTTAGTTAAAGTTAAAATTTAGGGCGGCAATAATCTAATTATCGTTGACCCCGTCAAAAGGACTGTACTACTTATTCGCTATGTCGCAAACTCAGCATAGCGACTATATTCCTGCATAAACTCATTTTTCCAACCAACATATAAATCAGCGTTTGTTTTAATATGCGATCTTTCCTCTGACTTTATTGGCCTAACTTTTCTCACAGGATTACCAAAATATAAATACCCTGTTTCTAAGACTTTATTTTGTGGCACAAGACTATTGGCCCCGATAATGACGTCATCTTCAATCACGGCGCCATCCAGTACAGTTGCATTCATGCCAATTAAACAGCGATCACCAATCTGACACCCGTGCAAAACAACACCGTGACCAATTGTCGTATCTGCACCAATTGTCACATGATATCCACCAGGCGCAAGCTCATAATCATGCACCACATGCACAACCGCGCCATCTTGAACATTTGAACGTGCCCCAATCGAAATACTATTGATGTCGGCGCGCAAAACACATAGCGGCCAAATAGAAACATCAGAAGCGAGCGAGACTTCACCGATAATCACTGCCGTCTCATCAACATAAGCTGAAGCATCAATTTTCGGGCGATTATTGCGAAACGATCGAATGTTCATCATTTATTTCCTTACAAATCTTTATTAATTTTAATTCATTGTTGGAAGATTTTCTACTAGAATGGCCTAAATTAACAAACAAACTGGTTTCTTGGAACCGTTTTTTTAATTACTAAAACAAATAGAGCATTGAAAAATGGAACTAAAAAATTCGCCAAAGAAACAAGATTGCTATTTACAAATCAAAAACATATTAAAAGAAGCTAGAACTCAAGTTTACAGGCAAGTTAATTTTATTATGGTACAAGCCTATTGGAATGTTGGAAAAGTTATTGTAGAAGAAGAACAGCAAGGTCAAATAAAGGCGGGGTACGGCAAAAAGCTTGTAGAAACTCTTTCAAAAAAACTAACTAAAGACTTTGGAAAAGGCTTTGATCCCAGCAATCTCTGGAATATACGTAAATTTTTTTACATGTTTCCAATTCTCGACGCACTGCGTCGAGAATTGAGCTGGACACATTATCGTCACATTATGAGGATAGATAATGAGACTGCTAGAAAATTTTATTTGCAAGAATGTGCAAATTCTCGCTGGAGTACACGAGAATTAGATCGCCAAATCAACACGATGCTATTTGAGCGCTTAGCTATCAGTAAAGATAAAATAAAAATCAAACAGCTAGCAGAAAAAGGACAAATTATTGAATCTCCTCAAGATGCCATTAAAGATCCATATATACTCGAGTTTCTTGGTTGGCCAGAAGACCATTCATTTTCTGAGAAAGATTTAGAATCTGCATTAATAGATGATTTGCAAAAATTCTTATTAGAATTGGGCAAAGGCTACAGTTTCGTTGCCAGACAGAAACGCATTACTTTGGAAAACGACCATTTTTATATTGATTTAGTATTTTATAATCGCATATTACAATGCTTTGTTTTGGTTGATTTAAAGATAGGCAAGCTAACACACCAAGATCTTGGCCAAATGCAAATGTACGTCAATTATTTTGATCGAGACATAAAGATTGATGATGAAAACCAAACCATCGGAATTGTTCTGTGTCGAGATAAAAATAAAACCATCGCCAAATACACTTTGCCTAAAAACAATAAAACAATTTTCGAATCTAAATATAAACATTACCTACCAACTGAAGAAGAACTGAAAAGAGAAATTGATGCGGCCTCAGAACAGCTAGAAAAAGGAAATTAAAATGAAACCAAACCCTCTCTTAAAAAAACAACCTTTGCCTGATTTCAAAAATATAAAAACTAAAGATATCGAACCGGCGCTTGATACGATTTTGAAACGCAACCGGGCGAAACTTAAAAAACTGTTAATTCAAAAGAAATTCACTTGGAATAATTTAATGGCGCCTTACGCTAAAATGGATGATGACCTTCATCAAATGTGGTCACCAGCTTCTCATTTAAATGGGGTGATGAATTCCGATGCGCTTCGAAAAACTTATGAAAAATGCTTGCCGAAGATTATTATCTATGGTGCTGAGCTTGATCACAACATCGAACTATATCGCGCAATGAAATCGATTAATCAAAATAAATTAAACAGCCACCAACAACGCGTCATAAAAAACTATCTACGCAACTTTAAACTTGCTGGTGTCAGCTTGCCCGAAAAGAAGAAAAAAGAATTCATGCAACTCGAACAACGTGCAGCCGAACTCATGAATCAATTTTCAAATAATATTTTAGACGCAACTCAAGCTTGGAATTATCAAGCCACGAATAAAAAAGAATTAAGTGGCATTCCTGAGCAATTTATCACTCAAGCAAAACAACTTGCAAAAACCAAACATAAAAAAGGCTGGCTGTTTAGCTTAGACATGCCGACATTTAATGCCGTCATGACTTACGCGGATAGCCAAAAAATGCGTAAGAAAATGTATCATGCCTTTGTCACTCGCGCATCGGATCAAGGACCTAATGCGAAAAAATTTGATAATTCAAAACTCATCGATGAAATATTATCGATTCGCTATAAACTTTCCGATCTTGTTGGATTTAAAAATTATGCCGATTATTCACTTTCCACTAAAATGGCAAAAAATTCAAATGATGTTTTAGGCTTTATAAATGATCTCATCAAGCGAAGCTTGCCGACCGCAAGAAAGGAAGCTCGCACGTTAAAACAATTTGCAAAGAAACATTATCGGGTTGAAACTTTACAGGCGTGGGATATCGCTTATTACAGTGAAAAAATGCAACAACATTTATTTGATATTTCACAAGAAAAGTTGCGACCTTATTTTCAAGAAACGAAAGTTTTAACTGGCATGTTTAGTCTCGTTGAAAAATTATTTAACATTAAAATAAAAGAAAAGCTCGGCACAAAATCTTGGCACAAAGATGTCCGATACTTTCAAATATTCGATACCAACAAAAAACTTCGCGGCAGTTTTTATGTCGATCTTTATGCAAGGCCAAAAAAACGCGGTGGCGCTTGGATGGATGATTGTCGCATTCGATATAAAGTTTCAGCGAAGAAAATTCAATTGCCTGTTGCTTATTTGATTTGTAATTTCAGCAAACCCGCAGCAAAACAACCTTCCCTGCTCACTCATGATGAAGTCATTACGTTATTTCATGAATTTGGACATTGTTTGCAGCATTTAATGACTAAAATTGATTATCCCGAAATCTCCGGCATTAATGGTGTTGAATGGGATGCGGTTGAATTTTCAAGCCAGCTTTTAGAAAACTTTTGTTGGCAAAAACCTATCATTAAAACAATCTCAGAGCATCACAAAACGAAAAAATCACTGCCTGATGAAATGCTCAAGCAACTTATTGCAAGCAAAAATTTTCAATCGGGATTACACATGTTGCGTCAGCTTAATTTTGCGCTTTTTGATTTTCGTATTCATAATGAATATTCAAATAAATTGAATGTTCAAAAAATTCTGGATAATGTTCGTAAAAAAACATCGGTTTTTGAAACACCAAGCTACAATCGCTTTCAACATAGCTTCTCACATATTTTTGCGGGCGGATATGCGGCGGGTTATTACAGTTACAAATGGGCGGAAGTGTTATCGAGCGATGGATTTGAACTTTTTCAAAAACATGGGCTGTTTGACAAAACTATCGGCAAATCTTTCTTGAAAAATATTTTAGAAACCGGCGGCTCAGAAAATGCATTAACTTTATTTAAAAAGTTCCGTGGTCGAAAACCTAAAATCGATGCGCTTTTGAAAAGCTCTGGGATTGGGCAACATAACTCTCAATAGTTGCCCAATTAATAATAACTAAACCTTAGCCTTGATTGGGAAGCTGTGTCAATAAGCTTATTTGAGTACTCGCCCCAGGTGTTGTCCCAGTCACTGCTTTAGGATTGTTTGTTTTCTGGGTCTTCTGTTGTTGCACTGATGTTATTTGTTGCTGTGGCGGCTGTACACTAGTTTGAGAGCCTGCTGCCGGCACTGTTACAGGAACTGTTGCAGGCACTGTTTTTGGTGGATACATTTTTTTCTCGATTTGGGCGAATTCTTGCAGGTACAACATCATAATCATTGATGGCTCCATTTCTTTACCATTGACCATGAGCTTCTGATCTTTATATGTCAATGCCATGTCATACTGTTGTCCATCGAGCTTTATGATGCCTTGTTTTTGTAAAAACGCCATCATCATTTCAGCCGCTTGTTCATTTGATATCGCTGGCTTTCTTTCCGGTATGGCAACTTGCTTTGAAGCAACTTGTGATGTTTGGTTTTTTAAAATATCTGGGGGCAGCTTACTTTGAGCCTCAAGCTTCGAAAATTTTTCAGATGTCCTAGAAATTTCTGATATTAATAATTGCTTCAACAATGGCTGAGCGATTGCAACATTTAAATTACCATTAACACCCATCACTGCCATCATCGGGTTAGCATTACTCGACTTGGGCACCGATAACTGTCCATTGAGCGCTACTCCTCCATTTGAGGTCACCAAAGAAATGTTATTAATCACAAGCTTAGGCGATTTACTTAATAACTGCATTGCAATCGGCAACATGGGTGACAATTTATTGTTAGGATTTTTAGCATAATCTTTCAACTGCTGTTTGATTTTTTCTAAGGCGCTAATATCAATATTCTTAATGGCAACATCTACTTTGAGTGGACCAAATTTTCCATGGCTTATTAATATTTGACTAACGTTGTTTGTAAGCATTATATCCAGAAGATTATCGTGAACTTTTGTTTGATTATTTAATTGAAAGCTGTTGATCGTCGCTATAGGTTTATTTTGAAACCTGGCGCTAATTTTATTAATTGAAAGACCTGTTTTTCCTACCCAGATATCGTCTTGATACTGTGTTTTGGAAATGGAAGCTTTTATCCCAGTCATCTGCACATTAGTCTTATTATCGATCGTATTAAAACTTATTGATGAGATTGCTGAATTACCTAAAATATGCTTTAAATCAGCTGTTGCTGTCGCTTGTGCATTGAGCCCAGAAAAATCAAATTTAATCATGTTATCTTTATAATGATAGGGCTTGATTGTAAAGCTACTCGCTATTGAACGATTCAGATTAATCACTGTTGTTTTGCTGATTAATGGTGCCAATCCTTTTAAAAATTGACTCTCTTGGCCTTTTTTCATTTGAAATTGTACTTTTCCATGAATAATTGCTAATGCAAATTTAAACTGTCCATTATCATAAATAACCGGACCATTTTTAATGTTTTGTTTAATAATAATATAATTTATTTTCGGCACGGTGATATTAGTCGTTTTTAATTTCTCACCAAAATCTTTCGCTAATTCAGACTGATGAATGTTTTGCATATTAACTTGCAAAGTTGCTGTAGAGCTAAACCAGCCGCGATGATAATTCGTAATTTTTATAGACGAATTTGAAAAACTATTGACCGCAGCAACCATATTTTCATAAGTAGATTGTGCATACTTTCCCACAAAGTATGGCGCAGCCAAAACAACACCCGCCAAGATAACTAAAATAATAAAAATGCTTTTAAATGCTTTTTTCATAATAACCTCTCAATAAATTAAACTATAAACTTCTTATTATTGCTTAACATCATCCGGATGTTCTTTCACCGCAACACGATAAATCCATGCACAAAGCGCAATCGTGACAAACATGGAAAGTATATCAGCTAACGCATTTAAACTTTGCGGCATAAAATTTAGTACGCTTGCATTTCTTGTGAGCGCAAACGGAATCGCTAGAAGCACGCCCATCAGCGTTGAGCCAGCAACTAATCCACATGCAATAAATAATGCATCATGCATGCCCTTGCTGACATGCACATCGCCATGTTCACCAACAACACCACATCTTGCATGCACTTTCTTTTGAACAAAGTATGAAATCATCCCGCCAATAAAAATAGGAATGGAAACCGCTAAAGGCAAATAAATTCCAATACCTACGCCCAATACCAGCAAGCGTTTATTAAAAGTTCTTTTAAGCCATTCATCTAAAGCGATACAGGCAACACCAATCCCTATTCCAATAAAAACCATATTCCAAGGGAGCTGATGATTAAAGACACCACGAACAATGGCTGCCATTAATCCCGCTTGAGGGGCCGCTAACATTTGTGAAGTATCCATGCCAGGATGTGGGAAAACACCGCCAATGCCATAGGCATTAAATAATAAAATTAAAATGAGTGGCAAAGCAAGCGATGCAACAACAACACTGACAAGCAAAACAACTTGTTGCTTCCATGGCGTACCACCAACGATTTCACCTGATTTAGCATCTTGAACTGCTTCATTTGTCATGACCAGTGCTGCGCCAACAAATGAAGCCAAAATAATTGCAAGCCCTGCTGCTTGTGTTGCTTTTGCTAAATCAACAGAGAAATTAACTTGCGTGTTCAACATAAAGAGCAACAACAAAGATAAAATCAATAGAAATGCAACCAATAAGCCGGAGCCTGGACTGTTCGTTGCACCAACAAGTCCTGCAAAATAACCCGACACGGATGAAACGATAAAACCAATAACTAATAAGTAACCAACACACATTGCAATAATGCCAAGGTGTAACATACTTGAAATACCTAAAACACTCGGAGATACCAAGCCAAAAAGCTGCACACCAATGACGAGCATGATGAGCAAGATCCCCCAAAAAGCAAAGTTAATAGGAATGTCTTTTTCTGTTCGTAAAATTTTGTGGCCACGACCTTGGCGAATATCATGCAACGCTTCAAGCGAAGAAAATATAGCGTGTCTCACCGGCTTAAACAAAGATACTAGTGTCCACAAGCCACCAACTAACATCGTGCCCACACCAATGTCGCGAATGTAATAAGTCCATAAATGATTTGCAGACGCTTTAATCGCCATACTCTGTGAAAAACCATAATGCGCTGAAATCAAAGGAACACCGGCAAACCATCCAATGCAAGCACCAATCAAAACGCTAACCCCGACAGTAACTCCGCAGATATATCCCGCTGCAATGACTGCAGGCGAAAAACCTAAGCCAAAACCAAAAATGCTTTTGCCCTTGATAAACCAATACTCTGTTTCTTGAGCAAGCACACCGAAACCAGTTTGAAATAAACCAACGATCCCACCAACGAGACTGCCATATATAATTGGCTTTACACTGCATGATTCATCCGTACTGACTTTCATTACTTGACCAATCGCAGTACCTTCTGGAAATTTTAATTCTTTATCGCTTAACAACGCGCGACGTAATGGAATGCTGAACAACACACCTAAAACACCGCCGGAAATACCGATGCCAACCATCGTCCAATAATGAAATGTGTTCCAATAACCTAAAATAATAAGCGCAGGCAAAGTGAAGGCAAGTCCTGCCGTAATTCCCTCGCCAACGGATGCGGCAGATTGCACAATGTTAATTTCGAGCACATTGTGTTTGCGGAATAAACGGAACAACCCCATGGAAATAACAACAGCAGGAATTGCTGCTGAAATTGTCGTGCCGACTTTTAATCCAAGATAAGCATTTGATGCAGCCAAAATAATAATTAAGAAAAAAGATGTCACTACGGCTTTTGTGGTAATTTCAGGAAGTTTTTTATCTGCACTTATAAGCGGCTCAACTTTTGGGATTAGTTTTTCTTCAGCACTCATTTTTTCTCCTACTTCTAAGACTCAATATACTATAAATTTTGTACTTTGTGTGAAATTTTTGCACAAAAAAAACATCCATGAGAAACTTTATGGGGATGCTTGAGAATAGAACGGCTGCTATCCTACTGATTTTTCTGTGGAATTGCAAACCACTCATCAAGACGCTCACAAAGCTCATCAATACCTTCGTGATGAGTTGCTGAAAATAGCTGAACCTTGACATCACCTGCTAATGCTTTGATTTTATTGGATATTTCATGCAAGACAGCTTTTCTAGCGCCGAATTTTAACTTATCTGACTTTGTTAATAAAATATGAACTGGCAAATTAGCAATTCCCGCCCAATCGAGAATTTGCTGATCAAAATGTTGCCAAGGATGCCGGCAATCCATAATCAACACCAAACCTTTTAAGCTGTCACGCGAACGCAAATAATCATCGATTAGCTGCTCCCACATTTGCTTCACTTTTGCAGGCACTTTTGCATAACCATACCCAGGAAGATCAACAAGACTTCTATCGTCATCTAATTTGAAGTAGTTAATGAGCTGCGTACGACCTGGCGTTTTACTCGTTCGAGCAAGACCTTTTTGTTGCGTTAACGCGTTTATTGCGCTCGACTTACCTGAATTCGATCGGCCGATAAATGCAACTTCCGCGCCGACATCTTCCGACAATTGTGAAAGTCTCGCGACACTCGTTAAAAAACTCGCTGTATGATAAAAAGATTTAGGCATTAGATTAACTCTTTTAAATTTTGTAGTGCTTCTAGAAAAGATAATACTTGAATATCACTATGATATTCTTTCATATCACCACCATATAATAAATAACATTTTGCAACAGGATAATCAGCTTTAAATAACTTTAAACTCCTTAAATCTTTTTTATCAAAGCTTCGTTTTCGTTTAATTTCAAATGCAACTAAACCTCGTTCGCCATATAAAACAAAGTCAACTTCTTGGCCATTGCTAGTTTGCCAATAATAGATTTTGTATTTAAAATCCAAGTAATCATTCAGAGCTCGCAACTCTTGCAAAAACAATGTTTCTAACGCAGGGCCTTCAAGTTGCTCTGTAAGATCAAACGGCCCTTTAGGACGAATATTACGAAACACACCCACATCAAAAAAATAAAATTTAGGATGAGCCATTAATCGTCGTTTTGCATGACGAGTAAAAATCGGCAATTGAAATGCCATTAGTAAATCATTCAAAATATCAAAATAATTTGCAACTGCCTTTGAAGAAATTCCGCATTCTCTGGCAATAGCATTCATGTTCATTGGAGAGCCTTGTGAAAAACTTGCGGTTTCCAAAAATCGAGAAAAGTTTTCAAAATTTCTTGTTAACCCTTCTTGCAAGACCTCTTCTTTTAAATAAGTTTCCACATATGAAGAAAGAAATTCCTCTGGATCAGGCGCGCTGGAAATAGCAGGCAGCATCCCAAACTGTAATGCATTCTGGAAATTAAATTTATTTTTCATTTCTAAAACAGTCAAAGGATACATGTGAAATATTAATGCTCTTCCCGCTAACAAATTCACACCTTTCCGTCGAAGCTTGCGGGCTGAAGAGCCGGTTAAAATAAACTTATAATGATGCGCCTCAATAAGACGATGTACCTCGTCAAGCAAGCTTGGTATTTTTTGGACCTCATCAACAACTATCCAATTTGAAAAATTTTCTGGAATCGCATCAGCAAGCCTGGAGGGATCATTAAGTAAATATTGATAAGTTTTTGATGATAAAAGATCAAAGTATAGTGCATCTGGAAAATGTTGTTTGACCCATGAGGTTTTACCTGTTCCGCGTGGACCAAATAGAAAAAAGCTCTTATTGAGCACAATAGGCTTTGTTAATATTCGACTAAACATTCAAATAACTCCAAACTTTATAGCTAAGGATAATTTTACATTGTTTTTTTGACTTTACAAGTCACAATTACATAGCTTTTTCGACTTCAAAGGTCGCAATTACATAGCTTTTGCGTAGCAAGGTTGGCAAGGGTGTCAGACCAGATGTTCAAAAAACTAGTCAGGACTGACCCTCTTTTTTCTCACTCCTACGCGTAATACGAAACTTTGTGATAGAATGCCGCCATTATGGATATTCTATCATCTCTCAATCCTGCTCAGCATGAGGCCGTTACGGCTGAAGCTGGCAATTTATTAATTCTCGCAGGCGCGGGCAGCGGCAAAACTCGCGTGCTCGTCAATCGAATCGCCTGGCTGATGAAAAACGATCAAGTATCGCCCTATGCTATTTTGGCTGTAACCTTTACAAATAAAGCAGCCAGTGAAATGCGTAATCGCATTGAAACCATTAGCGGTGTACCAATTCGCAGCATGTGGATCGGCACATTTCATGGGCTCGCTCATCGACTTTTACGGGCACATTGGCAAGACGCAAAGCTGCCCGAAACGTTTCAAATTCTTGATTCTGAAGATCAGTATCGGATGATCCGGCGCATCATTAGAAATTTAGAGATTGATGAAGAACGGTGGCCACCGAAACAAGTGCAATGGTATATCAACAATAAAAAAGACGAAGGCAAACGACCACAACATATCAATACACTGCACAATCCATTTGAAAAAACACAACTGAGAGTTTATGAAGCTTACGAAGAGACTTGCCAAAAAAATGGCTTGGTTGATTTTGCTGAATTACTTTTACGCGCACATGAATTATGGTTAAACAATCCGAATATTCTCAAACATTATCAAAATCGATTTCTACATGTGCTGGTTGATGAATTTCAAGATACAAACACGATTCAATATGCATGGCTTAGATTGCTGGTTCACAAAGAAAACCATATTATGATTGTCGGCGACGATGACCAATCCATTTACGGATGGCGCGGCGCGAAGATTGAAAATATCCAGCGATTCCAAAAAGATTTCTCAAACACAAAAACTATTCGACTTGAACAAAATTATCGTTCAACCGGGCATATCTTAAAAACTGCAAATGCATTAATCACGCATAACAAAGGTCGGCTTGGAAAAGATTTATGGACCAATGGTCAACAAGGTGACCCGATTGATTTATATGAAGCATACAATGATCGTGATGAAGCACATTTCATTGTGAGTTGCATTTTAAAACATACACAAGAAAGCTATAAATACAGTGATTGCGCGATATTGTATCGATCAAATGCTCAATCGCGTATTTTAGAAGAAGCACTTATTCAAATGAGCATTCCGTATCGTATTTATGGTGGGTTACGATTTTTTGAACGTGCAGAAATTAAAGATGCACTTGCGTATTTACGCATAATAGAAAGTCGCGATAATGATCCATCGCTTGAGCGCATTATTAATTTTCCCACTCGCGGTATTGGCGCACGCTCACTCGAATTAATTCGTGAAATTGCTCGTGAAAAATCTATTTCGATGTGGTCTTCCTTATGTCAACTTTTTGAAAGCGATCAATTGCCCGAACGCGCAAAAAATGCATTAAGAAATTTTGCAACCCTAATTGAAACATTAACTAATGACACTCAGAACTTACCGCTTAACGAACAAATTGATCATGTGATTCAAGTGAGTGGTTTAATGAACCACCATAAAAAAGAAAAAAGCGAGAAGGGCAGATCGCGAGTTGAAAACTTAGAAGAACTTGTTAATGCTGCACAAGAATTCGAAATTGATGAAGATGAAACACTCTCACCACTTTCTTCTTTCTTAGCACATGCTGCATTAGAAGCGGGCGAAACACAAGCGGATGCTTTTGCTGATTGCGTTCAACTCATGACACTGCATTCAGCAAAAGGCTTAGAATTTCCCATCGTCATGTTAACAGGACTAGAGGAGGGCTTGTTCCCGCATATTATGGCGATCGAAGAAGCGCCCGAACGTTTAGAAGAAGAACGACGATTGTGTTACGTCGGCATCACCCGTGCGAAAGAAAAACTTTATTTAACTTGGGCTGGCGCAAGACGGTTACATGGTCACGAAACCATTCAGCGGCCGTCTCGATTTTTATCTGAGATTCCCGAAGATTGTTTGCATGAAGTGCGAATGAAAGTCAAAGTATCCAGACCATCAACCCAAGCGAAGCAACAAACTTTTCGAGATAACTCAGCAGTGCACGATTCCGGATTAAAACTCGGTCAGACCGTTTTTCATCAAAAATTTGGTGAAGGCGTCATTCTGAGTATTGATGGAAGCGGTGCCAGAGCCCACATCGAAATCAAATTCAGAAAAGCCGGCATCAAACGCTTAATGGCTCAATATGCGAATCTGGAACCCATTTAGTTTAGCCTCTATCAGAAAAATTTTACAAAACAGGGGAGCTTAGCTATAGTATCTGTTTGGGCATTGATAAATGCTCATGTTTTTATTATAAATAGGAGTCGAAGACATGATGCCAATAGACTTTTTCACCATCCCGTTTTTCTTTATGTTTGTCGTTACCATGCTTCTTGTTTTTGTTATCCCAGGCTGGGTTATATTCAAAAAAACGGGGATGCCTCCCGCTTTATCATTATTATGCTTTGTGCCAGGAATTGGCATATTAATTTGTATTTTAATATTGGCCTTTGCTGATTGGCCGATCCATCAATCACGCATTTCACAATAAGGGAGAAACATTATGGGTGCTTTAATTCTTTTAGTTGACCTTGCCTTACTGGTTCTCATCATTTGGTCTTTTGTGAGAATTCTCAACAAGGCAGGATACAGTGTCTGGTGGTGTTTAACCATGTTCATTCCCGTCGTCAATGTTGTTTTCACATGGATCTTTGCCTTTACAAAATGGCCGAAGGAATAATATTTAGCCCTGCTGAAACTTGAGAAATTGAGATCAGCGTTCCAAGCGCACATACATTGGAACCTAAGCTGTCATCAATAACGAAGATTGATGGCGAACATTGTTGTGGTGTGGTGAAAAACCCTGAAGCTCCTCCTAAACTTAATGTTTGATTGCGCCTTATCATCCGCCTTTCTTCTGCACTGAATTCTTTATTAAATTTGCTAATAGATCTAATTGATTCTTTCGCAGAATCAATGTGCTCTTTAATTTTTCTCAATTCATTGTCACTAACTTGACCTGTTTTTTTCACAGCAACAATTTGAGTTTGTGTTTCAACTAAATCATCTTCAGTTTCTTCAAAACATCTATTCATCGAATAATGGTTTGCCGCTTTACTTTGTTTTTGTTGTTTAAAGTTGTTTTGAAGATGATTTAAATCCTTTTGAAACCGTGAAAGCTCGACCATATCTTGCTGTGTTAATGCATGCAATTGATAAGCAGGGAAAAGATAACTCGAAACATTTTTACTTACATCACATAACAATTGTCTAGCTCCCAAATCGAATTGCGTCAAAGCTTTTGAAATAAAATGAGCGCCGTATCCAAGCAAATCATTTGGGTCTTCTTGCATAGACAGTCCATCACGGCATTCATCTTCTAAATCTAATTGCTTGCCATCAATCCGCTTTTCACGACATATAGGCAAAACAGTTTCCTGATAATATTCTAACAAATTAGGCATCAAAAGCTTTGTGACATTTTCACTCCATTTAAAAACAAGCAACCGATTTAAAATTTCTTTCTCATCTGTACCGCGACTTTTATAAACAGGATTAGGATGTAAAGCCTCTTCAGCATTGCTTACCGCTTCAAAAACAAGGTTTTCCATCATTTCTTCATGATTAGCTATTTGCTTAGGCGGCAGCTCCATAACAACTGCTTTATCGCCCCAAGGATTCTTTGGCACAATATCAAGAATTTTTGCTTTAACATCTCCCTCTGGTAAACGTTGAAATTCTATTTCTCTACCGATTGCTTCTGGCGGAATACCAGAAACAACTTCTGGATAATTATTAACTTCTAATCGCACAGAATTTTTCTTTCCTTTAAGTTGCTCCAAGATTTCATTATTAAGTGCGGCCCAACACTTCTTTTCTTTCTTTGATAACTTTTTCCCTTGCTGCCTTTTTTTAACCATCTTCATTAAGCCATCTAAAACTTTTCTGTCATTATCGATAGCTTTTTTATATGTGTTTCTCTGATCTTCATTTTGATGGGGCGAAAAATCATTTTGCTCAAAAGCAATATGCATAGCAGCATGCATGAATTCATCAAAAAAAGTTAATTTTTGGCATACAAGATTATCAGAATACACCCGATCAATATCCACAAAACCACAATCTTGAAAAGGAAAAATATGCGTCGACTGGGGAAGGTATATTGTTTTTTCAGATGACGCATAAATTGCTTGCGCTTCTTGAATAAAATCAAAGGTTCTAATTTGTGAGCTGATGTCCATACCATTTGCAATGACGACTCGAGCATCATGGTCACTTAAAACAAGCAAAAAAATATCGCGAGTAGACTTTTCTTGCATTAATTCGCTAATTGTATTTATGGCCTTTGATTTGATTTCTTGTGTCTCAACTGACGGCTCATAGCCATCGACAAATCGATTCACTTCATCAACTAATTGCCTCGCGCCCCTGATATTATTTTCAAGACAAGCTAAATGCACATGATGAATGGTTTTTTTTGCAGCTATCTTATCGCTTGAAGCAACTTGTGCACCAAGATTTTCTAGCTCAGATATTTCAACGACACTCTCACCAAAAATAGCTTTCAATCTTCCCAACAATTTTGCACGGATAATGTTTTGATATTTCGAAAACAAATGATTATCTTTACCCAAGCAATGATCTATCTGAACCCGCGTTTCTCGGCTAATTATTGGCGAAATTGGCAGCGGCATAGCTGCATCTGACACTTGATTCATATATGCTTTATAGCTTATTGATTTGCTAACACTTAACTGCTTATAGCAAAGCTTTAAACCTACTTGTAACTTCAGACTATCCATAAACATTTTAAAGCGATCATAAAATTTATCGACATATGCATCGAGGTTTTCTGAGGAATTTTGTTTTTGGAAATATGATTGAAGTTGCTCAAATACATGATCTAAATTATCCGGATCTAAATCTTCTAACCGAATTGCAAAGCTGCGCGTATCTAAATTAAAATGAGTCATTCCCTTTCCAGGCGAACGCCAACCAAACTGACCATCAGATCCAACAAAGATCGTTTCACCTTCAAAATAGATTTTGTTTAAATATTCTTTTTTCATTGAAAAGCCTCGTGTTACCTGGATCGCCAGCATATCAATTAAGAAGACAGGGTCGAGCAAATCCTATAAAAAATATTGGCGTGGTTGATATAAAAAAACCAACTAGCCGGGTTGGATCCGACTAGTTGAGTTATGTAACCTATTGATTGTGCTTATTAAAAAACTAGTCGGGTTTGACCCTCTAGTTATGGAATCAACAGTCCATGGCCCTTTAGTATTACCTTGTTCTTACTTAATAATTAGTAAGAAGCAGGCCGGGCAATTATAGGTCAAATATTTGCTTTCGCAAGAAAATCGGAAAGATCAACAATATAATACAATATAATCAACAAGTTAAGGAAAATTTAATAGCGCCTGATACCTTTTTCCGGCACCAAACAACTTTTGCCCTTTCCAATCAAATCTTCTCGGCCCATGCGTTTGAGTGCTTGTCGCAATATCGGCCAGCTCTTGGGATCATGATAACGAAGAAAAGCTTTATGTAGCTGCCGCATCTTTCCTTTTTTCGGCACAAAAACGTCTTCGCTTTCTTTGTCGACTTTTGACAATGGATTTTTTTCGGAAGCATACATCGTCGTTGCAAGCGTCATTGGCGTCGGCAGAAAATTTTGAATCTTATCTAATCTAAATTTATTTTTCTTCAACCACAGCGCAAGCTCTAACATATCTTCGTCTGTTGTGCCGGGATGTGCTGCGATAAAATAAGGAATTAAATATTGTTCTTTATCAGCTTCGCAAGAAAACTTATCGAATAACTTTTTAAATTCATCATAAACTTCTATGCCCGGCTTCAACATTTTTGAGAGCGGGCCTCGTGCGATATGTTCTGGCGCAATTTTAAGATAGCCACCAACATGATAGCTCACCAATTCCTTCACATACTCTGGAGACTTTATTGCAAGGTCGTAACGCACACCCGAACCAATCAGAATTTTTTTAATACCAGGTAACTCGCGCGCTTTTCGGTATAACCGAATCAGATCATCATGATTGGTTTCCATATTATGACAAATTTTTGGATACACACATGAGAGTCGTCGACATTTTGATTCGATGTTTTTATCGCGACATTTTAATTTATACATGTTTGCAGTCGGCCCACCAAGATCTGAAATAATACCGGTAAAACCCGGCGCATGATCACGTATCTCTTCTATTTCTTTAAGAACAGATGATTCTGAACGATTCTGAATGATGCGACCTTCGTGTGCTGTCAACGAGCAAAACGTACAACCACCAAAACAGCCGCGCATAATTGTCACAGAATATTGAATCATTTCGTAAGCCGAAATTTTTGAACCTTTATAAATAGGGTGTGGCTTTCGCGAATAAGGCAGCTCATAAATATAATCTAATTCTTTTGTCGTCAACGGAATAGGCGGTGGATTAATCTGGATATCACGATCGCCATGTGCTTGAACGATTATAAGCGCATTAAAAGGATTTGTTTCAAGGTGCAACATGCGACTTGCTTGTGCATATTGTATCGGATCATTTTTTACTTGCATGTAAGAGGGCAGTCGAATAACATTTTCGTTTTCAGGGCTGTTTACAATCACCGTCCCGCGCAGATCTTTTATTTCTGATATCGCCACACCTTTTGCAAGCTGATGTGCGATTTCAACAATGGCTCGTTCAGCATTTCCATAAGTTAAAATATCCGCTTTTGAATCCACTAAAATTGATCGGCGAATTTTATCAGACCAATAATCATAATGAGCAATCCGACGAAGTGACGCTTCAATGCCTCCGATTACAATAGGGGATTCTGAATACGCTTCGCGACAACGTTGAGAGTAAACAACAACAGCGCGATCAGGTCGCTTATTAGACATTGCACCTGGCGTATAAGCATCATCAGAACGTACTTTACGATCTGCAGTGTACTTATTTACCATTGAGTCCATGTTGCCAGACGTCACGCCAAAAAATAGGTTGGGCTTTCCCAAAACCTTAAAAGCTTCTGCACTTTGCCAATCTGGCTGGCTAATAATTCCAACTCGGAAACCCTGGGATTCAAGTAACCGGCCTATCAAAGCCATCCCAAAACTTGGATGATCCACATAAGCATCACCTGTCACGATGATAATATCGCAACTATCCCAGCCCAGCTCATCCATTTCAGCGCGCGTCATCGGCAATACTGGAGCAACGCCAAAGCGCTTAGCCCAATATTTACGGTACGATAATATGTTCGTAGTATCTTTCATGTGCGTGATTCTACACGCAAGGTCAGAAAGAATACAGAACTCTGTAGGATTAGCCCAGAGCGATCGCATTAAAATTATTTTGGATTATAAATAGCAAAAAAGAGCTAAATTTGAAATTTGCAAACCAGGGCTTTATGATACTTTTGTCAAAATGGCTCGTGCCTGCACTTTACTTTCGCCAAAATCATCATAAAACCCTGATTTTTGTCTTAAATTTACTCTGAAATAATTTTAATACAATCGCCCTGAGGATTAGCTTCCAAGGCCTATTTCACGTCGAAGCTTCATATCATGATAAAGACACAGCATGATTGAAGTAAGCCAAGGCACAAAAATCATCAGCAAGACCCATAAAATAAATTGACTACTCAAGGTGCTTACCTCGACAGCGTTTTCATAGAGAAATCCGACAGGAAAAGAAAAACCATGCGTGAAGGCTTCAATAACTATAATCATGCAAATAACAGGTATCATAAAAAATACAAAACATCGCCACCAATTTCCCCAAACCAGCTCAGCACTATGCTTCATTGATGCAATGATGCCATCATTTTCAAAAAGAATAAAAAATATAAAGAACCCGAGCAAGACCTGAATAAAAACGCCGGGCAAGAATAATACCGTAAATCCGATCACAGACATAATTGCAAACAGAAGGCTCGCAATAACATAAATAAAATATTTTCGAGTGGCGACAAGACAGGATTGAGCTAACGTGACTTTCGATTGTGTTATGATTTGATAGGCTGAATGAAATATAACCGCCAAAAACCATAATTCAATCGCACCGGCAACCGCCTCTGAAGCGCTATGCCAGAGTGGATGGAAAGGTGTTCCTTTTGTGTGCGCAGATAAATACAAAAAAACATTTGGCATTAATAACATTGCTGTATACAAAAGGAAGAAGAAGAATGTTCGCAGGTAAATGGCCTTATACACCCGAAGACTATCAACTAATAAATCCCAAAATGATTGTGGCCGACTTGACAATTGAAACATGATGACTCCCTTTTCACTATGCCGCGCTATAATCCTAACGCTAATCTTTCATAATCACAAGCATCAGATGGGACAAATCAGTGCTCCGCGTTAAAATTATATTGAACTATAACCATCACCAATGAAGCTACGAATTTTTTATTTAGCTCCGAAGGAGCGATATAGGATAGCCCGGGCCGCGAGGCCTGGGAAAGATGTCACGCACCAATCATGAGCTCTGAAAGAGCGGCATAAAATTTAATGAGAACTTCTTTTTATGTCGGTCTTTCAGATCTCTTGTTTTATCGTACGATTTCAACCCAGCCCTTGCGGCCCGGGCTATCCTATATCGCTCCTTCGGAGCTAAATATGAGATGCAATATCCAACATTAGTATTCGACGATGAGCATGATGCAAGTAACATACTTAGTCAAGAAGTTCGAATCTTGAAGTACGATGGACATAGATCTCTCTTTTCGCTCGCCGCCGCATTGAGATGCAATATGCGAGTTAACCATTGCTCGAGCTTTTCACAATTCAGGTCGGCATCCAAAACTTTACCTTGCAGCATCTTAAGATAGCATGCAAATCGGCAATAAAGAAAAACATAAAAGAACCGAGTGCTAATTTGTGAATAAACCCATTCTACTTGATCATCAAATAATGCTGGGATTTTCACTGAATTGAAAGAATAAAAAAAACGATCGCCAGCATTTCTATGAGCATTCAACGGAATAAACCCTAAGCTAGCTAATTCGCTCGTCTTAGGCAGCTTTCCATCAGAAGCAGCCATACGAAATTTATCAAACCACCTATCATCTTTAAAATGATTTGCAACCGTCACAGCAAAAGCAAAATTCGAAGCTCCCCACAGATATTTCTGACTATCATTGTAAACGTCCTCATGATAATAAAAACTACGCACAGGGTTCTCGACACCATACGGCTTTCTTAACAAAAAATCGGAAAAGGTCAATCCAATATATTTTGATTCTTCTGAATTTCTAAAATTATTCCACTCGATAAAGTGACTTTTTTTCATGTGGCCAGACAAATCTTGAATATTTAATACCTCTGCAACATCAGTCTTCCCAAAGAACTCAGCATCCACTGAACCTATAAAAAGAGAATGCGTCATGGATGCGATTTTTGATAAATTGCTTAATAATGCAATATCATCACGTTCTGATGAAAAACAAAAACCTGAAATAATGGCGCTGATTGGCTCGTCATTAAAAGCACCATAGTCCTCCTCATAAACCTGATTATATAATCCAGATTGAGTTATATCAGTTGAAGCGTGAAAATCTTTTTTTAATGATTCTTTCGAAACATTAAGCATCTCGACTTTAATATTCGCATTAAAATCAAGACGATTAACCATAAAAAATAATGCCCTCCAAACTGATTCGATCACTTGAAATTCAGGATGATGCAATATTTCATCAAGCTGCTGATTTAACTTCGCATCAACTTTTCCAATCAAACAATCTAAATATTGCTCGTCCAATTGATTTTCTTTACATTCCTCGCCAGCGGCTAAGGAAACAAAAGCATAGAGCTGCGCCGTCACCTGCTGTTCATGTGTTTGATGATCTAATTCAGATTTGAAGTAATAGCGTGATATCTCATCTGCTTTTTCTAATGGCTCAATTTGAAGTTGCTTACAAAACTTATAATATGTAGGATATTTCATGGAAACATCCCTTGAAGTTCGTTATTGAAAAGCAAACTTAACTCTTTTTTTAGCTTCTGTAGTTTATCTTTATTTTGTGATATTTTGTCAAAAATTAATTTTAATGCTCTATCTTCAATTATATTTTCTCTTAGCTTTATTAACACATTACGCAAAGCCACCAACTGTTTTAATTCGGGAACGGCTTCGGTGATTTTTTCAGGGCGAAAATCATTTAGGGCATTGAATTGTAACTTGATCTCCAATTCCTGTTTGCACCTTAAATAATCTGGTACTGTTAACACTATACTGGGAGAAAATTCAGATAACACACGGCTAATATTATCTTTTGAAACATTGATCTTTTCTCTCTCAGCAATACAGGAGGTGTCTGCAAGTTGATTAAATCGCCCAAGAACAAGGAATTTTAATGGCAATTCTTTTCTTTCTTTCCCATCTTCTGAGATTTTAATACCTGGCACAAATAATTGATTTTGAAAACGCTTAAACATGAAGCTTCCTTTTAATTGGTTTTATTAACAGACGCGCAAGAATTATATAGCGAATATCTTGGCGACAAACAGACTTGATCTGACAAATTTATTTTGAAAAAAAAGAATAAGAAAGATGGGTACTTTCGAAAAAAGGTGAAAGGAAGTGCAGAGGATATTCCTACATAAAAAATTTGTCAAATGATTTTGAATCTCGCATCTCATTTTATTTGCCCTGAGAAATATTTCATTCCTCATATTCAACATTCAACACTTTCTGATCTTATTATTTTCTCCTTGAAAAAGCCAATAAAGCGTGCTATTAACAATACTATTAAACATACTATTTTGAGGACTTTTATGCACATAATAACAGCTAACCAATTAAAAAATAAGGGAATTTCGGCCATTTCCGAAAATGAAGAAGCCCTAATAACAGTTCGCGGACATCCATGTTATGTGGTAATGAATATCGACCACTATCACTATCTTCGTGAATTAGAGCTTGCCGCTGCCGTGGAAGAAGCAAAACATGATTATCAACAGGGCGACTATGAGGAAGAAACAGTTGAACAGCATATAAAACGCGTCAACAAAAAAAAGGGATAGAGATTTATGTATCGATTGATTTATACAAAAAGTTATAATAAGCGAGCAACTAAATTTCTTCAAAAACATTCAAAACTACTTGGGCAATACAAAAAAGCCTTGGCACTATTAGAATTAAATCCATTTCATCCAAGCTTGCGACTACATGAATTAAGCGGCCGCCTAAAAGACTTATCATCTATTTCAATTAATTTATGTTACAGGATCACTTTAGAGTTTATGGTAACAGACAAAGAAATACTTTTAATCGATATTGACAGCCATGATGAAGTTTATTAACTATCACTTCTCACTATCCCAACAACTTATCTTTCGTTAACTGATCCGCGAAACTATTTTCAATAGCAGTTCGTGTAATGCCGATGAGGTCATCTTCATTCATCCGAAATTCATTTTGCGCAATTAAATATTCTTTCCCTATCGTCGTGTCAAAGAAATAAGGGTCATCTGAATTCAACGTTACTTTAATACCATAATTATATAGTTTACGAAAAGGGTGTTCATCATAAGAAGAATAAACACCCAGCGCAACATTGCTTGATGGACATACTTCCAACGTAATCTCTCGTTTAACAAGCTCTTTTAATAATTCAGGGTCCTCTATACTTCGAACACCATGACCAATACGTGCAACCGGAAGATTGTCTATTGCTTCCCAAACACTTTCGGGCCCAACCACTTCACCCGCGTGTGCGACACAACCATAACCTGCTTTAAATGCCGCATCAAAAGAATCTTTAAATAATTTCGGCGGGAAATTAACTTCATCCCCTGCTAAATTAATACCAACAACAGAAGGATGCGGATTATCAATCATCTCTCTCACGACTTTTTCAACCACATCAACACCTTCATGCCGAACTGCAGCAATAAGTAATCGCGTTTCAATCCCAAATTCTTTTTTTGCTTGGTCAATACCTTGTACTGCGCCTTCCAGCATGCTCGAATAATCCATTCCTTGAAATTCAAAATGTGTTGGCGAAATAATTAATTCACTATAAATCACACCTTCTTTAGCTGATTGTTTTAAATATTCGTAAACAACCAAGGCGCAATCTTCGGGCGATCTAATTAAGCTTGCAACGACATCATAGGCTTTCATAAAATGAAAAAAATCTTTCCACGCATAATTATCATTATCGGCAAAAAGTGAAGCAGGCAAATTGATATTATTTTTCTTTGCCAACTGCCGCGCCAAATTGGGCTTAATCGACCCTTCGATATGAACGTGTAATTCTGCTTTTGGTGTCATAATAACCCCTTATTTTAACTTCCATGGATTAATCACAGCCAAACCCGGAAACTGAAAATCTTTCTCATTTCGCGTTACAATCTCAAGATCATGATGCAGCGCAGTTGCTGCTAACAATCCATCAACCGCAGGCAATGTTCTTCCAACCTCATATTCAAGTCGACCCCAGCGATCAGCAATCGCTTGGCCAACAACAAGTATTCTATCTTCAAGCCAACCTGGTAAATCATACTCTAACCAAACAGCAAGCTGATTCTTTCGTTTTTTATTTTTAACTTTCTCTATGCCTTTTCGAATTTCCCCTAACGACAAAACGCTTAAATATAGTGATTCGTTGGGCACCGCATCAAACCAATCAACAACAGCTTGATTAGGTTTTTTAGAAACAAGTTCTGATAAAATATTTGTATCTAAAAGATAGCTCATAATTCCACATCTCTGCTTGAAGTTTTATTTCGCGAAAGCTCGAGCTTAACACCAACCAAAGGTGACTGCCTCATAAAATCCACAAAAGAAGGCTTACGCTTGCTAAGCTTTTCATAATCTTTTTGTGCTATCACAACCACTGTTGGCTCTCCACGAAGCGTAACACCCTGCGGGCCCTCTTTAACTGCAGATTGGACTAATTCACTAAAATGAGCTTTCGCTTCTTGTAATTGCCAATTTTTCATCACTCACCTCTTACAAACTAGACTGACTAGATAGATTATAGCAGCCCTCGAAGAGGTTGCAAGCAAATTGCCACTATTAAACCATGGCCTCCAACACGAGAATTTCCAATAATCAGCATCGGTTTCGCTGATTATCAAGATAATCAGCAACAAAAATCATAAAATCTTAAACGAAATAGGCTTGTTGACAAAAGGCACACAATGTGCTATTTTAAACAAAAATGCGATCAAATGGATATAATTCATATGCATAAAGAAAACATTCTCTATGAGTTTTCGCCCGATAAAAATCATTGGCTTAAAAAAGAAAGGGGACTGAGTTTTGATGAAATCATCGCAGCTATAGAGAACGACCAACTACTTGATGTGTTGATTCATCCTAATCAAGCCAAATATCCTGGCCAAAAAGTTTATGTGGTTAATATAAATAGCTATGCTTTTTTAATCCCTTTTGTTGAAGAGGAAAATTATATTTTTTTAAAAACTATTATTCCGAGCAGGAAAGCAACGAAACAATATCTTGGAGGAGAACAATGACAAACAACAAAGGCAAACTGAACGCCGAAGAAAAAGACATATTAAATTCCTATGAAAAAGGCGAATGGAAATCAGTCAAAAATATTAATCAAGAAAAGTCGAAGGCAAAAAAGGCTGCCACTGATTATTTGCGTAAAGACATGCGAATTAATATCCGCATTTCAAGTAGTGATTTAATGCGAATTAAACAAATGGCAGCATATGAAGGCTTGCCCTATCAAACGCTCATTGCAAGTATTTTACATAAATACACATCCGGAAATCTTTAGAAAAAGATGTGTGCTTTCCGTTAAATATTGCTTTCCAACCTCAATCAAACAGCCTATAATTATTTGAATTATAAAAACAATTCTTTTCTCTAAAACCCTATAAATAAAGAGTATTTCTCATGCCTTCATTTTCACTTGATGATTTAAAATTACCTTTTGAGCTAACGGAAAATGAGAAAGCTCTATCCGTAAATTTAATATCGACGCTTGAAAATGCGGCTGAAGTGTCTCTAAAAAAACTGAATGAGCTTGCCGTACTTTCTTTAAAAGCTGAACCGCCAGAACGGATAATCAGGTTTTTATTGTTTGACTCAAAATTGCTGATATTTGCAGAATACGAAAAACTGAAAGATTACTGGAAAGATTACATTAATACATATCAATTTATTTATAGCGACTTTAATGATGACTACAGGATACACAATAAAAACGAAGGCGCACTTAAAATCGGGCAACAAACTTATCAATTTCAACTCCGAAAAGACTTAAGTTATGCGCATCAAGCAATTGCATTATATTGTTTAATCCAAGATAAAAGCTCTCCTGATGAAGAAATTCGACATCAATGGCGAATGCTCGCGGTAAAACATGGATCGTTATATGCAGCTAAAAGAGCAACAAGAGCTGCCGTCTATTATTTATTGCAGACAGAGCAAGATTTTAAAATAATTAAAGACACGCTAGATTTTCTTGTCGAAACAGTTATGATCCACGGCTCCGCCGCTCTATATTTTTTATCTTATTTTTGTACGATGGTAACACGAAGATTTCCATTGAATATCGAATATAAACCCTTATTGGATTGCGCTTACTCAGCACTACTTTTAGCCAACCAAACATTTCATCTCGAATATTGTCAAACATCACTTAGGAATATGACGTTTGGATCACCCGATAAATTCCTCGAACAAAATTTTTCAGACAAAGACATTCAAAACGACGTCTTAAGGTTAAAAATTGATTTAGGCAATACAAAAGTCAAAATAATTGAAGAAGCCTCCAGTAAAAATCCTGAATTATTGACAAAATTATTTTCTAAGCCTCGAAAATCGCCCTCAGAAATATCTGAATTTAAATCACTGCTCAATGAACCTAAGCTGATGTAATCTTCTTATTTCAACACGTCTTTCAAAAATGATTTTCCGTATTTAAATGACTCTAAGCCAAAATATTCTGCAAGTGTTTGGCCCACATCAGCAAACGTATCGCGCGCACCGATAAATCCAGGCTTAATATCAGGGCCAAAGACAATAATAGGTACATATTCACGCGTGTGATCCGTACCTTCAAAAGTAGGGTCGCAGCCATGATCAGCGATAATGATCGCAATGTCACCTGGCTTCAATAACTTTTCAAATTCAGGCAATCGCTCATCAAACTTTTCAATTGCATCAGCATAACCTGAAACCGTTCGCCTGTGTCCAAACAACATATCGAAATCCACAAAATTTGCAAAAATAAAACTTCGATCGCCTGCGTCTTTTGTTTCTTCAATCGTCTTATCAAAAATTTCGTCATTACCATGTGCGACGACTTCTTTAGTCAACCCCAGATGTGCGAAAATATCCGGAATTTTGCCAATTCCTATAACTTCACCACCCGATGCTTTTAATTTATCTAATAATGTTGGTGCTGTCGGCGGCACAGAATAATCATGCCGATTAACGGTTCGTTCATAATGCCCGGATTTGCCGGTAAACGGTCTTGCAATCACACGACCAACATTATACTTATCGATTAATTTCCTGGCAATTTTACAAATCTCATAAAGTCGTTCTAAACCAAACGCTTCTTCATGCACCGCAATTTGCAACACGCTGTCTGCTGACGTATAAACAATTGGCTTGCCAGACGCCACATGCTCATCGCCAAATTCTTGAATAATTTCCGTGCCTGACGCAGCTTTATTTCCAAGCACGCCGGGAAGATTGGCTTCTTTAACAAAAGCATCCATCAATTCTTTCGGAAAGCTTGGATACTCCTTCGGAAACACGGTCCAATCACAAAGTGACTGCACGCCACACATTTCCAACTGACAACTTGGCGTATCTTTGCCAAAACTTATTTCGCTGGCATAACCATAAGCACCTTCGATTTCAACATCTGTTGGCACGCCCTCAGCTGGCTTTCCGGTGAGTGCCATTTCAGCAGCATTTAAACCCAGCCGGGTCAAATTTGGAATTTCAAGCGGACCATTTCGAAGACCATTTTCGTTGCCTTCGCCGCGATAGCAAGCACTTGCAATATGTGCAAACGTATTGGAACCCACATCACCAAATTTATCCGCATCTGGTGCTGCACCAATACCAAAAGAATCCATCACTAATATTATTGCTCGTTTCACTCTCATTTCCTTGCTAATGAACCATGACACTTGGCGAATTTTTAGTTTCCATTCCGATCACTTTAAACACATCACTAGGGGCCATCACGAGTATTTTGTCTTTAAAGATTTCCCATCCCTCTAAGACAATTTTACCATATTCTCCAAGATCTTCTGGCGATTGCTCGAAGTCTTTAAAAACACTTTCTACCCAATTCCACAAATCCCGATCTTTCTTTAATACAGCCAAGATCCCTGTGTCAGGCCCAAACAATTGTGTCGCAAGTTTTGATACTCTAACATCAATCTCCGGCGAACCCCCATAGGCAGCCTTCAAACTTTTTCCTTGCTCATCAAACAGCATGCCATATACGAAAAGTTTTTTCGAGATCATTGATCGATCTCGTGCAAACACATCTGTATCAATATTACGCGTATTAATAAATTTTCCAGTGATTTGATTTTCAAGCTTTTTTACTTTAATAACATAACTATTATAGGCCCGAACTGTTTCATTCAAAATAAATCCCGCTTGTTCATTATGAGGAAAGAATTTTCCTGCGCTTACCTTGTATGCCTCAAATGCAACTAAACTTATTGGCTCATCATTACAAACCAAAGCTAACATTATTTCTTTTGCAATTTTGGGGCGGACTTTCTTATATTCAGGTCCAAACAATCCTAAAGGACATTTATTCGGATCTGGGGTTTTGCCGTATGGACTTTTTTCATACTTTATTCCAACTGCAATCAAATTATATAAGAAATATTTGCGATCGTTCTCTTCCGGCAATATCGATTCTAATGTTGCATCCGTCATCTTGAGTTTCTTGAGCTGTTTTTTAACAAAAGCCACATCCGCCTCAATTAGTGGGAAAAACTTACCTGATCCAGCAGATATACCGAGATTTTTATGTACAGCACTTGAACTCGAGGCTGATTGTTCTACTGCGTTTTGCTGAGCTTTCTTGAAAACCGCGTCGATTAAAGGACAATAGTAATTTGCCACAGAACTTTGTAGGCGAACCTTAGGTTTAGCGCGCAAACCTTTTACTTCATCACTTTCTAGCCATTCCTTCCCATCCTTACTAAGATATAATTGTGTTAACACTTTTTCTAGTGTTAAGAGTCTCAGTATTTTTTCTCTTAGAAAATCTTTGGCGTCTTTTTTTAATTCTAATTGCGAAAGAAACTTACTCCCACTATCGCCTGCCAAAATTCGTTGCACATATTCTTTCTGCAATTGCAAAGAATCAGATAAATCATGAGTATAATTAATCTGAGTATAATTAATCATAGGACACGATGGATATTCAGCATTTGACACTGTAGACAGAGAAATTTTACTAGTATCAAAGGGCAAAATCGTTTTTATCTTCTCGTCAATGATTAATTGGAGCTCTGATTTTTTATGAGCACTCAAGTATCCACCGAACAATGTCCGAAACGCTTCAATATTATATTGATACAAATATCGCATTGCTTCTTTGAATTCACGAGAGTCTACACACACTCTTGCTTTTTCGAATTCTGATGTCTTGTACTCAGCAGTTTCTGGCAAAAAGCGCAAAACATTTTTTAAATATGTCTGACAGAAACTGCCATACATGTCACCATATGCATTCAAGCGAGAAAGAGATTTCACATCCACTTTTTTAGTCACGCAAATGATTTTATATTCATCTAAACATTTTAAAATTGCCATGAAATCCTTAGCAGACACAAATGGCAAAGTTTGCATTAAAGTTTGCCAAACATGAGCCTGCTGCTCTGGCTTGCCAATTTCACCACAAAGTAATAAAGTGCCCGCAAGCTCACGCAGACGACCTTCATTACTTTGAATACCTTTGAAATAATTTACCTCTGTTAGTTTAGTAACTTTTAACGCTTCATCGACAGTATCCAACAATATTTTTGCATCGAAAAGTGTGCTCTCATTTTGTCGAACATCTAGATAACCTACAGCAAAGCGGTACAATCGAGTGATATGTTGTATTTCTTCCTGAAGCTCTTCTTTTTTAAATGACTTCCCATCATTCATAATTTTAAGAAATAATTTCTTAACCTCTTGAAGCGAGGTGGTGAAATAACCCATGAACTCAACTATTTTTTCACCATCCCCGTTGTCATCTGCTTCTGCCATGAACTTCTCAAACTCGCACAAAAGAGTTTTTGCATCTAAAACTTTTAATCGCTCATCATCTGAAGAAAATTGAGTCAACCCGCTAGCCTCTACTCTGTCATCAAGAGCCGTCAGCTCTATTGATCTAAATCGATAAAACGCAAAAAACAATTTGATATCTGTTTCGAAAATTCTACTTTCATACGTCTCAAATTGCGCCCGTATTTTTTTGTGAAATTTATCATCCAGCAAGTAAGCAATCCCAAGAATATTTTCTAACATATCTGGTGAATATTGCTTTCTGAACTGAATATCAGCATCTGTACCTTGCCCAAGCTTATCCACTTTTGGAAAGGTTTCCACAAGACTCATTAAAGCTTTACTCAGTGCTACTTTTAAAGTTGAGTCTACTTTATTACCTTTATTAGCTTCACGCAACGCTTGCAAGTCATCTTGTGTTATTGACTTTACTTCAGATGACGTTTGATCAAAAAATTCAAACAACTTTTGATTTGCCAAAAGTGATTTAAGCGAATAGTGTGCCTCTTCAAAACCAACCTTATTCTGCTCTTGCGATGCATTAATCATACGATCAAAAACTTCAATCATCGCATTTTTAAATAATGAAACAGAAAACACATCTCTTAAATCCTTTAATTCACCCAGCGATTTAATAAGTCTTTTTTGTATGCTTGGCAATACCAAAATATTTTCAATATGATTAACGTCAGGAAATGCCACGTCTTCTCTAGGAGCTTTAAAGAAACCTTCCATAAACGCGATGATTTCATCACAATAAATTTGAGTCGATTGAATCATAGGAACGATGATAGAAAGTTTTTCTTTAAGTGCTTTCTGCGACGCATCACTCAATCCAAGACTTAATTCTTCATGATGCGCATGCAATGCGCCAAACAAATCAAACCCTTGATCTGTCCATTTATGAGGCGCAGACATGATTTTTTCCATTAATAGCGCAGAAAGCTGATCTTGTAGCGTTTCTGAAAAAACATAGTTTGGATTTGTTCCTTTGATACATTGAACCCAAAATGCAATATCCTCAATATATTGTACAGAAAGTTGTATTTCAGAATCAGGATCCAATAACTTTTCTAACAAAGTTATCATAAACATTTCTCGTGAAACCAATTTTTCATCTTGCTCTAAAACAGGTGAGTTTTGTAACCCTTGATTACACTCTATAATCTGTTTTTCAAATTTGGCTAATTTGCCTTCAGCTTCGGTTTTATCCAATTTAAGTTGGTTGAATTCAGTCTTGCATTGACCAATCTGCTGCTCGGATTCATCCAAGCTACTTTTGCTCTTTATTGCATCCGATGTAAGTTGTTTGGATTTAGTCTCGTATTGTGCAAGCTGTTCTTTATTTTTGGCTATTTTATCTTCAAGATATTTTTTCTCAATCTCCAAACAGCAAAATTCTTTGACTAAATCTATATCCTCTAAAGCCTTATTGGCCTTTTGAAATCCACTTTTTTTACCAAGAAGCTCTCGTAGCATTGGCAGATTACTTTCTCGCTCCAACACGCCAGAATTAATCGCCAAGGCTATTTTTGAATGATCATCATCACATTGTTTAAAGCTTTGTTCATTTTCGAGCCAAGTTTCAACATCTGGCGTTGATTTCAATTCTAATAATCTATCTTCTACTTCTTTAAGCTGAACTGAATGATCGGCGACAACTTTGTTTTCGTCTAAACTCAACAACGCATCATTACTTTCATTTAATTGAGTCTCGAGCTGTATTTTGTGTTGATTCAACGTCACTTCATTTTTTTCATGCGTTTCTACTTGTGAAGTAAGCTCTCCCAGCCTTGCTTTTTCTTTTTCGATTTCACTTTCCAACTCTTTTTTGTGATCCGCTAGCTCGCGTAATTTAGTTTCGCTTTGTTCAGATTCACGCAACATAATCTTTATCGACATCAGCCTATTTCTTTCATCCATGCATTTGTTTGCTGCGTCTATGTCTACATCATGACCAGGTTTTCGCACTCTCTCTAATTGATCTTTAACCATCAATTCTCTAACAATGATTTCCTCATGCATTGTCCAACCTTCAACTAACAGTTGACAAAATCTTGCAACATCTTGTTCTTTTTCTTTTTTCATCCAAGAAAATAATCGGCTTATTCCTTTTAATTTCCAAATGGTTTTTTCTAGAAATTCATAACTCGTGTGATCTTGCTCGCCTTTATCGCGATATTTCCAAGTAATTGCGCGCAATAAATAATAAAACCGCATTGCATTTTCACGAGATTCTCTTTCAGACTTGGTATCATCTTCCGGCGGAAAACTAAAAAACAACAACAGTGCGAAATAAACCTGTGAACTTTGAGACTCTATCTCATCTTTTGTATGTTTTCCTGGACCGTAAACCCAATCTGATACGCCAAGATTTAAGTTGTCATTAATAATTTGCGCCGCTTTAGCAATGACATCTCTCCCTATTTCTATCGGGGGCGATAACCTTCTCATCACCTCAAGCTGATGAAAAGTAGACAACCGATCAGGTAAAGTGTCTTCAAAATCACCATTATCTGGAATAAGACGAGCCCTTTCATTCGCAAGAAAAGCTGTTAAGTCTTTGGTTATTGGGTCACCTGCATCAGCTTTGAACTCTTCGACAAGTTTATCTATATATTCTTTCGATTCGCCTTTTGACAACTGTCCCGTTTTAACATAATCAAACAAACTATCTCTCGTCCTGCGATAACGAATGATTTCTTCATAACTTTCTTCATAAACTTTCTTCTTCAATCCAGGCAATTTTATAATAATCACAACC
>SDBS01000848.1_pt1 | contig 30758 bp, 26 predicted proteins | sample 2277091 | NCBI WGS metagenome assembly SDBS01 (sample SAMN10404972, study PRJNA504765) | marine sediment metagenome | isolation source: marine sediment core GS10_PC15, 163 cmbsf | place: Arctic Ocean: Southern Knipovich Ridge | collected 2010 | reverse complement strand
AACACCCGGGCCATGATCACGGAACAGGACCAGAGCCTGAACATAAGAGGGGGCGATTACCTCAAACGCATCCAGGGCATGGTCTACGGCAGCGATCCCAAGCAGGGATTCGTGGAAGGGGACGCTTTCTACCATCCGGAGATGCGTTTTATATTCACTCCACCCCTGGGATGGAGCCTTCAGAATCTGCCCACGCAGGTGATCATGATATCCCCCCAAGAGGACGCCGCCATCCTCCTCCAAGCCGAACAAAGCGTTCAGCGTCCGGCTGCCTACGCGGCGGAAAAAGCCAAGGACCTGCAGGGCGCGAGCCTCCTGGGGGAGCAGAGCGGGAAAGTGAACGGGCTCCCCTCATTCCAGCGTGTCATGGACGTGACCCAGGGGGATGGGAGCTCGCTGCGGCTGCACCTGACCTATATCGAATACGATTCCCACATGTATACTTTTACAGCCATGAGCCTCAAAGAGGATTATGACAAACACTCCCTGGCTTTCGGCTCCACGGCCTCGTCATTCCGCAAACTCACGGACAGGAAGTACCTCGACCGGAAACCCAAACGCATCAAGCTGATGGCAGCCGACGGCCGCCGTTCCCTGCAGGCCATCCTCCAGAGGGAGGGAGTGCCCAAAGAGCTCTGGCCGCGCTTCGCCATAATCAACGTCCTGGAGTTGGACCAGGTCCCCGAGCGCGGGCACACCCTCAAGGTCATCCGCTAGCTGATAAGGAGAGATGTTATAGGCTAGGTTTCGATTTCTGCGAGAACCTTGTGGGCCAGCCTTAGGGCGCGCAGCCCCTCATCGCCGCTGACTTTGCGCGTCTTTCCGTCTCCGATGCACTGGATGAAGTTCTGCAGCTCCTTTTTGAGCGGCTCCTCTTTCTTGATCTTCAGCTCCCTGATGTCGGTCTGGCGGCCGTTGAGAGGAAACACCTTGACGGCCTGGTCGATGTAGTTGATGGAGTAGTAGGCCGTGGGCTCGAAGATCCTCAGATTCCTCACCTTGCCCTGGTGAACCCGGCTGGCCGTCAGGGTCGCTACACACCCGGACGCGAACTCCAGGCGGGCATTGGCGATATCGAATTTTTCCGAAAGTACGTGGATGCCGGATGAACGGATTACCTTGACCTCGTCCTGGATCAGGTCGAGGATGATATCCAGGTCATGGATCATCAAGTCAAGCACAACGTTGGTGTCCAGCGAGCGGGCCGAGAACGAACCCAACCGCTGCACCTCAATGAACTTCGGTTCGGAGATCAGATCCTGCAGTGCCTCCACGGCCGGATTGAACCGTTCCAGATGGCCGACCTGGAAGATGAGCTTATTCTTCTTGGCCAGGCCAACGAGCTCCTCCGCCTGCTCCACGGTATCGGTCATGGGTTTTTCCACCAGCACCGATTTCCCCTCCTTGAGCAGCCTCTCCGTGATGCTGAAGTGCTCTGAAGTAGGGGCGGCCACGATGGCCGCATCGATCTCGTCCAGAATATCCATAAAATTCTGGTAGTAAGACACGCCGTGGCGGTTGCCGATGATCATGGCTTTTTTAAGATCGATGTCGGCCACGCCCCGCAGCTCCGCCCCCTCCAGGTAGGAAAGGATGCGGGCATGCTGGGTGCCCAGGTATCCAACGCCGATGATGCCGATCCGCACTTTTTCCATATGGGGGGCTATTATACCACAATCCGTTTAAATCCAAAGGGCTAAATAAATCCGATCATGTCCGGGCCAGCACAACGATCCCGTGCCTGTCTGCCAGAGCCAGGGCTGCATCTCTCTGAAAAAACGGCATCTTTTCGGCCTCGAAACACAGCGCCTTCCCCCCTGCTTCCACCAGGCTGGTTACCGTCTGCAGCCCCACGGCCGGGAGATCGATGCGGGGGTCCTGCCGGGTGCGGGCCACCTTGATGGCCACGAAATCCCCTTCGGCCAGCTCTCCGCCCCTCCGGATGGCGGCGTCCGTCCCCTCCATGCCCTCGACCGCCACCACGGCCTTGTCCTTGACCACGATGCACTGACCGACATCTGCGTCGGCCAACTGCCGCGCCCGCTCCCATCCCCACTCGATATCCGCCTGGATGGCGGCCGGCGGTTTGCTGCGGGATAACAGGCCGGCCGGGCACATGACCGCTGCCAAGAAGGGCTCGGGAGAGATGAAGCGGATCCCCTGCCGGGCGAAAAAGTCCATGGCCGCACGGATGACCGTCTCAGCGCTGCGATCCCGCTCCCTGTCCAGCATGCGCAGCAGGGCCGTCCCCAGTTTTTTCTTCTGAAAAAGATGCCGGGGGTCGACCTTCCCCGCGAACACCGCGTCCGTGATACCATGGGATTTAAAGAAACGTGCGATCTCGGATACCTCGCTCACGCCGAACCAGGCCAGCGTGCCGCCCTGTTCCTCCAGCAACGGGTCCGCCTCATCCCGGATGGCGGCGGTCACGCAGAAATACCCTCGGCCCAGAGCCTGATCTCGGATGAGGGCGGGCGACTCCCCGGAACCGGCGATCACGCCAAGTCTTTTTTCCATTCGTCGGACAATTTTTTCACGATCCCCCGTTTGGACGACCGGATGAATGAAAGCAGTTCGTCCCGGTCTTCACCGGGGGGAAATTCCCCTTCGATCCGCTCAATGGCCTGGGCGGTGTTCAGGTCGGAAAAAAAGATGAGCCGGAACATGCCCTTTATAGCCTTGATCCTTTCGCGCGGGAATCCCAGCCGCCGCAGCCCGATGGCATTGGTCCCGTAGATGAGCGGAGGGCGGCCGCCCGCCACTTTGCAGAACGGCAGGACGTCCTGCGTGATGACGGAGTATCCGCCGATATAGGCATACCTTCCGATCCGGCAGAACTGATGAACGCCCGTGAAGGCGCTGATCTGCACATGATCATCGACAAGGCAGTGTCCCGCCAGGGTCACTCCGTTCATGAAGACGATCCGGCTGCCCACCTGACAGTCATGGGCGATATGCGAATAGGCCATGAAATAATTATCATCCCCGATCCGGGTGGTCCCCACGTCCTTGGCGGTTCCCCGGTTCACGGTCATGAATTCACGGAAGAGGTTGCGGTCCCCGATCTCGACTCGAGTATCTTCCTGCTGGTAGCCGACATCCTGAGGTTCGGTGCCCACAGCGGAATAGGGAAAAAACCGGCCGTCCTCACCCACCGCCGTGTGCCCCGTGATATACACATGGGCATCGAGCCGGGTGTTCTTCCCCAGGGATACAAACTCGTCGATCACACAAGCCGGTCCGATCTGGACACCGTGATCCAACTGGGCCCGAGGATGGACGGCAGCCGAGGGATGGATCCGTGTCTCAGGATTCTCCATCCCGTTCCTCAAGCTCGACCACGGACGCCATGATCTCGGACTCTGTGACCAGCTGGCCGTCGACATAGGCCTTGGCCTCGATCTGACAGAATCCTTTCTTGTATTTCAGCAGGTTGACATGCATCTCCAACTGATCGCCCGGGACCACAGGCTTGCGGAACTTCGTGTTGTTGATTTTGCTCAAGAATACCAGTTTCTTTTCGGGATCCGGGAGAGAGTGGAACAGCAGGACTCCTCCCGCCTGCGCCAGCGCTTCGATGATCAGCACGCCGGGCATGACCTTGAGCTGGGGGAAGTGCCCCTGAAAGAAGGGCTCATTGCATGTCACATTCTTCAAGGCCACAATAGACTCACCCGCCTTGATCTCCAGGACACGGTCGACGAGCAGGAAGGGATATCGATGGGGAAGTATCCCCATGATCTTTTCTATGTCGAAGACAGGAGTATTATTTTTTTGTGGGGGCTTTTGAGGCATCGTATCTTTGAATGACTTCCTGCGTAATTTCTATGCTGGGACTGAAGTAGATCGCCCCGCTCTTACCCAGGTCGAAGATTACATCCATGCCATTTTCCTTCCCCATCTGTTCGATGATAGGGAGCAGTTCATTCTGGATCCGCTGGAACAGGCGATCCGCCAGTTCATTCATCTCGCGGCCCGCATCCTCAAAATAACGGTTCCTCTCCGTCTGTTTCCGCTGCAGGTCCGAAGACAGGTTGCGGAGCGCCTCCGGAGTCAGGGTGAGTCTTTGAGTGTTGAGTCTGGTCTGGAGCTCCTGGATCTCCTGGTCTCTACGGGAGAGCTCGGCCTGATTCCTCTTGTCCTTATCCTGAAGCTGGGCCAGGACCCTTTTGCCTTCCGCTGATTTTTCCAACACTTCCTGCGAATTTACCACGCCGATCTTGATGATCTGCTGGGCCAGGCCGCTGGAAGCCAGAGCTGCGATCATCAGAGCCATTATGATGAGCTTGGCTGTGCTTCTGTACATCTCACATTCCTCCTCTAAACGTTAAATACCTTCCAGGCGCTCAAAACGTGGTTCCGATGGCAAACCTGAAGTTATAGTTCGAGTCTCCTCGATAGATCAAGCGGTTATTATACGCAAAAATCAAACGAAAGGGAACTCTTAATGCGGGAACAAAGATCCGCATCTCTATGCCTGCGGAGGTGTACATGTCATCGAACCGGAATTTCTGATGCTGCGCTAGGGCATTGCCGGCGTCGAAGAACAGGATCGTATACAGGGGCCCGCTCAAGGGGATGATGTATTCCGCGTTGAACACCAGCGACTTGTCCCCGCCAACATTGACCCCGTTCTCATCGCGCGGCCCGATGGTGTAGATCTCATAGCCGCGGATCGACCGTTCCCCTCCCAGGAAGTAGCGCTCCCAGAACGGGACCTCGGTGGTGCCGCTGCCCAGAGGCTCGATGAACGAGTATTCGGCATGCAGGCCGATCGACTGACGCCCGATGGTGCGGATGTAGCGGGTGAGCTCGAACCGGGGCTTTATCATGTCCACGTCCCCGCCCAGGGCGCCTCCTGCGAACTTGACCGAGGCCAGGTAGAGCCCGCCGCTGCTGGGAGTTAGGGGGCTGTCCACAGTGCTCCGGTACAGGGTAGGCGTGATCGAACTGATGTTGTATTTCCCGTAGCTGTAATACGGCGACGCATAGCCGCCGGTCATACCGGTACCGTAGGGATTTTGGTAGGGATTGTAGATCGGACCTTCCAAGTCTCCCTCATAAGGGCTGACGTTGAGGTTCTCATAGCTGTACACGAGGCTTCCACGCAGATATCCCCGGATACGGGCGCTGAAATTTGTGCTCACCCCGCGGCTGCGGCGGCTGAACAAACCCACATAGATCATCGACTGGTCGTGGATACGGAAGCCCAGGTTGAGGGGCAGGTCGAAAAGGTAGGGCTCGGTGAATCCGAAGGAATAGTTCTTGATGAGCCTCCCGTACTGGACTGCCAGTTCCAGCTTCTCCCCCGCCCCGAGGAAGTTGACAGTCGAGTAGCTGACCGAGACGAAGGTGCCCTGGTATCCGCTGTAGCCGGCGGAGAACTGGATGTTGTTCCGCTGCAGCTCGATGAGCTTGATGTCCACATCCAGCTGGGTGGGGTCTTCGGGATTGGGGCGGATGTCCGGGTCGCCTTCCAGTTCCACCAGGCCGAGCTGATTCAGGCGCAGGAGGCTGTCCTTGAACATGGCGAAGCTGAAGCGGTCTCCCTCCCGCATCCTCATCTCCCGGCGGATCACCTTGTCTTTGGTGAAGGTGTTGCCCTTAAATTCCAGCCGGTTGAGGTAGGCCACCTCGCCCTCGAACATGTGGAAGGTGAGGTTGACCCGCTTACGCTTGGGGTCGAGCTTTTCCACCGGCCGGGCCTGGGCGTAGATGTAACCCCAGTCCCGGTAGGCTTCCTCGATCTTTTCCTTGGCTTCCTCACGCACCCCGGTGCGGTAGACATCGCCTTCCTTGAATTTTATGAAGGTCCGCAGGTATTTGGCCGTGAAGAACTGATTGCCCTCGATGGCCACCTCGCCGACAGTGTAGCGGTAGCCGGCTTCCACGGGCACGATGATCCGCATCATGGGCTGTGTTTTCAAGAAGATCGAGGTCTTGTCCATCTCCTCGAAGCGAGGCTCTCCGATGGTGGCCTCCATGTAGCCGTGTTCCTGGAGCTTCGTCTTCAAACTGGCCAGGTCATTAGCGACCTCGTTCATCTTGAATGCGTCTTTTCCCGTGATCCAGGCGATGATCCCGTGCTTTTTGTTCTCCGAAAACGCCGACATAAGCGTGGCGTTGGACAGCTTGGGATTCCCCTCGAAGACGATCGCCCCCACACGGACCTTGGGGCCCTCATCGATCTCGAAGATAACCTCCATCTCATTCTGGCCCTTGGGATTCGCCCGGGCCTCGACTTTTCCGGCCGGCAGGCCCTTCTCCACCAGAAGCTCCTTGATCGTCTCCTCGGCCCGGCGGATCTTGTGCTGGCTGTAGTAGGAATAGGGCAGCATATACGCGTCCTTCTCCTTCAGCCGGTTGACGATGTCCTTCTCTTTCACTTTCTTCCCGGCCTTGAAAGTGATTTCCTTGATGATGGGATTCTCTTCCACGATGATCCGGAGGATCTTGCCGTGCTGTCCCTCCGACTCCTCGATCCGGATATCGGCGAAAAAACCGGTCGCCCACAGGACCTTGAAGTCCTTGCGGAACAGGTCCTGGCTGTAAAAATCACCGACACGGGAGGAGAGGTAATACTGGATGGTCTCCTTGGTAACCCGCTGGTTGCCGGTGATTTCTATTTTTTCGATGACCTCCTGCCCGTGGACAAGAAGGGGCATGAGGCACAGGATCAGACATAGAACAATCCTCTTCATAGTACTTTCCTTATACCATATTCTCCGGGAAAAATAAAGGCGGACGGCCCCGCCGGACAGGCCCGTCCGCATACGTAATCTACTGATAACAATCGAGTAATATCTTTCGCGGGACAGATATATCGGCTCACGTTACTATAACCTCCGGACAGGGAAAAAAGTTTCATACCGGCGCCCCGGGTGTGCCGGTCAGAGCCGGGCCAGCCGCCCGGATTCCATGAGGTAGGTGTGCTGACAGAACTCCGCCACTTTTTCGTTGTGCGTGACGATCACCGAGGAAAGGCCTTTCTGGTGGTGGAGATCCTGGATAAGCTCCAGGATCCTCTTCCCTGTCAGCCAGTCCAGGTTGCCGGTCGGTTCATCGGCCAGGAGCAGGGCGGGCTCGCTGACCAGGGCCCGGGCAATGGCGATCCGCTGCTGTTCCCCGCCGGAGAGCTGCCCGGGCCGGAGCAGTTCCTTGTCGCGGAGCGAGACCTCCTCCAGCATCTTGCGGGCTCTCTCCTGCGCCTCACGGCGCTTCACCCCGCGGATCAGCAGCGGGAAGCTGATGTTCTCCACCGAATTGAATTCGGGGAGAAGATGATAGAACTGAAATATGAATGCGATCTTCCGGTTGCGAATCTCGGCCTTCTCAGCTTCGGTCTTGCTCGAGATGTCCTCGCCGTCCAGGACGATCCGGCCCCGTGTGGGCGAGTCCAGCAGTCCCAGCAGGTTCAGGAGCGTGGTCTTGCCCACGCCGGACATGCCCATGACAGCTACCAGCTCGCCTTTCTCCAACTGGAAGCTCAGGTCTTCGAACACGCACAGGGTGCCATTGGGAAGGGGGTAATCCTTGCCCAGGCCTTCGATTTTGAGGATCGTCTTTGGGTTATTCATATTTCAAGGCATTCACCGGATCGACTCTGGCCGCCCGGTAGGAGGGGAAGAGCGTGGACAGGAAGCTGATCAGGAGCGCCACGCCGACGATGGCCAGGAGATCCAGAACTTTGATCCGGAACGGGACAAAGGGGATCATGTAGATGTGTACAGGCAGCTTGATCAGCTGGAAGGTGTTGGCCAGGAAGCACCACAGCAGGCCCAACCCGGTTCCGATGATCGTGCCGAAGACACCGATCATCGCCCCCTGCAGGAAGAAGATCCGCATGATACTGCGGGAGGAGGCGCCCATGGCCTTGAGCACGCCGATGTCCCGGGTCTTTTCCATGACCATGAGGATCAGGGTGGCGATGATGTTTAGCGCCGCCACGATCACGATCAATGTGATGGTGAAGAACATGAGCCGCTTCTCCAGCTTCAAGGCGGAAAAGAGCGATTCGTTCATCTCCATCCAGGTGATGGCATAACTTTCATCAGGCAAGAATTCCCGGATGCGGTCCCGGATCTCGGGCGCATCGAAGATCCGATCGATGCGGATCTGGACGAGGTGGATATTTTCGCCCAGGCCGAAGATCCTCTGCCCGGCATCCAACCAGATGAGGGCCTGGGTGGAGTCCCATTCATACAGACCGGTCGCATAGATCCCGGTCACGCGAAAACGTTTGGTTTTCGGAGAGATGCCCAGCGGGGACAGCCGGTTGGACGGGGCCAGAGCCGTGACCACATCCCCCACTCCGGCTCCCAGTTTGAAGGCCAGGTCACGGCCGAGCAGGATGCCGTCCCGCCTGGCCCCCCGTTCCGGGAGGTCGCCCCTTTCCAGCTCCTTGAGCCAGCTGGAGTGGGGCAGTTCCCGCTCGAAATCAACGCCGCGCAGGACCGCTCCCTCGCTCTTATAGGGCCCCTGGATCATCACTGTGTTAAAAACAATCGGAGTCACGGACACGATTCCCTCCATCTCCGCAACCCGGTCCATAAAGGGCGTGTAATCCGTCAGCCCGTTGCCCGACATGTCGTTGACCATGACATGGGCGGTCGAACCCAGGATCTTTTCCTGTACGTCGTCCTGGAAGCCTGTGATGAGGGCAATGGCGATGATCAGCGCCATGACGCCGATGGTGATGCCCAGGGTGGAGATGGAGGTGATGACCGAGATGAATGCCTGTTTGCGCCTGGCGGTCAGGTAGCGGCGGGCGATGAACCATTCGTACGACATCGTTATGCTACAGCGTAAGTTTTCCCGTCACTCCCGTCAAGCTCTTTCAGGTCTTTGGCCGGAGAAGCGGGAAGAGGATGACCTCGCGGATGGACTTCCGGTCCGCGAACAGCATGACCAGCCGGTCGATCCCGATCCCCTCCCCCCCGGTGGGAGGCAGTCCGTACTCCAGGGCATTGATGTAGTCTTCATCGATCACATGGGACTCTTCATCGCCCTTTTTCCTGGCTTCCGCCTGCTGTTCGAATCTTCTCCGCTGCTCGGCCGGGTCGGAGAGCTCGCTGAAGGCGTTCGCGATCTCCATGCCGGCAACCATGAGCTCGAAACGCTGGGCCTCATCCGGGTTCTCGGGTGACGCCTTGGCCAGGGGTGAGATCTCCTTGGGGGGGTTCATCACAAAAGTGGGTTGGACCAGGTTCTGCTTGACATGCTTGTCGAAGATGACATCCAGCGCCTTCCCATACGTCGGGGCCGCCCCTTCCCCGGCCAGGGTAACGGCCAGCTCGATGATGCTGTCGTGGTCGTCGAAGCGGGCCGGGGCCAGGCCGCTGTATTCGGACAGGGCATCCATGAACTTGATCCGCTTCCAGGGTCGTTCGAGGGAGATCGTCTGTTCTCCGTAGGTCAGCCGGTCGGTCCCCAGGAGGTCGACCGCCAGGCCGTGGATCAGCTCTTCGGTCATGTTCATCATGTCGTGGTAATCGGCATAGGCCTCATAGAACTCCAGCATGGTGAACTCGGGATTGTGCTCGGTGGATATCCCCTCGTTGCGGAAGCTGCGGTTGATCTCATACACCTTGGTCATGCCCCCTACGGTCAGGCGTTTGAGGTAGAGTTCGGGGGCGATCCTCAGGTAAAGCTCCATCCCCAAGGCATTGTGAAAAGTCTGGAATGGCTTGGCCAGCGCCCCTCCCGGGATGGCGTGCATCATGGGGGTTTCCACCTCGATGTAGCCGCGCTCGTTGAAGTAATCCCGGATCCCGGCGATGATCCGGCTCCGCAAGCGGAAAATCCGGGCCGTATCCGGATTGACGATCAGATCGAGATATCTCTTGCGGAAACGCAGCTCCACATCCTGCAGCCCGTGCCACTTCTCAGGCAGGGGGTGGAGGCACTTGGCCAGGAAATGCCATTTTGCGGCCAGGATGGTCAGCTCCCCTGTTCGGGTCTTGAACAGGTCACCCTCCACGGCCACCATATCCCCGATGTCGATCAAGGAAAACAGCCCGAACCCTTCCTGGCCGACCTTATCCGCCCTGAGATAGGCCTGCAGCTTGGCCTCGCTGTCCTGGATGTGGAAAAAAACGGCGCGCCCCATCCTGCGGATGGACACGATGCGGCCGGGTACGACCACATGGATTTCCGCGGATTCCAGTTCCTCTCCCCCACTCTCGGAATAGGCGGAGACGATGTCGTGGATGGAATGGGTCACAGGGATCTTGTGCGGGAAAAGGTCGACCCCCGCCTCCTCCAGCTTCCGCATCTTGTCCCGGCGCACGGCCTCCTGTTCGCTCAAGCCTTCGTTCTTATCGGTCTTGGCATCACTCATGGCCCTCTTCCTTCAAAGTATTCAGTATCTCATCCGATCTGCGGTGCAGCGCGTCCAGAATCCCATTGATAAAGGCGGCGGATTGTTCCCCGCTGTATTTCTTGGCGATCTCGAGGGCCTCGTTGATGACGATTCCCGGCGCCAGCCGCTCCCCCCAAAACAGTTCGTATGCCGCGATCCGCAGGATGTTGCGATCCACCAGTACCATACGAGACACGCGCCAGTTCTTGGACACAGACTGGATGATGTCATCGATCCGGGATCTGTGTGCGCTGATCCCCTCGACCAGGCTCTCGCAGTGCCGGCGTTCGTCCTCGCTGACTTTCTTGTCCTGCCAGTACTGCCGGAAGATCAGATCCGGCGGGGTCTCGTCGAACTCCAGCTGGAAGAGGATCTGGAGGGCTCGCTCCCGGGCGTTTCTTCTAGTGCCCATTACAGAAGCGAGTCCTCATCTCAGACCGGCTTCCTTTTCCAGGTTGATGGTCTCGATCAGCGCAAAAGCAGCGTCGTAGCCTTTGTTACCTGCCTTGGCGCCGGCTCTTTCAATCCCCTGTTCGATGGTATCCACGGTCAGGATGCCGAAGGACACGGGCACGCCCTCCTCCATGGAGATCTGGGCCAGTCCTTTGGTGACCTCGGCACTCAAAAAGTCGAAGTGCGGGGTGTCGCCCCGGATCAAAGCTCCGATACACAGGATCCCGTCGAAATCCTTGGATCGTGCCAGTTTTTTCGCCACTCCCGGCACCTCGAAAGAGCCGGGAACCTTATATAAGGACAGATCGTCGTCTTCGGCTCCCAGCTTGTGCAGGGCGTCCAGGGCACCATCCAGCAGCCGTTCGGAGATGAACTGGTTGAACCGGCTGAGGATGATCCCGATCTTAAATCCCTTGGCTTGCAGCTTGCCTTCATATATTTTCATGGGTCTCTCCCTTGTCACTTTCCCTGAAAGTCAGGTTTCCGCTTCTCCAGGAAGGCCTTGGTGCCTTCCTTGCTGTCCTCGGTGGCACAGCATTTCCCGAAGAGCTCGGCCTCCAACAGCAGGGCCTCATCCATGGGAATGTCGAAGCCCGAGTTCACGGCCTCGATCCCGAACTTCAAGGCCAGCGGACCGTTGGCCGCCATCTCCTCCGCCAGGGCTTCGCAGTTGGCATGCAGCTCATCCAGAGGAACCACGCGGTTGACAAGGCCGATCTCCAGCGCCTCCCGGGCACCGATGATCTTTCCGGTCAGGATCAGCTCCATGGCCTGGCCCTTGCCCACAAGGCGCGACAACCTCTGGGTACCGCCGAATCCCGGGATGAGTCCCAGTTTGACCTCGGGCTGGCCCATCTTGGCATTCTCTGAGGCGATGCGGACATGACAGGACAGGGCCATCTCGGTTCCCCCGCCGAGGGCGAAGCCGTTGACCGCGGCGATCACGGGCTTGGGGAAATTCTCTATCAGCTTTGTCAGCTCCTGGCCGTTGAGGACATAGTCTTTCCCGGTATCCAGGTCCAGCCCGGCCAGTTCCCCGATGTCCGCCCCGGCGATGAACGCCTTCTCACCGGAGCCCGTCAGGATCACAGCCTTGACCTCGGTGTCGAACAGGTAAGCGCGGAATGCTTCGATCATCTCATTGACGGTCTCCCTGTTCAGGGCGTTGAGCTTGTCCGGCCGGTTTATGATAACCCAGCCGATATTTTTCTCGACCTTGGTGAGCAGGTTTTTAAAAGCCATCTTGCCTCCTCGTGTTCTGTGTATCCTGAGTGTTTCAGCCTGAGATCTTTCTTCCGTAGAAACGGTATTTCTTATAGATCTCCCCTCCGATGGAGGACACGAAGCGGTTGACGGCATCGTTGTCCTCCAGCTGCCAGGACGTCTCTGCCCAGGTGTATCCTTTCGCCAGGCTGTTCTTTTCCAGATGCCAGTACAGCAGATAGCTGAGCCCCGTCATCCGGTATTCCTTCAAGATCCCGAACACGACGGCCCGGATCCCCGTGATTTTGCGCTTGTAATAGAGCAGCTTCAGGAGGCCGAAGGGCAGGAGCCTTCCGTTCATCTTGATGAGGGCCTCGTTGTAGTTGGGAAGCCCGAAGGCAAAGCCCACCGGCTTTCCCTTGTCCTCCGCCAGGATGACGATATCCCAATCCGCCAGCTGCTTCATGCTGTCGGCCATGTGGTCAAGCTCGTGATCGGTCCAGGGCACGAATCCCCAGTTCCGCTCCCAGCCGTGGTTGTAGACGTAGCGGATCTTTTCCACATCCTCTTTCAAGGTCTTGGGATTCACGGTCCTGAGTTTGATGGTGGAGGATCGCTCCACCCTTTTCACGATGGCCTCCACTTTCTGAGCGGTAGCGTGGTCCTTGTTCATGTAAAAGGCGTACAGATCCTTGACCTTGCTCAGTCCGGCCTGCTCCATGAGATCCAGATAGTAGGGAGGGTTGTAGCTCATCATGACAACCGGGGGAGAATCGAAGCCTTCCAGCAAAAAGGCACACTCGTCGTTCATGGAGAGGTTCATCGGACCCCGGAGGATCTCCATCCCCCGCTCCAGGCCCCACGCCGCGACCTGATCGAGCAGCGCCTTGGCCACCTCGATATCATCGAGGCTTTCGTACATCCCGAAAAAGGCCACCTTCTCGTTGTGCACCTGGTTATGATTGTCGTCTATGATAGCCGCGATCCGGCCGGCGAGGGCTCCGTCCTTGAACGCGAGGAACAGATCCATCTCCGCATGTTCGAAAAAGGGATTCTTGTTGCGGTCCAGCCGCTCCTTGACGTCCAGGATCAGTGGGGGCACCCAGTTGGGGTCTCCCTTGTACACCGCCCAGGGAAACTTGATAAATTTCCTCAGGGCTTTTTTCGTTTCGACCTTGTCAATGCGTATGCCGCTCACCGTTCGTCCCTCCTCAGGTTCATCTAGGGTGCGCATATCTTAACAAATGCATCTCCATTATGCACGCACTTATTCCTCTGAATGATTCATCAAAACCGCTCCACTGCGGTGCGTTTGTGTTACCCCGGATTTCTGTTATACTCTTAGGCACACCGAATCCCAAGGAGGATGGCATGAAGGATGCTCCCCAGGCAAAGGAACTCCCGCCGGAGAAGCTGTATCAGCACATCGATCCGGGGCTGCTGCCCTTTGACACGACCGAGGAATGCAAGCGATGCGAAAGCATCATAGGCCAGGAACGGGCCCTGAAATCGATCCAGACCGGCTTGGACATCAAAAGCCAGGGCTTCAATATCTTCATAACCGGGATGCTGGGCACGGGGAGGACCACCACGATCAAACAATTCCTGGACAAGGTCGGAAAGACCAAGGTCAAACCGGACGACATCCTGTATGTGAACAACTTCAAAGCCGCAGATGAGCCGACCCTGATCACACTCCCGGCCGGGAAGGGCAGGCTGTTTAAGGAGGAGATGAAGCAGCTCATCGAAATCCTCCAGATCAACATCCCCGAGCTGCTGAAGAGCCCGTATTACACGGAGAAACGGGACAGCCTCATCGAGGAGCAGCAGAGCAAACAGAAGGCGTCCCTGAAAAAATTCGAAGAGGAAGTCGCCAAAGAAGGCTTTTCCGTCATCCAGGTGCAGATCGGCACCTTTGTCAAGCCCGACCTCATGCCCGTCATCAAGGGAAAGCCCACGACCTTTGATAATCTGGAGGCCCAGACCAGGAAAGACAAATTCCCCCAGGAAACCCTGGAACAGCTGCATAAAAAATACCAAGACCTGACCGGCAAGCTCGAGCAGGTCTTCAAGTTCATGAAAGAAACCGAAGAGAAGATACGTGAGCTCCTCAAGGAATGGGACAAAAAGTCTATCACGCCCATCATTAAGCAGGCCACCGACGATCTCCGGAAAAAATTCCCGTTCCAGAAGATCAGCGACCACCTCGATCATGTCGAGGAAAGCCTCAACAAGAACGTGGGTCTTTTCAAAGCCCAGAAACCGGAGCAGAAACCCAAAGAACCCGGCGATCCCTTCTTGCCCTTTGAAGTTAACCTGATCATCGACAATTCGGACCTGAAAAAGGCACCGGTGGTCATGGAGACCAATCCCAGCTACGTGAACTTGTTCGGTTCCATCGAGTCCACCATAAACCGGTTCGGATTCACGCAGACCGACTTCACCAAGATCAAAGCCGGCTCATTCCTCAAGGCCAACGGCGGCTATCTGGTTATCAATGCCCTGGAGGCGCTGATGGAACCGGGTGTGTGGCCCAGCCTGAAGCGTACGCTCCGCAACCAGACACTGGAGATCCAGAACTACACGTCCCTGTTCCTTTTCTCCGCCTCTCGACTCAAGCCCGAACCCATAAAGATCAACTTGAAGGTGATCATGATCGGAGATTCGTTCCTCTACAATATGCTGTTCTACCAGGACGATGATTTTAAGAAGATCTTCAAGATCAAGGCCGAGTTCGATTCGGTGACCCCGCTGAGCAAGAAAACCCTTATGGAGTACGCCGATTTTGTCAGGAAGATCACCGACGAGGATGAGCTCCGGCCGGTGGATAAACAGGCCATCGCGGCCCTGATGGAGTACAGCATCCGCCTGGCGGGCCATCACAAGAAACTCTCCACGCGATTCCACCATCTGGCCGATGTGGTCAGGGAGGGCAATTACTGGGCCGGGAAAGATAACAGCCCGACGGTGAACCGGAAACACATCGAAGAGGCCATCCGGGAACGATTCGAGCGCGTCAGCCTGATCGAGGACAAGATCCAGGAGATGATCGAAGACGGCACCATCATGATCGACTCCAAGGGATCCGTGGTGGGACAGGTCAACGGCCTCTCGGTCTACACGCTGGGGCAGTACGCCTTCGGCAAACCGACGCGCATCACGGCCTCCACCTCGGTGGGACGGGCGGGAGTCATCAACATCGAGAGAGAGTCGGACCTGAGCGGACGCACCCACAACAAGGGTGTCCTGATCCTGGGCGGCTACCTGCGCGGAAAATACGCACAGGACAAGCCCTTTTCGCTCTCCGCCAGCCTGGCATTTGAGCAGGCGTATTCCGGAGTGGACGGCGACAGCGCCTCCTCGACCGAAGTGTATGCGATCCTTTCCAGCCTGTCCAAGCTGCCCCTCCGCCAGGACATCGCGGTCACCGGATCGCTGAACCAGAAGGGCCAGATACAGCCCATAGGCGGTGTCAACGAGAAAATCGAAGGCTTCTTCGATGTGTGCAAAGCCCGCCGGCTGACCGGTACCCAGGGGGTCATCATCCCCCACCAGAACGTAAGCAACCTGATGCTGCGCAAAGATGTGCTCGAGGCTGTGCGGAACGGCCTCTTCCATGTTTACGCCGTGAAGACCATCGATCAGGGGATAGAGATCCTGACAGGAGTCAAGGCCGGCCGCAGGAAAAAGGACGGCACCCTCGAAGAGGGCACGGTGCACTTTCTGGTGGATCAGGAGCTGCATCGCCTGGCCGCCAGCTGGAAGACCTTCGATCAGAAAAACGACAAGAACAAGAAAGACTAAAACCCGACCCGTTTTTTGAGGGCCCGGATCTCAAGCTCGGACAGGTTCCGCCAACACCCGGGGCCCAACCTCCCGAGCGACAGGCCTGCAAAACGCAGCCGCTTCAAAACCAGGACGAGGTGTCCCTGGGACTCGAACATTCGGCGGACCTCCCGCTTGCGGCCTTCGTGGATCTCAACCTCCAGCCAGCTGTGCCTGGCTCCCAAAGACACAGGCTTTACCCGGGCCGGAGCCGTCTTTTTCCCGTAGAGGTAAACACCCCGCCTCAACGCCTCCAGGTTCGCCTCCGCAGGCCGGCCTTTCACCTTGACCCTGTACAGCTTCTTGACGCCGTAGCGGGGGTGCATCAGGCGGTGGGCCAGCTCGCCGTCATTGGTCAGGAGAAGCAGGCCCTCGCTCTCCAGGTCGAGCCGTCCGATGGGAAAAACACCGGAGGCCCGGGGAGGCAGGAGCTCCATCACCGTGGGCCGTTGGAAAGGATCTTTCCGGGTCACAAGACAGCCGGGCGGTTTGTGAAGCATCAGATAGACCTTTTCCTCAGAAGGATGAATCGTCCGGCCGTCCACCTCTATCCGATCCCGGTCGGTGTCGATCTTGTGTCCCAGGGTGCGGACGACGCTGCCGTTGATCTTGACCTTCCCCTCGCTGATGAGACGGTCGGCCGCGCGGCGTGAAGCCAGGCCGGATTGGGCGATGTATTTGTTGAGGCGGACCTGCATCGGAAGGCTCAGGCGGGGTGATGCGGTTTGGCCAGGAATTCCAGGATCCGGAGATCGAAAAAGTCCTGTGCGTGCGCCGCCTTCAGAAGCAGCGCAGTGTCGGCGCCTTCGCTGGTCCCCCCGATGGAGATGCAGGGGCGCGCGGTGGTGATCTTGCCTGCATCCGCGGACATCAAGGCGATCTCCACGGCCACCTTGGTGCCCTGTCCGAATAGACGCAGGGTGTAGGCGATGATCTCGTCGAGCTCGTAGGTATTCAGCTTTTTCCGGACCGCCCGGTTGACCCCGCCCAGGGCATGCTGACATGTCAGCACCTGCGCCCCCGCGTTTTCCAGTTTCCGACGCACATCCGGCGGCAGCTGCTGGAAGTCGGGACGGATGAAACCCGTGGAGTGAGTGACGATCACCAGGCTTTCTCCCGGGAAATAACCCAGCGCCTGTACACCGGTTTCACCGGTCGTGGTGGCCACCACGACCTGATCCACATTCAGTTCCCGGGCCCTCTGAGATGCGACCTCCAGAGTGCGGCGGGTGCTGGCCTTCCCGCCCTGTTTGAAGTAGACGCAGGGAACAGCGATCTCATCTCCAGCTGCTTCGTTTTCTCCGCTCATCTCCACCTCCTGCTTTGATTGTACGAAAATAAGAGAATATCCTCAAATCTGTTGTTTCCGGAAGTATCCTCAATTCCGTGATGTTGGGCTCTATTAATGTATGTGTTTGGGGAAGCAGGTCAAGGCGACATTGTAGGCTCCCGCCTTTCTGAACGATTCATAGAAGTTACCGGCCAAACATTGTGGACGACCGAGCGACGTTCGGAAGCCGGCCATCTTCAGTCCGAGCGCATGGGGAGGTGGGCGGGTCTTCCGCTCGGACTGAATAGGCCGGGAAGTGAGGATGTTTATCCCCACAACCTTTTTATTCCTCTTCCGTACCTGTTAGTGTAGAATGAAAAACGAACTTTAGGGTAAAAAATGGCGCGTGTGCATGTCGGCGAATCCATCTCCATGGCCATGGGCTCTCTGTGGGGCCACAAGCTGAGGACGTTTCTCACCCTGCTGGGGATCATCATCGGGGTCCTGACCATCATCGCGGTGGTCTCCATCATCCAGGGGCTCAACGACTATGTCTACACCAAATTCGCCTTTTTCGGCGCCAACGATTTCTCCGTTACCAGGACCTCCTTTATGAGCATATCCATCGAAGAGTTGAGGAAGCAGCAGAAGCGCAAGAACCTGACTCTCGACGACATGCGGCTGCTCCAGCGGCGCTGCCGGCACTGCGAGCTGATCGGGGCTTCGGTGTCCACGGGCCGTTCCGTGAAATACAGGAATCAGTATCTCAAGGCTGTCGCCATCAGCGGGATTACCTACCAGGACCATCTGATCGGGAGCGTCATGGAGCTGGAACGCGGCCGCCACATCCGGAAGGAGGACGAGGGACGCTCCCGTTCCGTCTGCATCATCGGAGCCGATGTGAGGGACAATCTCTTCCCCTACCTGGATCCTCTGGGCAAGCGGCTCAAGGTTGGGAGTCACAACTTCCTGATCATCGGCGTGGCCGAGGCCAAAGGGAAGCTCCTGGGTTTCAGCCAGGACAATTTCGTGCGCATCCCCATCTCCACCTTTCAGAAGCTCTACGGCTCGCGGCAGAGTGTCAGCATCAACATCCACACGGCCTCTCAGGAGCAGATGGAACTGGCGCAGGATGAGGTCCGCACGATGCTGCGCTCCAAGCGGCATGTCCCCTTTGGTGAGCCCGACGATTTTTCATTCCGGACATCGGACCAGTTCATAGACATCTACAAATCCGCCACCACCGGGATCTACTTCGCCATGATCGCCATCGCCTCCCTGGCCCTGCTGGTGGGCGGCATCGTGGTCATGAACATCATGCTGGTGGCGGTCACGGAACGGACCAGTGAGATCGGCATCCGCATGGCCATCGGCGCAAGGCGCAGCGACATCCTCCTCCAGTTCCTGGTCGAGGCCGCCACCATGTCGACCGTGGGTGGGGCCATAGGCATCATCCTGGGCTTCGCCTTGGCTCAAGCTGTATCGGCCGCCACCTCCATGCCTTCCAGCATCGATCCGGCCTCCATCGTCGTGGCCATCTGTCTGTCCGCGTCGGTCGGCCTCTTTTTTGGCATATATCCCGCCAACAAAGCAGCCAAGCTCGATCCCATCCAGGCGCTGAGGACGGAACGATGAGGGCGGGAATCGCGCAGGAGATCGTCCGGATGGCCGTGGATTCCATCCGCTCCCACAAGCTGCGCTCCCTCCTCACCCTCCTGGGGATCATGATCGGGGTCATGACCGTCATCGCCATGGTCTCGGTCATCCAGGGCCTGAACGAGACATTCCTGGGAGAGTTGGAGTCCGCAGGTTCCGACATCATCATCGTCAGCAAGCACGAGCCCGGGATACGGATCGGGAACCTCTCGGAGGAGGACAGGCAGAGAAAAGACCTGACACTGGAGGACGTGGACGCCATACGGGCCGAATGCCCGGCGGTCAGAAGTGTGGCCGTGGACCTGTCGGTGGACTTTTTCGAGAGCATCGCCGTCAAATACCAGAGCACCAAGACCCTCGACACCATCATCCTGGGGATGAACGCCGGCTGGCCCCAGGTCATCACCATCTACAATGCCCAGGAGGGGCGCTTCATCACCGAAGCGGATGTCGCGCACAGGGCCAAGATCTGTGTCCTGGGAGCTGAGGTCAACGAAACACTGTTCCCGCACATGAACGCTATTGGAAAAGACATACGCATCGGGGCGGAAAAATTCACTGTCGTCGGCATACTGGAGAAGCGGGGCAGCATGTTCGGGCAGAGCCGTGACAACCTCCTGGGGATGCCGATCACCACCCTCATGAAATACTTCCCCTATAACATGGAGAACCTGGAGATCCTCGCCGCCCCGGTGGAGCGCCGTCTCTACGATGAGGCGACGGAACAGATCATCAACCTCCTGCGCCGGCAACGGAAGGTGGCGTTCGGAGAACCCAATGACTTCGCGGTGTTCGGACAGGACACGATCATCGATCTCTACAACCAGCTGACGGGAGCAGCCTACATGGTCATGGTCGTCATTTCATCCATCAGCCTGCTGGTGGGCGGCATCGGGGTCATGAACATCATGCTGGTCACAGTCAAGGAGAGGACGCGCGAGATCGGCATCCGCAAGGCCATCGGGGCCCGTTCAGGCGACATCCTGAGGCAGTTCCTGATCGAAGCCGTCTTCCTCACCGGCGCCGGAGGGATTGCTGGGGTCCTCATCGGCTTCCTGATCGCGCTGCTCGTCCGGACCGCCACTCCCCTCCCTGCCACCGTGACCCTCTGGTCCGTCGTGCTGGGTGTGGGCGTAGCGGTCTCCGTGGGCCTGTTTTTCGGGATATTCCCCGCCCAGAAAGCGGCCAAGACCGATCCCATCACCTCTCTCCGTTATGAGTAGGAGAACAAGCTAGACCTTCAGGTTCTGACGGGCGGCTTCGAGTGCTTCGCTCAGCGCGCCCGGTCTGTCCCCGACGAGTTCCACCAGGGATGGCCTTCCCCCGCCCTTGGCATTCAGCAGAGGCGCGACAACGGGAATGAGCTCCCGCAGGTCAAAGGCCACGTCCTCGGAACGCGCCATGACCACATGGGCCCGCTCTCCGGCCCGCACTCCGAAGAGGACGACACGGCCCGGGCTCTGAATTACCTCCAGGGCCAGCTGACGCATATCCTGGGCCGTCCTCTCCCGGAACTGCCCGAGGATGATCGGATCCCGGGAATCCCTGACCAGGTCCCGGGCCTCCTGCTGGATCAGCCGGCTCTGGAGTTTCTTCAAAGACCGCGCATTCTCTTTCTGCTCGGACAAAAGCTTGTCCACGACAGCCGGGAGGTCCTCTTCACCCGCGGAAAACTTACCGGCGACCTCTGAGAGGATCCGGTTCCTCATGCGGCAATCCTCCAGAGCCCTGAACCCGCAGACAAACTCGAAGCGCAGGTTGTTCCGGATCTTCTCACGCTTCAGGAGCTTGATCAGCCCGATCTCTCCCGTCCGCCGGGGGTGGGTCCCGCCACAGGCGGAATAATCGAAGCCGGCCACCTCCACTACCCGGATGCGCCCCGATTTCTTCGGAGGCCTGCGCAGGGGAATGTCGGCAACATCCGATTCCTCCACAAAATAGGTCCGGATCTCCCTATCCTGAAAGGCGGCCCGGTTGGCACAGGACTCGACCCTGTCCTGATCCGGATCGGTGATGGAGCTTAGGGCGATCTCCAGCGTGGACAGCTTCTCGCCCAGATGGAAGGACATGGTCTTCCCCGAAAGCAGCTCGTGGAAGCACTGGGACAACACATGCTGCCCGGCATGCTGCTGCATGTGATCGAACCGTATGTCCCAGTCGATCGTTCCCCTGACTGTTTTCTCCGGCACCTCGTTCTCCAGGATGTGGAGGATCTCGCCCTCCTGCTCAAGCACGTGAAGCACGGTTTCCCTGGAAAGAGTCCCCCTGTCCGCGGGCTGCCCCCCCCCCTCCGGATAGAAGCAGGTCTGGTCCAGGATCAGGGCCGGCTTCCCCTGATACCGGCGCGTGTCCAGCACGGTGGCTTCAAAATCGGTCTGATAGGGATCGTCGAAATACAGCCGCTTGGTTTTGATGGCCATGTCGCCCTCCCTCTCTATGCGGTATCACCCAGGCTCTTGGGTAGCCGCAAGAATGCGCCCGGTGGTCTTGAAATGCGTCTTGGCAAATTTGGCGAGAACCTGCGGACCATAGCGCCGGACCAGGGCCACCCCCGCCTCCTCGACCATGGGCGAGGCTCCTTTAGGGAGCTTCATGTCCGCGTCTTGGGAGAGAAGATAGAGCCGCCGCAGAAACTCGCTGCGTGCGAGTATGGAGGCGGCGGCCACCGCGATGTCCTCTTCCGCCTTGGGTCTCTGGACCAGCTCGATGCTGCGTCCCCTCTTCATGAGCGCGTTCTGGACGAACGACTTGTCCCCGAACTGGTCCGTTATGGCCAGGGTGCAGGGGACGTCCTGCAGGATGTTCTCGATCACTCGGGAGTGGGCCCAGGCAAGCAGGCGGTTCAGGTTGCGGAGCTTGGCGTACAGCTCATTGTACTTCTCCGGCCCGACCGCCACGATGGAATGGTGGTAGCCCTGCATGATGACTTCCGCCAGCTCCCGCACACGGTTGTCGGAGACCCGCTTGCTGTCCCGAACCCCGTATTCCCGCAGCACATCCTCCTGCCCGGCCGGGACGTACACGCCGGCGGCTACCAGGGGGCCGAAATAGTCCCCCTTACCAGACTCGTCGGTCCCCATGTGCCCCTGGGCATCCCTGAACAGATTGGATTGTCTCACTGTATAAGGTTCCGTTCCTTGGCTTCTCTGAGAAGCTCATCCCGGAAAGGCAGGTGGGCGATGTTGATCAGGGCCTCGGTCCGCTCCTTGAGGTTCTTGCCGTGCAGGTAGGCGACACCGTATTCGGTGACCACATACATCACATCGGCCCGGGTGGTGACGACACCGGCGCCCTTCTTGAGGAACGGCACGATCCGGGACATCTCCCCATTCTTGGCGGTTGAAGGCAGGGCGATGATCGGCTTGCCGCCCTTTGAATGGGCCGCTCCCCGGATAAAATCCACCTGCCCCCCGAAACCGGAGTAGATGTAGGTCCCGATGGAATCCGAGCATACCTGCCCTGTGATGTCCACCTCAATGGCGGAGTTGACGGCGACCATGTTGTCGTTCTGGGCCACCTTGAAGGGGTGGTTGGTGTAATCGGTGGGATGCGCCTCGAAGATGGGACTGTTGTGCGCAAACTCGTAGATCCTCTTGGATCCCAGCATAAAGGTCAGGATGATCTTGCCGGGGTGAAAGTTTTTTCTGGTCCCGGTGATGACCCCTGCCTCGATGGCCTCGATCACACCGTCGGAGACCATCTCGGTATGCACCCCGAGATCCCGCCTGTCTTTCAATGCCGCCAGCACCGCGTCCGGGATGCCTCCGATGCCCAGCTGAAGAGTCGCCCCATCCTCAATCAGGTCTGCGATATAACCCCCGATCTTCTGCTCCACATCACTGAAGGGCTTCTTGTGCAGCTCGGGCAGATCGGCCGACATCTCCACGATCTTATGCACCCGTGAAACATGGATGAACGAATCCCCCAGGATGCGGGGCATCTTCTCGTTGACCTGGGCGATCACGATCCTGGCGTTCTCGGCGGCGGCCTTGGACGACAGGACCTCAACCCCATAGCTCATGAATCCGTGTTCATCGGGAGGGGAAAGGTGCATCATGGCCACGTCGATGGGCATCAGGCCGGAATGGAACAGGTTGGGGATCTGGTGGAGGAAGATGGGCACATAATCCGCGCGGCCCTCGTTGATGGCCTTGCGGTCGGCCGGGCCGACGAACAAAGAATTGTGCCGGAAATGGCCCTCCATCTCGGGTGTGGCCAGCGGGTCCCGGCCCAGGAGCAGTACGTGGACCAGCTCCACCCCTTCGAGCTCGTCCCTGCGCGCCGCCAGGGCTTTCATCAGGACATAAGGGGTGGCTGCGTTCCCGCTGACGTACACCCGGTCGTGGCTTTTGATCTCCGCCACGGCTTCTTTGGCGGTGACGAGCTTCTCTTTATAACCATCCACCCAACTCACATTGGTCCTCCCTCACGGTGAATCATGTTGAGATACTTGTGCATCTCGCCGGCAGCCACACGGGCATCACCCATGGCCAGGATGACCGTGGCACCCCCCCGCACAATGTCACCTCCGGCATAGACACCTTCCATGCTGGTCGCCATGGTGTCCCAGTCCACCTCGACGTTGCCCCATTTCCCAACCTCCAGCTCGGGTGTGGTCCGGGTGATGAGCGGGTTGGGACTGTTGCCGATGGCCACCACGACCATGTCCACTTCCATGATGAACTCCGATCCCTCGATGGGAACGGGCCGGCGACGGCCTGAAGAGTCCGGTTCTCCCAGCTCCATGCGCAGGCACTCCATGGCCGTGACCTTGTGGCTCTCATCCCCGATGAATCGGGTCGGTGTTGTGAGGAAATGGAACTCGATCCCCTCTTCCTCGGCATGATGCACCTCCTCAGTGCGGGCAGGCATCTCCACACGGGAGCGCCGGTACACGATGGCCGCCATCTCCGCGCCCAGCCGCTTGGCCGTCCGCACCGAATCCATGGCCACGTTTCCGCCGCCCAAGACCGCCGCGCGCATGGCCGAGGAGACAGGTGTGTCGTAGTGGGGGAAGTGGTGGGCCCGCAGGAGGTTTACCTGGGTCAGGTATTGGTTGGCCGAATAGATCCCGATGAGATTCTCTCCCGGAATCCGCATGAAGTTGGGGAGCCCGGCCCCGGTCCCCACAAAGAAGGCCTCATACCCCTCCTGCTTGAGGTCATCCAGGGTGGCCGTCATCCCCACCACGAAGTTCATCCGGAACTCAACCCCCAGCTTGCGCAGGTAATCGACCTCGGCTTCCAGTATCTTCTTGGGCAGCCGGAATTCCGGGATCCCATACACCAGCACGCCGCCGGCTACATGCAGCGCCTCGAACACGGTGACCTGATGCCCCTTCTTGGCCAGTTCCCCCGCCACGGTCAGGCCAGCCGGGCCCGCGCCCAGGATGGCCACCTTGTGTCCCGTGAAGGGTGGGATCTTGGGGATGAACATGTCTCCTTCCATCCTCTCTGCATCCGCGGCGAAACGTTCCAGGTTGCCGATGGCAACTGGCACTCCCGTGGCCTTTTTCAGATTGCAGACCTCTTCACACTGGGTCTCCTGCGGGCACACACGCCCGCAGATCGAGGGCAGGCTGTTGGTCTCCTTCAGCTTCCGCGCACTTTCGGAATATTTGCCGGCCTCGATGAGCTTGATGAAGGCGGGGATATCGATGCCCACCGGACAGCCGGCCACGCACTGAGGGTTAGCACAGTCGAGGCAGCGCTTGGCCTCTTTCAGGGCCGCCTCAGCCCTCAATCCCAAATTGACTTCCTCGAAGTCCTTGTTCCTCTCATCCGCTTCCCTCTCCGGCATCTTCTGACGCGGCAGCTTCACGCGCTCTTTGACAGGGACGGCCTTGCGCATTTCCTTGCGCCATTCCTCGACGTATCCAGCCTTCTGCCGTGCCTTGAGTTCGGGCGATAGCTCAGTCTTTTTATCTGCCATGTTTAATCTTTCCCAGAGGTTATTCTTTTAACAGGGCTTCCTTCTCCCAGTAACACATCGATCGGATCTCATCCTCGAAATAGGACTTCCGACGGTAGAACAGCTCATCCCAGTCGACGGCATGCCCGTCGAAGTCGGGCCCGTCCACGCAGGCGAACTTGGTGCGGCCGTCGATGGTGCAGCGGCAGGCGCCGCACATCCCGGTCCCGTCCACCATGACCGGATTCAGGCTGACGATGGTCTTGATCCCCTTGGATCGAGTCGCCTCCGAACAGGTGTACATCAGATAGGTGCACCCGATGGAGATCACCCGGTCGAGGCTGGATTTCTTGAGGACGGTGTCGAGCACGCTCGGGATGTAATCCTTGCAGTCAAAAAAGCTGTCGCGGGAGGACACGAAGAACTCATCGCTGTATCTTCTCAGCCGGTCCTCCCAGTACATCAGGAAATTGGCCTTGACATCGATCAGCGTGTAGACGGTGTTGCCGGCCTCCTTCAGTGCGCGCACGATGGGATAGATGGCCCCGATACCGTAGCATCCTCCTGCGCACAACACCGTGCCGAACTTCTCGATCTCGGCCGGTCTTCCCAGAGGGCCCACGTAGACCGGCAGTTCGTCTCCCGCCTCAAGGAGCGTCAGCTTCTGGGTGGAGGTGCCCACGGCCATGAAGACCGACGAAACCGTTCCCTTCTCTGCATCCCAATCCGCGATGGTAAGCGGGATCCGCTCCCCCCGTTCGTCGGGCATGAGCATGATGAACTGTCCGGGCTGGCAGTGGCGAGCCACCTCAGGCGCCTCGACCTCGAGGAGATGGATATTGGGAACCAAACGTTCTCTGCGAATTATCTTGGTCATCATGATCCTCTTTTCAGTCTCACCGCGAACACATGAGAAGCTCGATTATCTGCAAACCGGAATGGAGCCAGGGATGTCACGGCGGTCCCCGGGGCGATGTGTTCGTCAACACGCACATTTCCGGAAAAATTGCCCGCCGGAGACTCGAGGATGACCTTATCCCCTTTCTGGAGTTCCATCAGACCCGCGTCTTCCGGATTCAGAAGGACACGGGACTCATCCCGGAACAGACGGAAGCCCTTATCCTCGCGGCTGAAAACCAGCCCCCGGTAGGAGTCCAGATTGGCCAGGTTGAGCCAGAGCAGCGGGTGTTTCTTGGTTGGCCGGGGCGGAATATCCGGCTGACCCGGCGGCAGAAAAACCGGCTCCTCATCGGGGGGTTCCTTCACGAACAGGTCTCCACCCTCTTTGAGGAAAGTCCCGGTGACCTCGCTCAGGGATGGGACGTCCTTGCGGATGTCCTTCCATATGTCGGAGGCTTTTTTATACTCGGGGACCCGGCTCCCCATCTTCCGTGACAGCTCGTTCAGGATCCACCAGCCCGGGCGTGCGGCTCCTTCGGGTTCGACGACCTGTCGGCAGGGCTGGATCCGCCCCCCGGCGTTCACGAAGATCCCGTCCTCCTCGGCCGAGGTCACAGCGGGGAGGACCACATCGGCTTCCGCGGCCCCTTCATCCCAGAACGCCGTCTGCACCACCAGGAATTCCGGCCTGGCCTGGCGCGGGAGCTTGAAGGGTCCGGTCATATACAGAGCCTTGACCTGCCTGTCTTTCAGCGCCTGCAGGATATCCTCGGAAGCAGCCCAATTTCCGGCCCCGGTTCTGTCCAGCTCCAAGAGGCCGCGCCCGTTGCTCTCCAGGCCCAGCGGGACCAGACGGCCACCGGTCTGCAGGGAGAGGTTCCACAGCGCGGTCAAGACGTCTTCCCCATCCGGCCGTGAGGCCATTTCCGCTCCGAAAAGATACGCCACCGGGCCGGGCGAGGACAGCCGCACGGCCAGACCATGGACAGCCTCGAGTGAGAGTCCCGTATTCTTCTCGAAATCCTTGAGGCTCCATCCCCCCAGGTCTGTGGCAAACGCGGCATGGCCGGGCGCCTTTTCACCCGATTCGTTGTCATCACGCTCCAGGATAAGCTTCGAGATCCCGGTCAGGACCGGTGTTTCGCTGCCGGGATGGTGACGCAGCCGTGTCGCGGCATAGCGGCTGAACGAAAACTCGGGTGAGCTCAGCACGATCAGTTCGGCTCCCCCGTTTTTGACCGCATCGAGGACCTGCAGCCATATTATCGGCTGGGATGCCGCGACATCTGTCCCCAACACCACGATGGTTTCCGCCTCACTGATCGTGGAAGCGTCGTAGTTCAGTCCGGCCTTGATTCCGGCTTTATCCATCAGGTTTTTATACACGCTCGCGGGCGATTGTTCGTGAGGCCTGTACAGGTTCCGGGTCTTGAGGATATCGCCGGCCAGGCGCCGGAGGACATAACCTTCCTCACAGGACGCCTGGGACGACTCGACCAGGGTCACCTCTTCCGCCTTGTAAGCCTTGAGCTTTTGCGCGACAAGTTCCAGGGCCTCGTCCCACTCCACCTCGATCCATTCCTTTTTCTTACGCACCAAGGGTTTCGTGATGCGCTTGGGGCTGTGAACCACATCCTTGAACATAAAACGTCCCTTGACGCAGGCCTGTCCGCCGTTGACCGGACCGTCCTCGGAGGGCCGGCTGAACAGGATGCGATTCTCCCGCGTATGCACATCCATCCGGCATCCGAGGCTGCACAGGGTGCACAGGGTCTGGTGCGTCTTCTCGGGGAGCCCCTCGTATTTCATGCTTTTTTCTGTCAAGGCTCCCGTGGGGCAGACATCCACACAGGCTCCGCAGAACTGGCAGCCGGCCCGGAGTAAAGGCTTGTCCATGGCGGTCCCGACCACCGTCTCTGGACCTCTCTGAGTGAAGGTCAGCGTGGAAAGCCCCCGCACCTCCCGGCAGATCCGTACACAGCGGCCGCAGAGTATGCAGAGGTTATAGTTCCGGTCGAAAAAGGGATCGCTGCGTCGGACTTCCAGTTCGCGGTAAACGGAGGGGTGCCCCACACGCTCCAGGCCGATTTCGGTCACGATGTCCTGAAGCTCGCAGCGCCCGTTGTTGGTGCACAGCACACAGCCGGTGACCTCGCCCACCTTGCGGATGGTAGATTTGAAGTCGTCACAGTTCTCTTTCTCCGAGCAGATCAGGCAGGCGTTGGGGTGTTCGCTCAGGATGAGCTCCAGGATCTCCCTGCGAAGCCGGAGGAGACGGGGAGTGCGGGTCTTGACCTCCATTCCCTCGTCGCACTCGGTGTTGCAGGCGGGTAAGAATCCGCGGCTGCCCTGGACCTGGACCAGGCACAGGCGACAGCCGGAAAACGGGATCAGGCTGGGATGGTCACACAGAGACGGTATGCTGATGCCGTTCTCCCGCGCCGCCTCCAGCACGGTCTTCTTCCCTTCTATCTCGCATGATTTTCCGTCGATGATTATCTTCATTGGACCGCTCTTTTCGTGCTCGCCTTTTCGTCTTTTATCTTCAGTATACGTTTCCGCTTGTGACCGGTCAGCTTGACGACCGCACTGACCTTGGGGGGACAGACATCGAAACAGGCGCCGCACTTGATGCAGAGCTCCTGATCGATGACATGCACCTGCTTGCGCTCGCCGGCGATGGCATCCACCGGGCAGCTCTTCTTACAAAGGAGGCAGCCCACGCACTTCTCGGGCTCGATGTAATACCCGGTCAGCTTCTTGCAGGCCCGCGCCGCGCAGTGTTTCTTATGGATGTGATCCTCGTATTCCTTACGGAAATAGCGGATGGTGGTGAGGACCGGATTGGGGGCGGTCTGCCCCAGCCCGCACAGGGAACCGTCCTGGACCGTCTTGGCCAGGGCTTCCAGGCGTTCGATGTCGCCTTCCTGGCCCTCCCCTTCCGTGATGCGGGTGAGGATGTTGACCATCTCACGGGTCCCGACCCGGCAGGGCACGCATTTGCCGCAGGATTCCTCCTGGGTAAACTGGAGGAAGTACCGGGCTACGTCCACCATGCAAGTGTCCTCGTCCATGACGATCATCCCGCCCGATCCCATGATGGATCCGGCTTTGGCCAGGGTGTCGAAATCGATGGGGAGGTCGAGCATGTCCGCTGGTATGCAGCCGCCGGAGGGCCCCCCCGTCTGCACTGCCTTGAACTTCTTGCCGTCCTTGATGCCTCCCCCGATCTGGAAGATGATCTCCTTGAGCATGATCCCCATGGGGACCTCCACCAGGCCCGTGTTGTTGATCTTCCCCACCAGCGAGAAGATCTTGGTTCCTTTGCTGTTCTTGGTCCCGATCCCGGCATACCAGTCGGATCCCCGGTTTATGATCGGGGGCACGTTGGCCCAGGTCTCCACGTTGTTGATGTTGGTGGGTTTCCCCCAGAGCCCTGACTGAGCGGGGAAAGGGGGACGTTGCCGGGGAAACGCCCGGCGCCCTTCGATGGAGGCCATGAGTGAGGTCTCTTCACCGGAAACGAACGCTCCTGCGCCCTTAAACACATGCATGTCGAAACTGAATTCCGAACCGAGGATGGATTCCCCCAACAGCCCGATCTCCCGGGCCTGCTGTATGGCGCGGGTGATGTTAGTCACCGCCAGGGGATACTCCATCCGGACGTAGATATGGCCCTCGGCGGCGCCTATGGCATAGGCCCCGATGACCATACCTTCGATGATGCTGTGGGGATTTCCTTCCAGCAGGCTGCGGTCCATGTACGCCCCGGGATCCCCTTCATCGGCGTTGCATATGAGATATTTGGTGTCGGACCGGACCTGCCGGCATATCTCCCATTTCTTGCCGGTGGGGAATCCCCCCCCGCCCCGGCCTCTCAGGCCGGAAGCCTTAATCTCCTCGATGACCTCCTCGGACGTCATCTCGAACAAGGCCTTGGACAGGGCCTTGTAGCCGTCCAGGGCGATGTAATTCTCCAGATCCGTGGGGTCGAGGAACCCGTTGTTCTCGAAGATGATGCGTTTCTGCTTCTTGTAGAAAGGCACTTCCCGCTCGAGCACGATCTCTTTCTTCGTCCGCGGCTCGACATACAGCAGGCGAGGGATGATCTTCTTCTGGAGGACGGTCTCGGACATGACTTCCGGGATGTCGTCCAGTTGGATCCTCTGGTAAAAGATCCCATCGGGCTGGATGACCACGATCGGTCCCCGTTCACAGAAGCCATGGCATCCGGTGAGACGGAGAGTGACCTCATCCTGCAGGCCCCGTTCAAGGATCTCCTCCTTGAACGCATCCGCGACCTTCAGGCATCCATAGGCATGGCAGCCCGTGCCTCCGCATACCGTGATGCAGGTCTTTTCCTCCTCGCGTGCCTCCACGAGTCTGGTTCTGATCTCTTCCAGTTTGGTGACGTTGATTTTTGCCATGATTCAGAGCTGCCCCTTTGTGGTATCTTAGCGGTTGCTTACTGTCTGTATGATCTTCTCTATCTTGCCGGTCTTGAGCTGGCCGTGATATTCCCCATCCGCGATGGCGATGGGTCCCAGGGCACAGGCTCCGACACAGTTGACGGTCTCCAGGGTGAACTGATTGTCCTCAGATGTTTCTCCCGGTTCGATATCCATCTGCCGGCTGAACTCGTCCAGTATCCGGGGAGCGCCGCGCACGTGGCAGGCCGTCCCCATGCAGATGGTGATGACGTGCTTTCCACGCGGCTTGAGGCTGAACGCCTTGTAGAACGTCAGCACCCCGTAGATATCGCTCTCAGAGATGTTCAGGTGCCTGGCGATGCGGCCGATGGCCTCGGCGGGAATAAAACCAAAATCGGACTGCACCTGATGGAGAATGTGAATGAGTTCTTTCTGCTCGGGCACGAATTCGTCGAACATGCTGTCCATGATCCTTCCTTTGTGTGTCAATGACGGACCGTCAGGGAACCAGGCCCTCGTGTGGAAAGCCGAAACGCTCCGCGACTCTCCTTTTGACGATGTTTTTTTTATACATATAAACCCCTCTCCCAAGCGAGGGGTTGGATTCCAGGGCACCCTGGAGCCCCATCTCTCCGATCTGGAGCAGGTAAGGCACGACCAGGTTGGAGATGACCTTCGTGGATGTCCGGCTCACGGTCGACGTGATGTTGGTGACACAGTAATGGGTGACCCCTTCTTCCACATAGGTGGG
>SDBS01000847.1_pt1 | contig 30774 bp, 23 predicted proteins | sample 2277091 | NCBI WGS metagenome assembly SDBS01 (sample SAMN10404972, study PRJNA504765) | marine sediment metagenome | isolation source: marine sediment core GS10_PC15, 163 cmbsf | place: Arctic Ocean: Southern Knipovich Ridge | collected 2010 | reverse complement strand
ATAGACCTCATTTATATTTATTAGCATGATTTTATCTTGTCTTTTTAAAATATATTTAAGCTAATAGTGTTCTTATTTTATGAGGTTGTTTTATATCTTTAATATATTTCTATAGATCCTTCTCGTTAAATATATTTTGTTTTATGGAGATATTTTCATTTCGCCTGTTTATTTCCGCAAGATGCTCGCATAAATTCTCTCTATCTTAGTAATACTCCATTCTCCTGAATTGTATATTTAATTGAATTGATTAAAAAATTATTAATTACTTCATATATCTGTTCTTTATTAAATTTAGTGATTATTTTATCATTTATATTTACAAGAAGCGTATGATTTCTTGATTTAATAAGAAAATGTAATTCTTTAATACAGAATCTTATGAGAAATGATAGATTTTCCATTGATGTATATAATTGTAAACTACTCGATTCTAATTTAGTAGTTTCAAGAATATTATGGATTATATCTTCAAGTCTTTGACAACCTCGATCAACCTCAAGTAACATGGAAATTACTTCAGGATTAAAATCATCACGGTGTAGTTGTAACAAAAGGTTAGTAAATCCTTTAATTGAAATTAGAGGTGTTTTCAATTCATGAGAAGCTCTTCTAAGAAATTCTGATTTTAATTCATTAATTTCTTTCAATTCTTTTTTTTGCTCTTTTAATACAGCCTCAACCTTTTTACGTTCAGAAATGTTAGATATTGTGATTAAATCTGCCTTTTTTTCTTCATAAATAATGGTTCCTGAAAAAATTTCTACCCAGACAATTTCTCCAGTTTTTTTAGTAATCCGAAATTCATAGCGTTTTCTAATATTAGTTTTACCGTCTTGTTTTTTTGTTGCTTGTTCTCTTACAAATTGTCTATCTTTTGGATATATTATCTCGATATATGCTCCCGGTTTCCAATTCAAGATTTCTCCTATAGGATAACCCAAAGTATTGGCAAATTCTCGATTCACATATTTATATTGATCACCTTGTAATATTGCAATTCCCATAAGTGATTGCTCAGTTAGCAATCTGAATTTTTCTTCAGATTCCTTCAATCTCTTTTCTACTATTTTTCTTTCTGTAATGTCCCGAATAAGACCAAAAAAGCCAATCTTATTTCCTTCAGAATCATATTTTAAATCAACTAATCCTTCAATAAAGGGTCTTTCCCCGCTTTGTGTTAACACCTGTCTTTCATAAATAAGAGGAGGCGAAATCTCATTTTTATAAAGTTGGTTAAATAATTTAAACACCTCTTTAGATGAGCTAACGTCATGAGTCATGTGGTAATTCTTTCCTAATAGTTCTTCCCTTGTATATCCTAATAATTTACAAAGATAATCGTTCACATAAGTGTAATTTCCCTTAAGATCGCCTTCAAAATAACCTTCCTTTATATTTAGGAGAATTCCACTAAACTTTTCTTCGGATTCCTTTAATTTTTCTTCTGCTTCAGTACGTGCGGTGATATCTCGAAGAAGACCAAAAAATCCCACCTTATTTCCTTCGGAATCGTATTTTAAATCAGTTAATACTTCATAATAGATTGTCTCTCCGCTAGATGTTAGCTGGTCTCTTTCAAACATTACAGGAGAGGGAATCTCATTGTTATAAAGCTGATTGTATATTTTAAACAATTTGTCAGATGTTTTTTCGCTTTGAAAGTTTCGATAACCCATTCCTAATATTTCTTCCTTTGATGAATGCCCCAATAACTTACAATAATAATCGTTCACAAAAGTTAAATCTCCTCTAAGATCAACTTCAAAATACCCTTCCTTTATATTTTCGAGAATCTCTCTATATTTTTTTTCAGATTCTTGTAATTTTTGTTCGGATATTTTTTTTTCGGTAATATCCCGTAAAAAACCACTAAAACCAATTTTTTCTCTTTCTGAATCGTATTTTAAAGAAACAGAAGTTTCACCGAATAGATGTTCTCCATTTTTTGTTACAATCTTATATTGAAAGTGTGGTTGTTCGATGCCTGTTCTGTAAACCTCATTAAAAGCTTTAAGGATCTTTTTACTATTCTCTTCATCCATAAAACTCTTATAATGTAATCCCAGTGCTTCTTCAGGTGAATATTTCAATAATTCACATAAAGCAGTGTTAAAAAAGGTAAAATTACCTTTAAGATCAACTTCATAATAACCCTCTTTAGCGTTTTCAATTATATTTCTATATTTTTCTTCAGATTCTATTAATTTCTGTTCTGCTATTTTTCTTTCTGTAATATCTCGAGCAAGACCAAAAAAGCCAACCTTTTTTCCTTCAGAATCATATTTTAAATCAGCTACTGCTTCATAATAAATTATTTCACCGCTTTGCGTTAAGAGTTGGTCTTCAAAAACAAGAGGGGGCGAAATCTCATTTTTAAAAAGTTGGTTGTACAACTTAGACACCTCTTTAGATTTCCTGTCATCGAAAACTAATTCATAACTCATTCCTAATAATTCTTCTTTTGAATATCCTAACATTTTACTTAAATAATCGTTCACGAACGTATAATTTCCCTTAAGATCAACTTCAAAAAACCCTTCCTTTATATTTTCGAGAATCTCCCTATATTTTTTTTCGGATTCCTTTAATTTTTGTTCTGTTATTTTTCTTTCTGTAATATCTCGAAGAAGGCCAAAAAAACCAACCCTGTTTCCTTCAGCATCGTATTTTAAATCAGCTAATGCTTCATAATACACTATTTTCCCGCTCTGCGTCAACAGTTGGTTTTCAAAAACAAGAGGGGGCGATATCTCATTTTTAAAAAGTTGGTTGTATAACGCATACACATCTTTAGCTCTTTTATCGCTGTAAACAAAGTTATAGCTCCTTCCTAATATTTCTTCCTGTGAATATCCTAACATTTTACAAAGATAATCGTTCACGAACGTATAATTTCCCTTAAGATCAACTTCAAAATAGCCTTCCTTTATATTTTCGAGAATTTCTCTATATTTATTTTCAGACTCCTTTAAATTCTGTTCTGATCTTTTCCGTTCTGTAGTGTTCCTAATAAAACCGTAAAATCCAATCTTATTTCCTTCAGAATCGTATTTTAAATCAGCTAATCCCTCAATATAAGTTGTTTCCCCGCTAGATGATAACAATTGATCTTCATAAATAAGAGGAGGAGAAATCTCATTTTTATAAAGTTGGTTATACAATCTATAAACGTCATTAGATCTCTTTTCGTTGTAAATAAGGCGAAAATTCTTTCCTAATAGTTCTTCTCTTGTATATCCTACTATTTTACAAAAATAATCATTCACGAAAATATAATTTCCCTTGAGATCAGTTTCTAAATAACCTTCAATCATATTTTCGAGAATCTCTCTATATTTTTTTTCAGAATCCTTCAAATTCTGCTCTGCTGTTACTTTATCAGTAATATCCCTGATAAATCCATAAAAACCGATCTTATTTCCTTCAGAATCATATAGTAAATCGATTATTCCTTCATGAAATACTAGTTTTCCCCTTCTTGTTATTAAACCTTCAAGAAATACTCGTTTTTCCTCATTCGCTGACGTTTTAGGTCTACTTGTATGGAAAAGTGGAGTTTCTGATTCATATACTTGTTTGAATAATTTAAATAACCTTTTGGATGTCTTTTCTTCGTAAATAAATTGATAATTCTTTCCTAATACTTCTTCCTTTGAATATTCTAATGTTTTACAAAAATAATCATTTATGTAAGTAAAATTCCCCTTAAAGTCGACAGTATAATATCCTTCTAACATATCTTCGAGAAGAGCTCTATACCTTTTTTCAGATTGTTTTAATTTCTGCTCTAAAACGTATTTTTCAGTAATATCTATTACAGTCCCTTCAACGGCAATTGGGGTACCATTCTTACCTTTAATTAAATGGGAACTTAATTTGACATACTTCTTATTACTTTTAGGATCTTGTATCGGAAGGATAAAATTTTTAACAAAACCCTTTTTAATCAATTCTTCGTGATATTGCTTAAGAGTTTCTTCGTCATCAGCAAATTTGATAGCTAGGGATCCTACTAGACTCTCAGAAGAATCATATCCTAGTATTTCATTAAGTTTTTTGTTATGAAATAACAGCTTTCCATTCAATTCGCCTCTATAGAAACCGATATCTAAATTGTTGATCATGACTTGATAATTTTCATCGGATTCTTTTAATCTCTGTTCATTTTCTCTTTTTTCAGTAATATCTTCAATTACTGATATAAAATATTGATATTTTCCTTCTGAATTATATGCAATAGATAGCGTAAGATTAGCCCACACAAGGGATCCATCTTTACGAATATAACGTTTTTCCGTAATATAAGCAGAAGTCTCTCCTGTCAATACACTATCTCTAGCTTTAATAATGTCGTTACGATCATCAAGATAGGTGATATCTTGAATAGTAAATGAAAGTAATTCTTCACGAGAGTATTTAAGGATATCACATAATCGTTGGTTGATCCTAATAAATTTTCCATCGAGATTAACATGAGCCATACCTATTGCTACTTGCTCAAAAGTAGATCTAAATATTTCTTCGTATTCCTTCATTTTCTTAATCTCCGATCAATAATAATAAATATCCCCTTAATATTCGTTATCACTATATAATTCTATAAAAATTCTTTTTTAAATAATTAGGCTTGTTCAAAGAACGAAAAATTATATTATCAAAAAACAAAAAATTTTAGTTAAAATAGATAAGATTATAATTTTCAAATGTAGACTTTTCTGATATTAAATGAAACTAGGTTTTATTTAACAAAAAAAATTAAGAAAAATAAATTTCAAATCCTTGCTCTGTTTTCATTTAACATATACTTAAAAATACCTAGTTTTCTAATTAAATATATCAACAAATGAGAGTTGAATTTTTTCTAATTATTTTTAAAACATCATATATATGCCGTCTTGCGTAGTGTGCCATCTCATGGTAGATGAGAGTAGTGATTCACACTTTCAGTGCAATAATGAACATTCTCTTCATAAAACTTGTTTAGCTGAATGGATTTTGCGTTCAGATACTTGCCCTGTATGTAGTGATCCTTACGATCAAAAGATATTAGATCAATTTAAAGATTATAAAGAACAAAAAGAAAAAGAGAAACAAGAAGCCTTAAATAAAGAATTAGAAAAAGAAACGTTGAAAAAAATGGAATCAGCAGTGAAAAAAACAGTATTTCTGAAATTCATTGAATCAATTGAAGTACTGCTAAAAGAGGAAAAATATGTTGAAGCCATAGATATACTTTTTGATGAGTACAAGGAAAATGATTCTAGTGAAAAAAATTTAAATGTTATGCTTCTTTTAGGGAAAGCAAATTTTCTGAAAGGGAGATATGATTTAACTATTACCTTCTTATTTAAATTAGTTAAAATTCGCTTTGACTTCCCTGATGCATTTTTATATTTAGGGAAGGCTTATGAGAAATTAAAGCTTCATGATAAAGCAAAATGGGCATTTGATCGGGTTCCAGCAAATAAATAGGTTTCCAATTATAAAGTCCATCGATAATCACATAATTAAGTTTAATAAAGGAAAACAAATTTAATGTTTCCAAACTTAAATAATATTATGAAGCCATTTTGTTTGACTATCGCTGGAGCAGATCCTACATCTGGAGCGGGGATACAAGCAGATATCAGAACCTTTGATAGGTGCGGTGTTCACCCTTTTTCTGTTATTACAGCAATTACTTATCAAACAGCAACGGAATTCCTTGGATATAAATCACTTTCAGATGAGTTAGATAAACAACTAGATGCAATATTAACATCATATCCAATTAAATATGTAAAAATTGGGATGATTCCAGATTTTAAAGCACTTGATATAATCGTCGAATATATTAAGAAATATAGTTTAAATGTTGTATTAGATCCTATTTCAATATCCAGCGCTGGTAGTAGACTTTCTAGGGAGGGAATGGAATTAGAAATTGAAAAAAATTTATTTCCATGTGTAAAGATCATTACTCCAAATATATCTGAAGCAGAATTCTATTCAAACATTAACCTAATTAATACAACACACGAAATTCTTAAGGAAGCTTCTGAAAATTTACTTGAAAAACTATATACTGAGAGTAATTCTTACAACCAAGAGAAAGCAGTAGTAATTAAAAGTGCCGCAAGTAGCCAAAATAAAATTTTTGATCTAGTTCTTCTAAACAGAAAAGTGGGTGAAGGAACCAAAAAAGAATTTAAAATATATAGTAAACACAAAACTCCCATTGAAGGAAATGTTCATGGGACGGGTTGTGTGTTCTCATCGGCAATTACTGCTTTTTTAGCTAAAGGTTATTCTATAGAGAATGCTATCACTAAAGCAGAGGAATTTTTTGTAGGTAAATTTCATAAATTTATAGAATTGCCGGACAAGGGTAATATAATTGATTTGACTATATCTAATGAGCGATTAGAAGTGATAAATCAAATAAAAGAAGTCTATAATTTCATTTCTCATTATAAACGCTTCAGTAATTTAATTCCTGAAGTTAGGATGAATATATCATGCTCACTTTTAAATGCTAAAAAACGTGATGAGATTGCTGGAATTGAGGGAAGAATTACAATTATTGATGGTTACCCTCAAGCTTCAGGGGAAATTAAATTCGATGTTTCTGATCACACTGCGAGATTAATTCTCTCGGCAAAGAAATTTGAAAATTCTATTAATTTAGTCATGAATCTTAAATACATTCCAGAATTAATAAAATCTCTCCAAGAAAAAACTGATTTAGAAATCACTGAAATAGTTAGAGAAGAACAACCACAAAAAATTAAAATTAAAGAATACTCTACGATGGAATGGTTAATTAAAGAAAGTGTAGAAAGAAAAGGAAAAATCCCTGATATTATTTGGGATAAAGGATCTGTAGGAAAAGAACCTATGATTAGGTTATTTAGCAGAAATTCAAAAGATATGATTGGTAAACTTAAACTGATAATTAATTTAGATATTATTGAAGATGATTGACCAAAAAATAATTAAGGAAAAAATTAAAAATTTAGGAGCTGATCTATATGGAATCGCACCAGTTGGTAGGTTTGATAAAGCTCCAAAAGGCTTTCATCCAACAGATATATATAATGAGTGTAAAACAGTTATAGTGTTTGCAATAAAACTACCTAAAACCACTCCTTTTGCATTTAATTCGGTCACTTACTCTCAAATTAATAGATTGGTTATGAATGAAGTAGATAATTTATCCTTAAAAATTACTAGAATGTTTGAAGATCAAAATATCGGATGTGTTCCAATCCCTACAGATGAACCTTATGAATATTGGGAACCAGAAAATATGCATGGAAGAGGAATTCTATCATTGAGGCATGCTGCTTTTTTAGCTGGACTGGGAGTATTAGGAAAAAATAATTTATTAATTAATGAAAAATATGGGAACTTGTTTTATTTGGGAGCAGTATTAATTAACATTGATTTAATAGGAGATTCACTAGCTAATTATGAAGGATGTTTAAGGGATTGTAAAATGTGCATTGATATATGTCCCCAGAATGCTCTTGATGGAATAACTGTAAATCAAAAACTATGCCGTGCCTTATCAATTATTAGAACAAAAAAAGGGCATAATCTATACTCATGCAATAAATGCAGAATAATATGTCCAAATGCTTTAGGAATAAAAAAGATGAATTAATTTTAAGAATTAAAATATTCTTAACTCTTTATTGAAGTTTAGGCTGACTTCTTTTTTCGATCTAAAGTATTTTTTAACAATTTTATCGCACAAAATTCCCCACACATACTACATACTCCGTCACTATCAATAGCATTTCCATTTCTGTAATGAATTTCTCGAGCTAAATCAGGATCAATCGATTGTTTAATCATTTCTTCCCAATTTAAATTTTTTCGAGCAGTATCCATCTTAAAATCCCACTCTGAGGCCCTTTTACCATATTTAGCAATATTTACAGCATGAGCTGCTATTTTAGAGGCAATTACCCCCTTTTTAACTTCTTCCTTTGTTGGAAGTCCAAGATGTTCGGAAGGTGTAACATAACATAAATAATCAGCTCCAGCTAAACCAGCAATTGTTCCTCCAATTGCGCTTACTATGTCATCATACCCTGGAGCTATGTCTGTGACGAGCGGTCCTAAGACATAAAATGGAGCTTCTTCGCATAATGATTTTTGCATCTTTACATTACTCTCTATCTCATTAGCAGGAATATGCCCTGGTCCTTCCACCATGACTTGAACATCAGCAGCCCAAGCTCGTTTAACCAATTTTGAAATTTCAAGTAATTCTTGTACTTGAACATAATCAGTCGAGTCAAATATAGAACCAGGGCGCATCCCATCCCCTAGTGACAGTGTAAAATCATATTCTTTTGCCATTTCAAGTAAGTAATCATATCTTTGATTAAATGGATTTTCCATTTCATTTTCTAAAATCCAGGAAGCTAAGAATGTTCCCCCCCTCGAAACGACACCCATCATTCTTGGGTGTGTAATTAAATGATTAACTATTTCTTTTGTAATTCCAACGTGGATAGTAAAAAAATCAACACCTTCTTTAGCTTGTTCTTCTATGACGTTGAACATATCATCTTCATCCATGTGAATAATTGCTCCTTTTTTGTCAATAGCTCTCAAGGCAGACTGATAAATTGGAACTGTACCTATAGGAACATTGATTTCACTAAGAATATGCTTTCTTATAGTTTGAATATCGGATTCAGTTACACCAGTACTTAAATCCATTACAGTATCGGCTCCGAATTTAACTGCAATTTTAGCCTTCTCTAATTCTTCTTCAATATTACATATTGTTTTCGATGACCCTACATTTGCGTTGATTTTTATTAGTAACCCCTTTCCTATACCAATAGGTTGGTTAAGTTCTCTTCTATTTGATTTCGGGATTATTATTCTACCTTTTTCAATTCCACGCCTTATAAATTCTAAATCAACTTGCTCATTATTAGCAACTATTTCCATTTCATTGGAAGTATTTCCGTTCTTAGCAGTTTTCATTAATGTAGACAAATTTTAGAACCTTCTAATAATATAATTTTCATAAATCCTTAGAGTTTTCTCTATTACAAAAAAATACTGGTAAAATTATATTCTTTTGTTTTATTAATTAAAAATTCACCCAAATAGAAAATTTGACAATATAATTAGTTTTCTTAAAGGTTTTTGTGTTTGTTTTGAAATTCTCTAAAGGTACAAATTTTGTCCAAAGATTTAGCTGTCATTTCTATTGATTCATATACAGGAATATTCAATTTGAATAATTCTTTTTTAAAAAGAATTTTTCTTGCATAATCACTTGTATCATCTACAATTTTATAGGCTAAACAGATTAGAGGTTTTTTCATCTCTTTATAAGCTCTTTTAATTGTTTCCAAAAATGTATGATTAAAATCGTATACTTTAATGAAAATTACAGCAGAAATATTAGGATCTGAGTCTAATGTTATTAGTGTTTTATAAAATATTTCTGGATTATTACCACTTGCACCCAAATCAAGCGGATTTCTAATAATAGTATTTACATTGGGAATAAATTCCTGGAACTTTTGGGTGGTCTCGGAAGTAAGTTTTGGTACTTTTAAATTGTAGCTCTCGAAAATATCAGTAGTCTCAATTGACACACCTCCACCGTTAGCAGTAATTCCCATATTTCTATTTATTGGCATGCTACTAATGTGTTCAAAAGTCATAGCTAAATTTATCAATTCATCAGAATTATTTACCATTAATGCCCCAGTTTGTTTTGCCATGGCCTTCCATATCTTTATTGAGCCTGCTAAACCTCCTGTATGGGACAAGATTGTTTCTTCTGTAGCCTTACCACTCCCTACTTTCCATAAAATGACCGGTTTTCCTTTGAAAGATAAATCTTTCAATACTTTCATAAATTTCCTTCCAATTTCTTTACTTTTAACGTTTTCTACGTAAAGAGCAATGATTTTTGTCTCGTTATCCAATAAAAAATATTGCAGAAAATCAACAAAATTTAAATCAATTTGATTTCCAATTGAAATAACTTTACTCGGATTTGTTCCATAAATTGATTGACCCTTTGCTGAAATATATATTGCTAAGCCCCCAGATTGAAAAATCATTCCTAATCCACCTGATTTTTCATTAAGAAGTTGACGGGAAAGCGATATTCGAGATTTAGGAACAAAAATTCCTAGGCAGTTTGGTCCAATTAATCTTATATTATACTTTTTTGCGATTTCAAGGACCTTTACTTCTAAATGTTTATTACCTACTTCAGAAAATCCTGATGAAAAAATTGTAACAAATGAAACCTTTTTCTTTCCACATTCTTCAAGAACAAGAGGACATAACCTTGCTGGAACAGCAATAATAACATAATCGATAGGCTTGTCATCAGATATTTCTAATATGGACCCATAAACTTTAATATCGTGCAGTTTCTTCCCTTTTAAACCTGGGTTAAAAAGATATATTGGTTTATCAAAATCAAGATTCAAAAGACAAGTAATGAAATACCCTCCACCAGAATCCTTTTCGCTAGCACCTATAATTCCGATACTTCTGGGATTGAATAATTTATCAAAATCAATCATGATGATATCTTTTTATTTTAAACATTATCTTTAGAAAAGTGAATAAAAATAATTAAATGTTTCATAAGAGTTTGTGGTTTATTCGGTTTAAATTAAGAAAATGTTAAAAATAACCAATATTTAGCTGTTTTAAAAGCTTAATTAATGATTCCGTTAGTTTGTAGTTATTAAACTGATCATACGCTACAAATCTAGCATCAAGGGCATCATCATCAGCTAACGGTAGTTGGTCAATTTTTCCATCAATTTGCTCAACAAAATAATTGATTAAAACATAATGAAATTCAATTTTTCCAGCATTATCGTACATGATTTTATCAATTATTCCAGCTAATTTAGAAACCTTTACTTTAAATCCGGTCTCTTCAAAGGCTTCTCTTTCTGCAGCTGCTTCAATATCTTCTCCAAGTTCTATATGTCCTCCTGGGATGCTCCAAAAACCAGCATCAGGATCAAATTTTCTTTTTACTAATAACAAATGATTATCTCGAATTAATAAAACTCCTACTCCAATATGAGGTCGAATTGGGAATCTTCGCGTGTCAAATGCAGTTAATTTTTCTCTATCAACCATAACTTTACATTTTGTTATATTTTTTAAATATTATTACGATTGAAAAATTATAAATATATATAATTTAATGTGAATTTCATGGTTCGCCCATGGTATTGGCCTAGAACAGGGATGCCTGAAAAAGCAGAGTCTTTTACTTGGATTATAAAGAAGAGAATAGCTGCCTCTTGGTGGCCAGATCCCTCGGTTATTAAAAGATATAAAGAAGAAGGTATTAGAGTAATCATAAATTGTTCGGAATTTGATAACCATTCTGAAATTCCCAAGGATTTCAAATTTTTTCATATAAATATACCCGATTATGGAACTCCAACAGATTTACAAATAAAGAAGTTTTTAGAGATTACAAACAAATTTGTAGATGGTAAAGAACCAATAGTAGTCCATTGCGTTGCAGGTTGCGGAAGAACTGGTATATTGATTGTGGTATGGGCAGCCTATAATGGTTATCTTCGTAATGAAATAGATCCAGTAAAATGGATTAGGAAACTTAGATCTTGTTGCCTTGAAACAAAAGAACAAATGGAATTAGCACGAAAAATAGCTAAAAAGTATCAAAAACATTAATAATGTAAAATATTTTAAGAATTGAATTTATTGTATTATTAAGAATACTATTTTTTTTTTGCTCTACTACAGATATTATTAGATGCATATGCAGAAAACTGACTATATTTATATGATTACGGATAACATTATGGTATACCAAATTAGTTTACCAACAGAACTTCAAGGAAATAAATTGGAAGAGCATTTAAATATATTTAATGACAACTTCTTAAAAATTATTGCCGGATTTGATAAAAATTTCTTAGAACACTTCTTAATAATTTCGAAAGGTAAACAACAAGAAGATCTTGCCGATATATTAAATAAAATGGAAAAAATATCTTTTATAATTAGTCCAACAGGTAATTTAAGCTATCTTAACAATAATCAAATACAATATATTCTCACGAAATTAGGATCATTAAAAGAAAATGAAATAAAAGAAGAATCCATTAGTGAAATCGCAGATGAACAGCTGAAGAAAGAGTTTGGAATAAATGGGAATTCATCAACAGCACTAGAAAATCAACTTTCTAGCGCAGCCTTTTACCTTCAAGAAATTGGATATGAAAAACAAGAAATAAAAGAAAAATTTAATGAAGTCAGACAAGATCCTTCTAAATTAGATTCATTATTTACTCTTCCTCCTAAAGAAATTATTAGTATGCCTCAAGAAATAGAACAAATGAGTCGCCCTCCATCAAGAAGTCAAACCCGCCCAGATACTCAACAGGAACCTCATGCAAGTAGTCATCAAGCTGAAGATACAGTTGATCAATACATTCAATCAATTCAGCATGAACTTACAGGAGAAAGGGCTAAGAAAGTTGATGATATAATGGGACTCATCAAATCACACGTTAAAGAGAATATGACTAGAAACTATGAGCAAGTTTTTAGACAAATTCATCCTGATAGGTTGAATCGAGCATTTAAAATGTTAAAAACAACGAAACGGAAATCAAAAAGAATGACTTATTTATTAGAGTGGTTCTTCAGCTCAACGCTTCTATCTAAAATAGAACTTAAGGTTGAACATTGGCAAGTATCATCACAAGCGACTCAAGGAACTACAGGGGTATACACAGCTGGAATTGATTTCTCTCGATATGATCAAATCGTTAGAGATTTTCCGGATAATAAGCTAGAAAAAGTAATTAAAGTATGTAAAAGAATTATCCAAAAACCTACTAAAGATGCATTACAGAAGCTTGGTCAATCTCTAATAAGTGAAACCGGATTCGACGAACATCTGTACTTCACCGATTAAACAGGTGTGAGAAATATATCTTATCGTAAAATTATAGGATCCTTATAGTTTCAGGTAAAATAATTATCTTTACCATTATCGTAGAGAAAAATCTAATAATAAACTGGGATTATCATAGTAAATGCAAGAGCTAAAATTGCTATACTAGATGCAATAATCATTCCTTTTTTCATTTCTACTGAAAGCTCTCTATCCAGAAGCGCTCCAGAAAAAGTAGATACTGATAACGATAATATGCCTATTTGTCGGAGAATCAACGACACTGCTGAAAGCTTCCTCATTAATAAAGTATAGTCTTCATAACCGGATTCTGAGTATGATATAATCGGAATAAACGCTGATGCACTTGTTACTATGAATCCAACTATCAATAAAATTATACCCATGGCAAAAATTTTTATATATCCTTTCTTTGAAACAGAAATGCGATTGGATTCTATTGATTCTGACTTTGAAATAGATTTCACCTTTTCAGTTTATATTATATTACACTTTTTAAGATATAAAGCTTTTTATATTAAATTTATTACCATCCGATATTCTCATCTTAAATTTAAAAAAAACTAGTTAGCATGAAGTTTACATCTAAATTCTTCTTTCTAATTTTCCTTAGTATATAATTAATTTTCATTATAAGAAAATAGAAAGTAAAAGTCGTTGAAGGTTAATGAAAGAAGATTTATAAAAAAATAAAAAATTTGATTTATCATTTCGATCATTTCAATTATTTTAATTCTTATAATACTACATGTCCTTTTTTTAGATGAAATATTTTTCTTGTTTCTTCGCCTTGAGCTATTTCTCGCCCTGCAATTTCAGCAACTTTTTTTGCCCATGCTACTTGTTCCCAACTACCCTTTGCTAATTCACCTGTAATAATACGAATATTATCCTCTAAACCGACCCGAATATGACCTCCCAACGCTGCAGCACATAATCCTGCTTGGAATTGTTGCTTAGCAACCCCACATACACTCCAAGTGGCATCTGGTGGTTTTAACTCTAGAAAAAGTGCGAGATTTTTAGGACTGAATGGAATTCCCCCGAGTACACCCCAAACAAACTGGTAATGGAGCGGCTTTACCATAAAATTCTCTTGCTTATTAAGGAAATTCATATTATACATACCTCCTAAGTCATAAATTTCCATTTCTGGTTTTGTCTCTGCTTTTTTCATCTCTTTAGCAAATTTTTGAATCATTTGAAATGTATTCTCAAAAATAATTCTTGCACCCATACTAACTTTTCCTCTCTTATAGTCTCCTACTGCGAAATTCATGGAAGCTGTGTTTAAAGAAGCAAGAGGGGGTTTAAAAGTTTGAACGGGCGCTATTCTTTGTTTAGCAGTAGCAATAGGACTAATAGCCGTACTCAAATTGATTATTATATCTGGGGCTTTGGTTTTTATATTTTCTATAACAGCTCTTATTAGTTCTAAATCATGAGTAGGATTACCTTTTTCTGGGTCACGAGCATGAATATGGACAATTGCTGCTCCCGCTTCATAGCATTTTTTGGCTTCATCTCCAAATTCTTCTGCAGTATAGGGGAGATTCGGATTTTGAGCTTTTGTTGTAGCAGCCCCGGCAAGAGCAGCGCTGATCACTAATTTATTTTCTGGATTCGATTCTGACATTTTTATCACTATTTTGAATTTCTTATCTTATAAAATTATTTGGTAACTAAATTATTAAACACTGTATTTTTTAAATTTTAAATTAGTAAATTTAGTGAGATTATTCAATATGTTTGTTAAAAGTTTGAAAATAATTTTACGTTTAACACAAATCGCCACAAATTCCTACCAAAAGATCTCATAGCTGAAACTAGCTTTAATGAATATTTATACTTCACTGATTAAACCAGTGTGAGAGATATTTTATCTTAAAATTATAGGATCCTTATTGTTTCATGTAAAAATAATTATCTTTAGCAATATCGTAGAGAAAAATCTAATAATAAACGGGGATTATCATCGTAAATGCAAGAGCTAAAATTGCTATACTTGATGCAATAATCATTCCTTTTTTCATTTCTACTGAAAGCTCTCTATCCACAAGTGCTCCCACAAAAGTAGACACTGATAACGATAATATGCCTATTTGTTGGAGAATTAACGATACTGCTGAAAGCTTCCTCATTAATAAATTATAATCATCAAATGCTATTGAGAATCCAGATGGCCTCGGAATGAACGCTTGTACACTTGTTACTATGAATCCAATTATCAATAAAATTATACCCATGGCAAAAATTTTTATATATCCTTTCTTTGAAATAGAAATGCGATTGGATTCTATTGATTCTGACTTTGAAATAGATTTCACCTTTTCAGTTTATATTATATTACACTTTTGAAAATATAAAGCTTTTTCATATTAAATTTATTACCCTCCGATTTTCTCATCTTAAATTTAAAAAAAACTAGTTTCTACTAATATTTAATTCTATTTTCTTCCTATAATCAATTTTATTAATAGAATTATATCAAATTATTAGTAGAAATGAATTTGCTAAAGTTATAAGAGGTTTTACAAATATAACAACTACATAATAAACAATACATAAATTATATGATAAACCACGCTAAAATAGCAGTTAAGTAATTACTGATGAAATGAACAATGACACATGGTATTAAATTTCTGGTTTTAATATATAATATTCCTAAGAACCAACCGTTAATTATTTGTATGAAAAGGAGTAAAGTACCAGTGATAATAACAGATCCTACATCCCCCCTAATAACAACGGCATGGCGTAATCATTAATAATATGCATTAAACCAAAAATTATTCCCCCCCATATCCACGCTTTATTTTGTCCCCATGCTCTTTCTAATTTCGATTGTATAACACCGCGGAAGAAGAATTCTTCAAGAAAGATGTTCTGATATATTGCTACAAGTAAAAATAAAACAGGAACAGGCGTTGGGCTTACAAACATTAAGGATACGACATTTATTATGATTGCAATTAAAATCGCAAAAATCCACACATTTTTGTTTAGAATTTCCGTAGTTAAACCTAAATCTTTACTATTCCAACCATTCACACGAGTAACAAATAATATCCTATTATTAATCCGGGGACTGTATTTAATAACGTTACAACTAATAATGGTCCCATTGAATATCGGTTCGAGAGCTGCAATTCAAAAAAAGCAAAAATGATGATGGCATCAATAATTAAGAAAGCAAAAAAAATAATCCATAAGAAAAGTGTTTCTCTAATTTCTCTTTTTGTATATTCACTCAAAGGCAGTGGTTCGGGATAATCTCCTATCTTAGCATGTAGGAGCCAAACTATTAGAAGAAGAGTGCCGATTTGAATTAATTGGGGAATAATAACAACTATTTATAGAACCTTCTTTTTCAATTTTTCATTATTTCTGAATTATTTTCGGTAGAAATAATTCATAATTCAGCTTATTATCTTTTAGATCTTGGGTAATATATAAATCTTCTTCTTATTTTTTAAGATTTATATCTAATTTTAAAAGAAACTAAAATGTGAAGGTATATAATTGATATGAATTATAAACTCTTTATTTTGATTAATTTTAATAGTGAAAAGTTTGTTTATCTTTTTGCTATTCTACATATATTAAATGATTCTACATATTGATTAAAATATATTTATAAAAAAGATATGGTTTTTACTTTTTTCTAAGTTTCAATACGATTTTTTTCTTGAAAGCCACTTCATTCAAATTTGCTTTAAGAATTTTAGATTTCGATTTCAGATCTGTTGAACTGATTCTATCTTTTTTAATTATTTCTTGACTCGTTTCTAGAACTTGCTCCAAATCCTTGATTGGAAGTAATGCTGTAGCAATACAGAAAAAACTTTTGGATCTCCCATCATTAAAGTTTTTTAGCATAATTTCAAGTAATTTTATTCTTCTTTTTTGTTGAGTTAGAAAAGGATCTAACCCATTTTCTTTAATATATTTTAAATTTGAAAGAGATACTCTATGACTTATAAAGGAATCACGCTTGTACCAATCCTTTAATTTAGAGCATGGAAATTCAGAACATTCGGCACAAGTCTCAAAATGGTTTTTTTTAAAACAACATGTACCTATTGAGCATGAAGGATGTTTATTAAGAAAATCAGGACCACAACATCCAGGACATCTTGAAGATCCTTTAGTATAATATGTAGGACATAATCCACAATCTAAACCACAGCAAGCAATGGTAGGATGTGTTTTTATTAAATTGTTTTGATGCATTTTTTTCTATTTTGTTTATATCTTTTATGCATCTATTAAAATTTCAAGAATTATAAGGTTTATAAGAAAAATATTAAAACTATAAAATAATTGTAAGGATTAAGGCATAGGAGATATAATAAAATGAAAGCATCAATTTTAAAGAAATTAAATCAGACAATAGAGGAAGCTAATGCTTTAAAAGACAAAAAAAATTGTGAAAAAGCATTAAAGAAACTTCAAGAAGCAATTGATTTTATTCATTTAAAGGTTAAAGAACCAGAAGATAAAAAAATTGAAATACAAAATATTAAGAATGTAATGAATCAAACTTATTCTGTTCAAATAAATTTATTGATCCAAAAAGCGAATAGTTTAAGGTCTAAAAATGAATTTAATAGAGCTAAAGATATTATTCAAAATGCTTTGAAAATTACCGATAAAATTGATGACTTAGATCTTAAGAATGCTGAAAAAAACGATATTAATTTATTAATTAGAGAAAATGAATTAGAGGAAATTTTAATAAGAGGGATTAAATTAAGAGAAGAAAATAATTTCACTAAAGGACTCGAAACCTTTAAGAAAGGTTTAACCATAGCTGAAAGTAATTTTAACGCAGGTTCTAACGTTGAATCCCTACTTAGAATTAAAGATGAAATTAACTCCACTTATAGTTCTGAAATTAACTTTTTAGTTGAAAAGGGAATCGGCTTAAAACAATCAGGTGATAATAATGAAGCAATTAAAAATTTTGAAAGATCTATAGACTTAATTGAAAAATATTTAGATCCTAAAACTATGAAAACTGAAGTTAATAATATTAGAAACTTGGCTAATGAAATCTATTCTAACCAAATTAAATCTCTAATTGAAAAAGGCAAAAATTTTTCCAAACAAAATGAAATAGAAAAGAATGTTTCTGAGTTTAAAAACGCACTTAGTATTGCCACCAATATGCATGATTCCGACTTAAAAAACCTTGAAATAAGTCTTATTGCTGAATTATTAAACCCAATCTATATTGAACGTATTAAACCAATAATAGAGAAAGGAAAAAAAGTAGTTGATCAAGAGAAAATGGAAGAATCTGCTGAAACTATAAATGAGGTAGTAAATATTTTCAGAGGGGCATTAGATATTGCGAACACAATGGTAAGTTCAGAAATAAAGGAAAGAAAAATTGAAGAGATTAGGAATTCCATTAATGACACATGTTTATCTGGGATAGAAGTAGTTAAAGATAAATCTCTTCAATATTTAGTTCAGAAGAAATATGACGATGCTATTGGAGAATTATATTCTGCCGTAAGCATCGCGAAAAATATGGCTTTTCCAGAAAACAACAATCCTGAATTAGATAATCTTAAAAGTTCAGTTAATAATGTATATTCTGCTGAAGTTGCTGAGGTAATAAAAGATGGGAATAAATTAGTTGAACAAAAAGAATTTCAGGAAGCTATAAATGTTTTCAATGAAGCGCTGAATCTTACAAATAAAATGTATCTCACAGATGAGATGGAAAAGGAAGTTAATATGATTAAAAGTTTCATTTATGAAACAGAAGTTAAAGTCCTCGTTGGAAAGGGAGAAACATCAGAAGAACAAAAGTTAAAAGTAAAAGAAATAGAAAGGCTCAAGAAACGATTAGACTATGCTAATTCTATCGAAGATCCTGATCGTAGACTTGAAGAAATGAACATAGTTAAAAAAATGATTGATGATGTCCACTCTGATGAAATAAAACTATTAATTGAACAAGGAAATCAACTCGCTGAAGATAAGATGTTCGATGACGCCTTTGAATTTTTTGAAAAAGCTTTAAAAGTTAATGAAATGATGGAAGAACCCGATATTAAAAATAAAGATTTAGTCAAGGAAAGCTATAAAAGAGAGTTAATTAATAAAGCAAAACAAGAAATCGAAAATAAAGAGTTTGATAATGTAATCAAATCATGCAATCGTGCAATTGAATTAGATGAAAAGTTCGTAAAAGCATATTATTATACTGGTCTTGCTTACTATTATGAAAAACGCTATGATAGCGCTATAGAATATTCAAAAAAAGCTACTAATTTTGATAATAAATTTGTTAAAGCTTGGAACTTAATGGGATTATCATATGAAGCAAATAAAGAGTATGAAAATGCCCTCAAGTTTTTAAACAACGCTGTTGAAATTGAACCAAACTTAGCTGATGGCTGGTATAACTTAGCTAATGTATTCAAACAGATGAAAGATTTTGATAACGCTATCGAAAACTATAAAAAAGCTATCGATATAGACCCAGAATTCGCAAAAACTTGGCTTTTTATGGGATCTACTTATTTTGATATTAAAGATTATACAAATAGTATTAAACATCTTGAACACGCGATTAAACTGGATTCAAATCTCACTCAAAATGTAAATCCTCTTATTAAAAGTTTAAAAGATGTTCTTGAAAAACTTCAAGAAAGTCTATCATTGTCTTTTATTAACAGATGAGTTAATTATTTTCAATCATCCTCCCACAGTTATAAAAGCATAGCTTTAATAAATCTAGGGCTAAGTGAAAGTTTTTGTAAAAATGGGAGCATACCCAAAAGTTTTTCCCCTACATAACGGTCATTACCCACCTTATGGTTTGCTAAATCTTGATTGATGTATGCTAAATAAATATATTCCCTTACAGTTTTGTTTTCACTAATTAGTTTTGTATATAAACGCCATAATGACTTCACATAGGAATTATCCTTATAAATCAAATATTCGAGGGCATTTCCATTCCTAAAGTAAGTCAATAATATGCGTTTGACATCTTTATCATATTTTTGTAATTCTAGTTGGTTAAAATTACTATTTTTTTCTATTAAGGGTTTTAAAGTATTTGTTGCGATATCAGCGCAAGCGACTCCCGGTAATAGTCCTTCATAAAAAAAGGCGGTGACTAATCCCGCTGCTTCTCCCAAAACAAGAACTCGATCTTGCGAAAATTTTTTAATAGGGTGTTTAGATATATCACCAACAACCGCTGTAGATAAATCATATTTTAATCCATCGATAATAGATTGAATTGGTTTGTAATTTTTTAAAATTCTATCGAGTTTAGATAGAATTTCCTCTTTAGATTGGTTTTTTTCACCTAAAAATCCTGCAGAGACTCTTTCAATTCCTTTATTAAAGAAGAACGGACCATTCTTACTGATTTTAGGATTGATGTGAAAAGTGTAATTAACATCTAAATTCTCGGTTATTTTTGCTTCACTCCCATATAAATGAATATAAGCCCCGGTGTAATGATCTGGAGTCTCAAATCCTAAAGATCTTTGCAATTCAAAACCACGTGAACCAGTTGTCAAAACTAGTAATTTTGTTGAATAAGACTCACCTTTTGCATTGATTAATTCTAAATATTCGCTGTGTTTGTTAACTTTTGAAATGGACTCATTAGAATGAAAAATTCCCCCTTGTTGTTCAAATTTATTAATTAATTCTCCTATAAGATTTTCAGTATAACTTATATTTCCCAAAGGAATTCCAAATTCTGTAGAATCGATAACACCATTAAACTCATCGCTCATATAATTTGATTTGGTATGAGCACAAGGGAAGATTTTTTTATTCCCCCAATCAATTTCTTCTTGGATAAAAGGCCGATTATGCTCAGGAAATATATTTGTTCTTTTTGGTATTTCTTTATGATAGTCTTGAGCTTCAATAAGAAGTGTTTTAGCAAATTTTGATATTTTTAAAGCAAAAGTAGCACCTGCTAATCCAGCACCAATGATTATAACATCTTTTAACTCCATTATTAAAAATCACATTTTTACATTTATTTAATTTTTGTTTGTGCCATTTATTGTAAGTGTATATAATAAATTTAAATTTTAACTTTAAAAAAACATTTTCTTCTTTCCTGAATTCAAGAAAAGGGATTTGTTTTCTGCTAATTAAGAAAAGGAAAAAAAGAGTATATAGAAGAATTTAATAATAAATTCTTAAAAAATTTATAATCGCATAGTCTCAACTAATTTTTATACTATTTTGATATTAATTTCTTGATAATCATGATTGAGCTTGAACAAAATTATATCTGTCTAGAATGCGGCAAAGAATTTAAAAATGAGTTAAAACTCGCGATATGCTCAGAATGTTTGAAGAAGGAAAGAGAGAATTATAAGAAGGGAATTCTACCTAAATATGTAACTGTTCTTTTATATTTAAAAAATAATACAATTTGAATCCAAAGAATTCAAATAAAAAAAATTTTGAAAAAATTCATTCTTTAGAATAATTTAAAGTTAGACTTTATTATCAAACACGGGAATTATGAAAAAAATCACCTTTTCGGGCTTTTTTCTTCCTTCCATTATTTGAAGTTTTATTCCTCTTATTTGGAAATTCATATCTATTATTTGAGGTTTCATTCCTCTTGTTTGGGATTTCATTCTTATTATTTGAAAAATTGAGCTCTTTTTGCTTTATCTCTTTTTTTATGAGCCCTTCGATTTTGTATAAATATTCAAATTCATCTCTGCAACAGAGAGTTATAGCAATTCCCATTTTATTCATTCGAGAAGTTCTACCAATACGATGTACATAATTATCAGGAAATTTTGGAAGATCATAATTAAATACATGAGAAATATTATTGATATCTAATCCTCTTGCGGCAACATCAGTAGCGATTAACATGTCTATGCGATGATCACGAAACTCCCTTAATACTCTTTCTCTTTGATTTTGAGATAAACTACCTGAAATTACTCCAATCTTATGATTAAAATTATTTCGACGGTTTAGTTTGGTACGTAACCAATCTGCAGTTCTTCTCGTATTGACAAATACAAGGGACCTTTTAGGCTTTTCTCTTTGTAGAATAGCTAAAAAAGACCCGAACTTTTCCCTATAAGAATTGATTAAGTAATAAAATTGGAGTGTACTTCCAACGGTAAGGTCATCTCGACTTAGATTGAGATATTTAAAGTTGTTTTTTGTGAAATTTTTTACCAATCTTCGAATTTTCGCATCTAAAGTTGCCGAAAATAATAAAAATTGATATTTATCATTTTTTCTAAGAGACCTTGATATTGAATCTAAGATAAACTTCACATCTGGAGCGAATCCCATGTCGAACAAACGATCGCACTCATCTAGAACAACAAACCTCATATTATGAAACTTTAAACGCTTTCTTCTATAAAGGTCAATAATTCTTCCAGGAGTACCAACAATTATATTTACACCATTTTCCAATTTTCTAATCTGGTTGCTAATGGACACGCCGCCATATATAGTCATCGACTTAACTTTGGGATTTCTTAAATCCTTGACTACGGCTTCTACTTGTTTTGCAAGTTCTCGTGTTGGTACCAAAATTAACGCTTCATTATTCTTAAATTCTAAACGATGGATTATTGGAAGCAGAAACGCTAACGTCTTACCAGTTCCCGTTTTAGCTTGGGCCATAATATGCTGACCTTTTAGTATGAAGGGAATGGCTTCTTGTTGTACCGGAGTAGGCTCCGATATATTCATATTTCGTTTTAGCGAAGAAACCATTCCTTCGCTAATACCTAATTGAGAAAAATTCAAATTAAAAATACCTTAATTTATTTTACTAATTCATTCTTTTACTAACTTTTTACAATATGTAAAAGTGTGCATGACTATTAAGTTTTATGGAAAAGCATAAATATATTAGGGAAGAGGATGAATAAGATGTAAAAATAATCTCAATTAAGCTTCATTACAAAGTATTGTCGGGAGTCATTTCATTAGAAAAGAATTTCAAGCCCGAATATGTGACAAAAATAAGTTGTAAGACTATAAGGAAAAAAGACTTTTGTATGGAATACAAGTGTAGTAATTAGATAACTCTTCTCTCTTTTTTTCCAGAATTTAACCAAAATAATTTTTAAGTTCATAAAATTATGAACTAATTTTTATTTTAGGATTAAGAAAAATTAGTTGAAAACAGGAGAAAAAAAATATTGAAATGTAAAAAAATAAGTTAATAGTTAGTCATTTCTCTATTCTTATGTAATTCATGAATCTTGATAAAATCCTTAGAGAAAGCATATATAGAAGGCTTACAAAAGCTCAATTTTATTATTTTTTTTTTATGAGGACAAAATTTTTTTAGAAGCGTAACAAATTTCTCTTAAGAAAACAATTTTTTCAAAAATAAATTTACTAAAAAAAATATAAGAATAATAAAAATAAAGGTGAAAAATAATAGGATTAAAATTAGCTTCGGGACTTGCTATGACTGCCTTATTTGGTCTGTTATATGCGGTTATTTTTGTCATAGGAGTATGGTTTCTGCCATCCTCTCTATTTGGGTTGTTTTTAATGATGGGAATTACGCTCTTAATGGTGTTATTTCAATATGGAATTTCGCCTCTAATAATAGGATGGATGTTTCGAATTGATTGGATACCCTACGAAGATTTCGCACGACGATTTCCACTTATGGCAGATTCTCTTAATAAAGTGGTTGATTTAAATGGCATAAAACCCCCAAGACTCGGGATAATTCATGATCTCAACCCTAACGCTTTTTGTTATGGTTGGACAAAAAATTCAGCAAGAGTAGTTCTCACAGATGGTATTTTGAAGCATTTAAATAAGAAAGAACAAAATGCGGTATTCGCACATGAATTAGGACATGTTGTTCACTCAGATTTTATTATAATGACTCTTGTGTTTGCTATTCCTTTAGTACTTCTCTCTGTAGCCCGCTGGGCATTTTATGCTAGCTATTTCTCTAGGAGACGCTCAAGTAGTAGTGAATCAGCGAGTTATCTAAGAATTGCATTAATTGCCATAGCGGTATTATCATATCTGAGTTATTACATAGCACAACTGATTTCATTAATTGTCAGCAGAATTCGGGAGTACTATGCTGATGAGCATGCCGCAGAAGTATTGAATGACCCAAATCCTCTTTCAACTGGGCTTGTAAAGATAGCTTATGGATTATTGATTGATAAAGAGGTTGAGGTTCTAGCCAAATCCCGTGTAAGGGCACTTAGAGGAATGGGGATATTTGATCCACGAGCAGCAAGAGGATTAGGCATAATAAGTGTTGGATCTTCAGGAGCATTCACAATGGAAGCAGTACAAGCAGCTGCGGCCTGGGATTTGTTTAATCCGTGGGCAAAATACTATCAAGCTCGATCAACGCATCCATTACCAGCAAAAAGAATTCTACGCCTGAATCAACAGTGTGAAAATTATGGTGTTAAACCAGAAATAGATTTTACAGACGCTAGGCGAATTAAGGAAGAACAAGCGGGTAAATCAATGCTTGATGAATTCCTATCGGATGTATTCATAAAATTATTACCAACCTTAATTTTCATTGCGATGATTGGTATTACAATTCTGTGGATATTTAACTTGGTTGGTTTCTTAACGAACTGGTTAACTCTCTCGAATTTAATACTCTTTTGGGCAATCGGCTTTTACATTATCGGTTTTGCATCAATTATAAAAACAAGATATATGTATAAAACTGGTTTTGAAGCAAAGCGTGTCGTTGAACTTGTTACAAACATTAAAGTAAGCCCAATAAGAACAGTACCAGCAATTGTGGAAGGTAAAATTATAGGAAAAGGAATTCCAGGCTATCACTTCAGCAATGATATGTATTTCCAGGACGATACAGGCTTAATGTATATAGATGATCGATTTGGATTAGGGATTGTTGATCTCTTTCATTCGTTTACTAGAGTGAAGAAATTAATGGGACAACGAGTTAGAATTAAAGGGTGGTATAGAAGAGGCCCAATCCCATATATTCAAGTAGGGACAATTGAAGTAGTAGGAGGAGAACGTCGATATAAAAATTATGCACGACATCTTAGATTTTTATGGGCAGTTATAGAGTTTATCATCGGTTTAGGATGTCTATACTTTTGGTTTACCTTATAAAAATTTTTTTTTTTCTTTACTTTTTATTCATTTTTTTTAATTTATAAAACAATTTATATCTAAATTCAGTATTTGCCTTTAGAACATTTTTAAATAGATTCACTCTATTAGAGTTGCAAATAAAAAAATAATATAAAAAGGCGAGAATTTAAGATGGTTACATTATCAAAAATCCATTGCAGTTATGAGATTAAAGACCCTAAAGATGAACTTAAACCTAATGATGAAATAGAGGGTAAATTCTTTATTGAAAGTAAAGATAAAAAAGACAAGAAACTAAAAAAAGCATTAATAAAAATTGTAGAAATTTATACGGAAAAGATAATTACTCATAGAGAGGGGGAGGAAATTAAAACCTGGAAGGATCGTGAAACGGATTTGAAAAAATTTGAGATTATTAAGGGAGAAATTCTAAAATCAGGCGAGAAAAAAGAATATGACTTTCAAATAAAAATGCCGGGTACTTGGACTAGTAAAAAAAAGAATAAAATTAAAGATTGGCATCTTGCTTTATTCTTTATTCAAAAAACTGGAATGGTTGCTTCTCGTGGAGCAGACAAAGATGCTGCTTATTGTGTTCTTCCTGTAGAAGGAACAAGTAGAAACCCCACATTTGGAAATCAAGAATTAAAGAAGAAAAAGAAGGAAAAGAAAGAAAAGAAGGATAAAGAAGGAAATGATTTATTTTTTGAATATTTTTTTTTTTAAAATCTATAACCTATTGAAAGTTTATATGATGTTAGTAATTTGATTAATTAATTTTCTTAAATTCATTTCAGCTAATCCTAAAGGAACAAAACTATCATAGAGAACAACAACAATCAAGGGTTCTAATTTCCAAGGAATATCTACTATTTTAGAAAATACCTTTTGTTCATTTTCTAAGCTATAATATGACTCTGGAAGATATAGAGCACCAACCATAAATCTGATCTCTAGTTCTCTCAAGGAGTTAACTAATATTTCATTTGGAAGTGAGGTATAAATTATATTTCCTTTAGTTGTTAATAAAGCAGCACCTAAATGTTCATCCTTAAAGAGGAGATCTTTAAAAATATCAATTGCTTTCTTGTAAAAAGTCTCATTCAAATACAATTCATCTTTTCCTGTAATTATCGAATCAACTAAATTATCAAAATCAGGATTTTCCAGTTGTTGGTAATCTTTTATTTCATTTGTATCAGGATATATATCATAGAACTCATCCATTATCCGTGATAATCGATTGGTAACAAATAAAAGGCTTGCACTTGAATCTGATAAAATTGAAAATATTAATCCTTCTTGGACTCTAAATATGAATCTCAATCCGCTCATTTCAAGAATTTCAGGTGTCTTTTTCGAAAGGATATTTTCAGAAAAAGAAAAAATAGCTGAAAAGAAAGGAGTAATTAAGTTTATCTCGAGAGAATCAAACTCATTTGTGAACTTTCGACTATAAATGCTAATTCCCGTTTTTTTTAAGATAAATAGAAAGTGTATTTTCATTGAGATTTTTACCTTACTACGCCTATAAAAATTTATTTAAAGGAAGTTAATCTTATTAGTATTTTTACAAGATACTTTAATAATAGATGTTTGTGGAATTCTTTTTTAACTTTATCAATTTCGATTATAAATTCGTTCCATGATGCCATTCTTTCAATAACTAGCCTCCCATCTATTCATACACCTCTAGAAAACCCATACGTTTTAATCTGCTCTCAGTTATCAGTTTTAACTAGTTTTATATATTAATCATAAATTTCAACCAAAGACATTGACTGATAAAAAATTAGGTGTATTTTGTCAAATAATCACGGTGTTTAAATAAAATTCTTTATTTGTTTAACATAAGAAAATAATGAATGATTATTCTTGCTTTTTTAAGAATTTGTAAAAGATTAGTAGGATTAAAAATGTCAGATAAGGAATTAGAAAAAATCAGACTCAGAAAAGCAGAAATGTTATTTAAGCTTCAACTAACACCAAAAGAGATTTTAACAATCAATAATGAGGAGGAATTCAATAAATTAATAAATGACTTCCCGGAGAAAATAGTAGTTATTGATTTTTGGGCAGTATGGTGTGCTCCTTGTAAGATTTATACTCCAGTTTTTAAGAAAGCTCAAGAACAGTTTTCAAAAGATATTATCTTTGCTAAAATAAATATTGATGAAAACCCTGTGATTGGTCAATATTTTGGAATTACATCCATTCCTACAACTCTCTTTATAAGAGGAAGTCAAGTTTTACGGAAATTTGCAGGTGTTGTAAATTATGATACACTAAAAAAAATTATTGAGAAAGTTAAATCTTAAATATGCTTTTTTGGTGAAAACCTTAAAACCTTCATAAACCAATCTTTTTATAGATTTCTATTTAATTAGTAGTATTTAAAGTAAATTTCATTATTCTTCTTTATCAATAAGATTGTTAATGGGAGGGAAGATTACTTAAGTAGGTTTCATCTCTTTAGCCTTAATAAGATACTTGTCTAAATTATTCTTGATCTCCCTTTTGTTATACTTTCCTACACTAGTTTTGGGTACCTCATCAACGATGGCTACAAGTTTAGGTAGCATCCATTGGGTTATTTTTCCTTTATCTACTCCTTCAACTTTAAGAAATTCTATAATGTCTTCTTCCTTTTTGTTAGAATTAGGTACAAGTTTTATGAGAGCAAAAGCTTTTTCACCCCATTTATCGTCCGGAACTCCCACAACAGCAGCTTCCAAAACAAATTCGGCTAGTGCAGCTAGATTCTCAATTCTTACTGTTGGAACCATTTCTGCTCCGCTCCTGATGATATCCGACATCCTATCAGCAATTACGATGAAATCTTCCTCATCAACCGTCGCAACATCCCCCGTATGAAACCATCCATCATACCATACAGCAGCAGTCTTTTCAGGATTTTTATAGTATTTTTCCATCACCCAAGGACCACGAATAACAATCTGGCCTAAGTCCTTATTGTTATGGGGGATTGGTTTTCCATTTTCATCGACAACCTCAACTTCAAGTCCAGGAAGGGGTATACCCGTCTTAACTCTGACCTGATCCAGTTTTTCTTTCGTCCAGTTCTCCATATATTTCTTTACAAAAGCAATAACTGTAACTGGGGCAGTTTCAGTCATACCATATCCTGAAGTTGCGGTAAATCCAGGAAACTTCTTCTCTACTTTTGTTTTTAATCCTAGAGGAAGAGCTCCCCCTCCTACACCAACATCTACAAGGCTAGATAAATCATATTTATCAAGATCTTTATATTCTATAAGCATAGCTAGGATTGTTGGGACCACAGCTACATAAGTTACCTTTTCGGTTTGTACCAACTCGCAAAAACCTTCAACCGTAAATGTACCAGGAAGGATTATTTTGTTAGCTTGAAAGACATAATTGAAAGGTGCACCCCAGGCATGGATATGAAATAAAGGCGTAATTATCATAGGAACTGTATTCTCACCGAGATGTATACGTTTGGGATCATTTCTAAAATAATAAAAAGCATATATGTGTAGTGTCTGAAGATAGAGCGCTCTATGAGTGAACATAGCTCCCTTCGGAAGTCCAGTAGTGCCAGTAGTATAACAGAGAGTGGCATAATTATCTTCACTTAAATATGGCCACTCAAATTCATCAGACTCTTGTTTGAGCAACTCTTCATACTCGTAGAGATTCTCTATTTTTGTATCAGGCAGTCCTGGTTTATCCGACATATATACAAACTTCTCTACAGTATCTTTTATCTTGTCGTAAATAGCTTCAACCAAGGATAGAAGTAGATCATCAATGAATATGATTTTATCCTCAGCATGATTTATGGTAAAGATTATATGGTCTAGAGCAAGCCTAACATTAATTGGATGGAGCACTACTCCACTACAAGGTACAGCATAGTAAAGTTCTAAATGTCTATGCGTATTAAGGGCCATGGTAGCAACTCTATCACCAGGCTCACCTCCCTTTCCTGGCTTTACACCAAGGGAGTTCAAAACATTTGCTAAACGACATGTGCGCTTATACCACTCAAGCCATGTAAAACGTTGATATTCACCAGTGACGTGATTTCTATAAACTATGCCTATCTCATTTGGATAGATCTTCACCGGTCTTTTCATAAAGGTAGTGAGAAGTAGTGGATAACGACTGCTGAATTCAGGATATGTTCTATTTTCCATTATTAATTCCTTTTTTATTTAAAAAAATTTTGTATTGTAATCTTAAATTTATATTTATTTTTGGGATTTAAAGATATAAAAGTTATCTTTTTTTTAGAATCTTTTATAGGGGGGAAGATTGTGATCATTTTCTTTCGGAATTCTAGATAAAATGATGTTTTATGAGGTTTTTATATCAAAAAAAAATAAAAAGTGATCATTTACCCTTTATAGAATTTTTATTCTAATTTTTGGGATTCCAACTCTTAAAAATATTTTTTCAGAAATGAATTCAACAGAACAAATCTTTACTGAAGGTTTAAAAACGATAATAAATCTAAAAGTTCCCTAAAAGATACTTTTTTATTTTTTAAAATCTAAATCTATAATAAATACATAATTAAGTGCAGAGATGTAATTCAAATGGAATTGAAAACTTTATTTAGTCCTGAAAAAATAGGAAATGTTAAGATTAAGAATCGTATAGTACGTTCAGCAACTTACGAAAGAGCAACAGAAAAATATGGATATGTTGGTGAAAAGCTTATTGATATTTATGATAGTTTAGCTCGTGGAGGAACTGGGTTAATTATATCAGCCTTTACGGCAGTAGATCCAGGTGGTGCTGCGAGCGCTTATCAAGCTTGTTTATATGATGATTCATATTTACCGGGTCAGAAAAAATTAGTGAAAGCTGTCCATGAATATTCCGATGTTAAAATTGCTGCTCAAATTGCTCACACTGGGCGTCAAGGATATCACCCAAAATATCCACCTGTCGCACCTTCAGCGATTTCATTTAAAAGGACGGGATTAACGCCACGAGAGTTAACAATTGAAGAAATTAAAATTATTACAAAGAAATTTGTTGATGCGGGTAGGAGAGCTTATGAATGTGAATATGATATGGTTCAATTGCATGCTGCTCATGGTTATTTTCTTTGTAACTTCATTTCTCCTTATACAAATAAACGAACAGATGAATTTGGTGGAAGTGTTAAAAACCGAGCAAAAATTCTAATCGATATTTTTAATGAACTCAGAGATGAACTCGGAATAAATTTTCCGATAACAATAAAATTACAAACACAAGATTTTGTTCCAAATGGATTATCCCTAGAGGAAGGTGCTGAGTTTGCTAAAATCCTTTCAGATAATAGTTTTGATGCTATTGAACCAAGTGGTGGGGGAGAAGAAACGATGATATATTTAAAAAGTCCATATCCAAGTCGTAATATCAAATCTCCAGAAGATGAAAATTATTTTCTACCAACTGCTAATAAAATTAAACCTACTATGAATAATTGTGCTTTAATTTTAATGGGGGGGATCAGAAATCCAATATTGGCTGAAAGAATACTTAATGAAAAGACTGCTGATTTTATCTCAATGTCGAGACCATTAATTTATGAACCAAACCTTCCTAATCGATGGAAAAATGGTGACCTTTCACCTGCTAAATGTATTAGTTGCAATTCTTGTTATGTAACATTGCAGGGTGGACCTGTATATTGTGTAACTAGAAAGAGACGAGAAGAGAAG
>SDBS01000846.1_pt1 | contig 30784 bp, 25 predicted proteins | sample 2277091 | NCBI WGS metagenome assembly SDBS01 (sample SAMN10404972, study PRJNA504765) | marine sediment metagenome | isolation source: marine sediment core GS10_PC15, 163 cmbsf | place: Arctic Ocean: Southern Knipovich Ridge | collected 2010 | reverse complement strand
CGTGGGGGTGGGGGGTGGGGGTTATGGGTGTGGGGGGGGAGTGTCGGAATCTGCTGGATGGTTGGTTGAGGAGCCGGTCGCCTCTGAAACTGACTGTGTAGCCATGAAGACGCCTTCTTACCGGCGCGAGCGAAAACTCCAGGAGCTACCAGAGCAATGCCGGCCAGGATTAAACCTATTATCCTGGGAATGCCGATGAAACTTGAATCTGGGAAGCCAATGAGGTATTGACCAATACTACCCCCCAGGCCGAAATAGGCCATTATCCCCCAGATGACCATGGTGAAGGCGATACCACCCCACCACTGGCGGAAGCGAACCGTTAGTGGGGTGCTCTTTCGTAGCCATAGCGCCACACTCAGGCTAATGAGAGCGATGATGAGCAGGAGCAGTCCCCAGCCAAATAGCCTCAGGGTTTCATCTCTAATACTGGCTGCCCATGAAGTTATGTTGGGCCACTGCCAGGCTAATAACCCGACAATAATGGTTATCACCATAATCCGCCACGCCACTCGCCAGCCGGGAAAGTGGAAGAGTCCGCCCTCTGACTTTCTTCCCCTAGCTTTTCCTCTGGGTTTATTGGTGGCCTTGGCTTTTCTCTTAGCCATATAACCCCTCGGTAAAAAGATATTTTTGCGCTACACCTTTACCATAAAGGGAAGTATCATCGGTCGGCGCTTGGTCTGCTCATAGTAAAATCTATTTAGGACATCCCTGACCTTGATATTAACCAGGCTCCACTCTGCCGGGCGGGTACCACTATGGTCCAGGGTGTGGGCTACCAGGTCGCGACTCTCCTCCAGCATGTCTTTGGATTCTCGGGTGTCAACAAAACCTCGGGAGACAATGTCGGGGCGGCCCATTAGTTTACCCGTCTGCTTGTTAACCGTGATAATGACGACGACCATGCCGTCTCGTGACAGCATTCGCCTATTGCGGAGAACAACGCTACCAATGTCGCCGACACTTAGGCCATCTACATACACATTGCCCGAGGAAATCTTACCGGTTATCTTGCCGGCCTGGGGGTTAAGCTCAAGGATGTCACCGTCTTCCAGGACAAAGATATTCTCCTGGGGGATGCCGACCGATTGGGCCAGTTTAGAATGCAGGCTTAGGTGGCGGTATTCACCATGAATGGGCATAAAAAACTTTGGTTTAACCAGGTTTAGGAGTAGTTTTAGTTCTTCCTGACTGGCATGCCCGTGGACATGAACCTGGGCCAATTTACTGTATAGTACCTGAGCCCCTTGCTTGAATAGGTTATCTATCGTTCTGTTGATTAACGCCTCGTTGCCGGGAACCGGGGTTGCGGAAATAACCACGGTATCACCACGGAGGATATGAAGCTGGCGGTGGTCTCGGTTAGCCATGCGAACCAGGGCTGAGGTAGGTTCTCCCTGACTACCGGTGGTGACAAAAACAATTTTGTGGCGTGGCATACCCTTGAGTTCATCAAGCCGTGCCAGTACTCCTTGCGGGTCGCTAAGATAGCCTAACCCCAGTGCCATTTGTGAGGTGTTTATCATACTGCGTCCGACAATAAAGACCCGGCGTTGGTGCTTGGCGGCGGCATCAATAACCTGCTGAACACGGGAGACCAGTGAGGAGAAGGTAGTTATTATCACTCTTCCCGGTGCGTTAGCCATAACATTGTCCAGGGTTTCACCAACCACCCGTTCTGACGGGGTGTAGCCGGGTAGCTCAGCGTAAGTGGAGTCGGTAAGGAGAAGCATGACGCCTTGAGCACCTAATTGAGCCAATCGAGATAGGTCGGTCGGTTTGCCGCTGACCGGGGTATAGTCAATCTTGAAGTCTCCACTATGAACTACGGTGCCCACCGGCGTGTGTATGATTAGCCCCACGGCGTCGGGTATGCTGTGGCAGACGGGGAAGAACTCTATTTTGAACTTCCCCAGGGTGAAACTTCCCCCCGGGGGTATAGTTTTGAGATTGGCGCCGGCTAGTGCTTTGCGTTCTTTAAGCTTAACCGAGATGAGACCCTGGGTAAGCTTTGTTGAATAAATCGGCACATTAAGCTGGGGCAGCACATAGGGCAGAGCCCCGGTGTGGTCATCATGCCCGTGGGTGATAATTATACCTCTTATTTTCTCCCGCTTCTCTAATAGGTAGCTGATGTCCGGGATTACCAGGTCAATACCTAGCATTTCCTCCTCGGGAAACATAAACCCGGCATCGATGACGATGATGTCTTGCTCATATTCCATCACCATCATGTTCTTGCCGATTTCACTCAGTCCGCCGATAGGGATTATCTTAAGTCTTGGTTTGGTCAAAGATTTAACCCTCAAACATATTTAGTTGCTTCGGCCCTTGTTTTACCTCGGTGACAGTTTCTGCTTCGGCGAGAAGGGCTGGAATCTTGAGCATATCAGCCTCAATTACCTGGCGTAAGCTCTGCTGGTGAAGAGCCGCTGCGGGGTGATACATGGCGTAATAGATGATATTGTCCTGCCTGTGAGTGGTGCCGTGGATTTTGCTGATGCTCTTACCGGGGAAGAACATCGCCATGGAGTAACGTCCCAGGGTCACCACCATCTTGGGGCGAATTAACTTAATCTGGCGTTCTAGCCAGTGGCGGCAGGTATGTATTTCAAGGGGTAAGGGGTCGCGGTTTCCCTGGGGACGACACTTGACTACATTAGTAATATAAACCTGCTGGCGTCTTAAGCCGATAGAGGCAATCAACTCGTTAAGAAACATACCGGCCGGGCCGACAAAGGGACGCCCCTGTTGGTCTTCATGCCAGCCTGGTGCCTCCCCAATGAACATAATATCGGCGGCCTCGGCTCCTTCACCGGGAACTGCTATGGTTCTGTTTTCCGCTAGTACTTGACACCTCTGGCAGACGAGGATTTCTTGGCAAAGCTCACTTAGTGCTGACATGTGATTTCTTTAGTAGGGAACCTAATTTAGCCACCCTTTAATTATGATGATAGCACGGGCAATAGGGCAAGTCAATTGAACCGGTGTAGTGTAGTGTGGGTGAAATAGTAGGACGAGGGCATTAGTTGTGATGGCATTAGCAGGTTGGTAGACAAGCCATGAACAGTGGTCATACCTAAGACTTAGGGGTAGAGGGTAGTAGGTAGCGTAGCCGCTGCTGCCCTTAAACATTCATTATAGTATCGCCGTCGTCTTATCTGTCTTACAGCCGTATGTTATCGTAGGTAAAGTGAGGCAGCCGGGCTAAGGCGTAATTGGAGGGTAGAACCCCGGTCGGGCATAGCGAAAAGCATTCCCCGCACTTAGGGCATTCCTCAGCGGCGATATCGGGGAAGAATATTACCTGTCGCTCGGTGCCCCTACCGACGAAACCAATGGCATTCTTACCTTTGACCTCGTTACAGTACCGCACACACAGTCCACAGAGAATACAGAAGTTTGGCTCTATGTCAAACCTCGTTTTGGTGATGCCATATCTTCTGGCGTAGTCCTGTATCACCTTGACCCCCGGGGAAGTGGCGAGCATCAATTCTAGGAGCATCTGGCGAATTCTGATGACCGGTTCGGATTCGGTGTCTACCTTAAGTCCCTCCTCGACAGTGTAGACACACGCCGTAACCAAGCGTGACTGCGGTCCCTTGGTTATCTCTACGGTGCATAGCCGACAGGCACCGTGGGGGGCTAATTTCTCGTGATAACAGAGGGTAGGGATATCAATCCCCACACCCTGGGCAGCTTTCAGGATGGTAGTACCTTCCTCAGCGGTGACTTTCTGGCTGTCGATTGTTAAGGTGACTTCACTCACTTTTTCCACCTCGCTTCCGTTTTAGTTCGGTCCCGATGGGAACCGGTTCCGGCACGGGGATGCCAGAGAGCTTGACGACAGCGCCAAAGCGGGTTGGGCAGACCTCAAGACAGGCTCCACATATGGTGCATTTATCCTGGTCAATGACATGAATCAGGTTTTTGCCACCGCTGATAGCCTCCACCGGACAGTTTCGGAGGCAAATCAGGCAGGCCTGACATTTCTCCGGCTCAATGTAGTAAGAGATGAGCTTCTTACAGACACCGGCGGAACAGCGCTTCTCCTCAACGTGGGCTTCATACTCATCTCGGAAGTATTTAATCGTGCTTAAGACCGGGTTGGGTGCCGTGTTACCCAGGGCACAAAGAGAGGCGTCCCTGACCACCTCGGCTATCTCCTCCAGTAGCTCTATGTCTCCAGTTCTGCCTTGTCCGGCACAGATTCTATTCAGTATCTTGAGCATCTGGTAGATTCCCTCGCGGCAGGGAATGCACTGACCGCAGGATTCCTCAGACAGGAAATTCAGGAAATATCGGGCGACATCGACCATGCAGGTGTCCTCGTCCATGACAATCATGCCGCCGGAGCCCATCATGGAGCCGACCTTGGTAAGCTCGTCAAAATCTACCCGGGTATCGATTAAGCTTTCGGGGATGACCCCGCCGGAGGGACCGCCGGTCTGAACCGCTTTGAACTTCTTGCCTTTGGGAATACCACCACCGATATCGTAGATAATCTCCCTCAGGGTCATCCCCATGGGTACTTCCACCAGGCCGGTATTGTTTACCTTACCTACCAGGGAAAAAATCTTGGTTCCCTTGCTCCCCTCCGTGCCGATGCCACTGAACCATTTCGCACCCTTAGTTATTATCAGGGGTACGGTAGCCCAGGTTTCCACGTTATTCAGGTTACTTGGCCTCCCCCAGATACCGCTTACCGCGGTACGAACATATTTTGGCCTCGGTTCACCTACCCGCCCCTCAATGGCGGTCATCAGGGCACTTGATTCACCGGAGACGAAAGCCCCAGCTCCGCGGTGTAGCGTAACATCAAAATCAAAGCCAGAGCCGAGGATATTAGTTCCCAGAAGACCGTAGTCTCGCGCTTGCTTCAGGGCAATATAAAGGTTCTCCACCGCCAGGGGGTATTCCTGACGTACGTAGACAAATCCCTGATGGGCACCGATGGTGTAGGCACCGATTGTCAGCCCTTCCAGCACGCTATGGGGGTTGCCCTCAAGCAAACTGCGGTCCATATAGGCTCCGGGGTCACCCTCGTCGGCGTTGACGATGACATATTTTGTCTCCCCTGGTGCGTTACGGGTCGTCTCCCACTTTATTCCGGCCGGAAAGCCACCACCACCCCTTCCCCTTAGGTTAGCCTTTTTGATCTCTTCCAGCACCGTCTCTGGTGTCATCTTAGAGAGGACCTTGGCTAGGGCCGCATAGCCACCAAGGGCAATGTAATCATTAATGTTTTTGGGGTCAATGAAGCGGTTGGGGCCAAAAACAATGCGGCTCTGATGTTTATAGAAGGGAATGTCACCCTCGTGGATAATCTTCTGAGCATCATCACCTTCGTATAACAGACGGTCAATAACCTGCCCGTCAACCAGGGTGGTAGCAATAATCTCAGGAACATCTTCTGGCTTTACCCGGAGGTAGCATATCTCCTGGGGGAAGATAACGACGATAGTACCCCGCTCGCAGTAGCCATGGCAGCCGGTGCGCCTTATATCTACCTTTTCCTTAAGTCCGTTTTTCTGGATTTCATCCATGAAGGCTTGGGCTATTTTCTCACTGCCGTAGGCGTGGCAGCCGGTGCCGGAGCATATGGTCACACAGGGCTTGTTTTGGTCTCTCTGGGATAGTATCTCTTGCCTCAGTTTTTCGAGTTCGGCAACTGAGTCTAGTCTGGGCATAGCTATTCCTCCTCTCTCATACCTTAGTCACAGGTGGAAAAAATCTTCTCCATCTCTTCCGTAGATGGATTACTATGATACTCGTCGTTAACCAGCATCACCGGTCCCAGGGCACAGCAGCCGAGGCAGTTGACTGTCTTTAGCGTAAACTTCATATCGCGGGAAGTCTCTCCGGGCCTTATCCTCAGAGTGTCGGTAACCTTCTCCAAGAGGCGAGGTGCCCCCCGGACATGGCAGGCGGTACCCATACAGACCGATACTGAATGACGGCCCTGAGGCACTAGGCTAAAGGCTTTGTAGAAGGTAGCGATATGGTAAATTTGACTTAAGGGAATATCCAGCTTCTGGCTAACCCACATCAGGGCATCCTTAGGTAGCCAGCGATTTTCCCGCTGGATGTCCAGAAGTATTTGAATCAGGTAGTTCTTATCGCTTCCGTACTTATCTACAGTTTCGTCTATTTGGGCAAGTTCCTGAACCATTTGCTTCATTACCTCCTCGCTTCTGTTTTTGGTTTGCTCTAGGACGCTCAGATACTGGCGAGCTTCGGTCTCAAGCTGGCTGAGTTCAAAGCTGGTAGCAATCCGGGGGGTAGTTTTAGGGTCTGGCCTGCTTACCACCGGCCCCGGTGGTAAAGAGCTATTGGCTAATAGGTTCAGCCCTCTTAACAGGACTTCCGTTTTCGTTGGCGATTTTAGAACTTCCTGTAAGCGGGCTAAGGTTTCCGCTTGCTCGCTGGTTACCTTTATGCCAATGAAGGTGGACTTAGTCTTTCTCTTAGCCATTTTACGTTTTACCGTTTAACCATTATAATATGGACAGCAGAGCCTATTGTCAAGTCAACAGGGAAGACCTTGGGCAGCTTCGCCATTCTAGCTATTCTATTCTCTTTATCAAGGGGAAATAGTCCGGCAAACGGTCGTGTTTTCCGGAGTCTCCTTATTCTCTGACTGAGGGTAGAGATAGATAGGGATTTTAAGAGAGTGGTGAGGGGATTTTGCCTCTTTCGGTCTTGTTAGGCGATTCTGGCTAGGTTGTTGACAGTAATCAGGATGCGGTTGTAGACTTCAAACAGGGAGGGAAAATGAGCTGCTTAAGTCAAACTGATCCGGAAATTGACCGTGCTATTGGCCTGGAGGTAGAGCGGCAAAGGAAAACCGTGAACCTTATCGCCTCGGAGAACTATGCTAGTCGGGCGGTGCTTGAGGCGCAGGGTTCATTGCTCACTGATAAGTATGCTGAGGGTTATCCCCGGAAGCGCTATTATGGCGGCTGTGAAAATATGGATGTGGTGGAGAACCTGGCTATCCAGCGGGCTAAAGAGCTATTTCACGCTGAGCAGGCTAATGTCCAGCCGCACAGTGGGGCTCAGGCAAACATGGCGGCATATTACGTTTTGCTTGAGCCCGGTGATACGGTTATGGGTATGAGTCTGGCTCACGGCGGTCACCTTACTCATGGTAGTCGGGTAAGCTTCTCCGGGAAGTTCTATAGTTTCATACCCTACGGGGTTAATCGGGAAAGCGGACGGATTGACTATCAAGAGCTGGAGAGGCTTGCCTTGAGGCACAGGCCCAGGTTAATCGTAGCCGGAGCTAGTGCTTACGCCAGGATTCTTGATTTTGAGCGTTTTCGGCATATTGCTGACCTGGTAGGGGCCAGGCTTATGGTTGATATGGCACACATCGCGGGTATGGTAGCCGTGGGTTTGCATCCTACCCCGGTGCCCTATGCTGATGTAATAACCTCAACGACGCATAAGACGCTGCGCGGGCCACGAGGTGGTTTTATCCTGTGCCGGAAGGAGCTGGCTTCAAAGATAGATGCGGCTGTTTTTCCGGAGATGCAGGGTGGTCCCCTGATGCATGCTATTGCCGCCAAAGCGGTGGCTTTCTATGAAGCAATGCAACCTGACTTTACCGATTATCAACGGGCCACGCTGGATAATGCCCTCGTTTTAGCCAGTGAACTGCAAAGACTGGGGCTACGTCTGGTATCGGGTGGCACCGATAATCACATGGTCTTGGTCGAGCTTACCCAGACCGGGGTTACCGGTAAGGGGGCTGAGGAAGCTTTAGGGGAGGTAGGTATTATCGTCAATCGGAATGCTATCCCGTTTGATTCTCACCCGCCTCGGATAACGGGTGGCATCAGGTTGGGCACGCCGGCGGTAACCACGCGTGGCTTTGGCACTGAGGAAATGAAACAGATTGCCCCGCTGATTGTAAAGGTAGTGACCAATATTGGTGATAAAAGCTTCTGGCGCCAGGTAAGTCAGGAGGTTAGCGAGATGTGTCGGCGTTTCCCGCTACCGGGGGTTGATGACCCGTTAAAGTAAATCTGCCTAATGTGAATGAAAGGCTTATTCAAAAGGAGGTAGTAATCAATGGATGAGATAAAGGTATTTAGCGGTAATGCCCACCCTACCCTAGCCCGGGCGGTGGCTGATTACCTTGATATCCCCCTGGGTGGGTGTGAGGTCTTTGAGTTCAGCAATGAGAACATCTTTGTTCGTATCCTGGATAATGTTCGCCAGCGAGATACCTTTGTCATCCAGCCCCTATCCTCCCCGGTCAATAAGAGCCTGGTTGAGCTACTGATTATGATTGATGCCCTAAAGAGGGCATCAGCGGAGCGTATTACGGCGGTAGTTCCTTACTATGGCTACGGGCGCACAGATAAGAAGGATCAGCCACGGGTACCGATAACGGCGAGGCTGGTGGCTGACCTGCTTACGGTGGCGGGGGCTAATCGGCTGCTGACGGTGGATTTGCATGCCGCCCAGATTCAGGGCTTCTTTAATATCCCGGTTGATGAACTGACTGCCCTGTATCTACTGAGCCGATATTTTGAGGAGAAGAATCTTGATGACCACCTGGTTGTGGTGGCCACTGATATCGGGATTTCTAAGCGAGCCCGGGACCTGGCGGCTAAGCTTAATGCGCCCCTGGTTATTGTGGAAAAGAGGCGGGTCGGTAATGTTGACCAGGCGGAAGCGCTAAATATTATTGGTGAAGTGGAGGGTAAGGTAGCTCTCACCGTAGACGATGAAATAGACACGGCTGGCTCCTTGATAAATGTTATCTCTGCCCTGGAGGAGCGGGGTGTTACGGAGGTATATGCCTGCTGTACTCACCCGGTGTTTTCCGACTCAGCTATCCAGAGGATAGCCTCGTGCCCGGTGAAAGAGGTCGTGGTTACCGATACTATCCCGATCGCCAGCGATAAAAAATTGGATAAGATTACGGTGCTACCGATGGCTCCCCTATTGGGTGAAGCTATTCATCGTATTCACACTGGGATGTCTATAGGAGCCATGTTTGAGCGTTAACGAGAAGATGGTAGAGGTATATCGGGCAGTCGGAGAACTGGAGGCCCAGGTTATCCAGAGCTTACTGGAAAGCTACGGGATACCCTCCCTCCTGAAGTCAAACGCCGCCCATTCTGTGCATGCCTTCGCTGTTGATGGGATGGGTGAGGTCAGGGTTATGGTCTGGGAGCGAGTGGCGGATAAAGCCAGGGTGCTTATTAAAGGAAGAGAGAATGGTTAAACTATTTAGCCGGTTTACTGATTCCAATGAGAAAGAACTGAAGCGGCTCCAGCCGATGGTGGGTAGAATAAATGAGCTGGAGTCCAGTTTTGAGTCTCTTAGCGATGAGGAGCTTCGTGCCAAGACCGATGAATTTAAGGCTCGGCTGAAGGATGGCGTTTCGCTGGATGAGCTTCTACCCGAAGCCTTTGCCGCGGTTCGGGAAGCGGCCAAGAGGGCTATCGGGCAGCGCCACTTTGATGTTCAGTTAATCGGCGGTATTGTCCTTCACCAGGGTAAAATTACCGAGATGAAGACGGGGGAGGGTAAAACCCTGGTGGCTACCCTGCCCCTCTACCTGAATTCCCTTACCGATCAGGGCTGCCATCTGGCGACGGTTAATGACTACCTAGCCCGGCGCGACCCTTACTGGATGGGACCGATTTATCATGCCCTGGGGGTGAGTGTCGCCAGTATTTATCCTCAACAGAGGCCGGATGAGTATACCCCGGCCCGCTTTTTTGACCCTACCTACGATTCGGGTAATGAAACCGACCCTTGGCGTCATTTCAGACCCGTCTCCCGTCGTGAGGCTTACCAGGCGGACGTTATCTATGGCACCAGTAGCGAGTTTGGTTTTGACTATCTGCGCGATAATATGGTTATCGACCTGGCCCGCTGTGTGCAGAAGAAGCTAAACTATGCCATTGTTGATGAGGTGGATAACCTCCTCATTGATGAAGCCAGAACGCCGCTGATTATTAGTGGTCCGGATGAGGAGGCAGGGCGGCTGTATCCTGTATTTGCTCAGCTCGTCCCGCGCCTACGCCCAGAAGCTGACTATGTCGTTGATGAAAAGTCACGCACGGCTAACCTGACTGAGGATGGTCATACCAATGTAGAGCGGATACTCAAGAGAGAGGGCTTACTGAAGTCCCCCAATCTCTATGACCCATCAAACCACTCGCTGATTCGTCATCTGGAGAGTGCCCTTAAAGCCAAGGCACTTTATAGGAAAGACGTTGATTATGTAGTAAAGGATGGTCAGGTTATCATTGTTGACCAGTTTACGGGACGGCTTATGGTTGGGCGCCGTTATGCCGAGGGGCTGCATCAGGCCATAGAGGCCAAGGAGCGGGTCAGGGTGCAGCGGGAGACCAAGACCTTTGCTACGATTACCATCCAGAATTACTTCCGGATGTATGACACACTGGCGGGGATGACGGGCACGGCTCTTACTGAGGCTGAAGAGTTTCATAAGATATATAACCTTGAGGTGCTGGTTATCCCGACCCATAAACCCATGATTCGTGAGGACGGCTCGGACCACATTTATAAGGATGAGGCGTCAAAATTTAAGGCGGTGGCGCGTGAGATTGATGAGCTTCATAAGGAGGGGCGGCCGGTGCTGGTGGGCACGGTGTCTATTGAAAGGTCGGAGTATTTAGGTGACCTTTTGAAGCGGAAGGGAATACCGCAGCAGGTGCTTAATGCCAAGCTTCATGAGAAGGAGGCGGGCATTATTGCCCAGGCGGGGCAGCCGGGAGCGGTAACCGTCGCCACCAATATGGCGGGGCGTGGTGTTGATATTGTGCTCGGCGGAAAAGAACCGTCCAAGGAGAATAAAAAGGAGTGGGAAGAGTGGAAGAAGAGGCATAATCAGGTGGTTGAGCTTGGGGGGCTTCATGTTTTAGGCACCGAGCGCCATGAGGCACGGCGCATTGATAATCAGCTCCGGGGGAGGTCGGGGCGTCAGGGTGACCCGGGAAGCTCCCGTTTCTATGTGTCCTTGGAGGATGACATTGTACGTCGCTTTGGTGGTGACCGGATTAAGGGCTTTATGGAGTGGGCCGGTATGGATGAGGATACCCCGATTGAGAACAAAATGGTTAACCGCTCAATTGAGTCTTCCCAGGTTCGCGTTGAGGGCTATCACTTTGATTTGCGTAAACACCTGGTTGAATATGATGACGTGGTTAATAAGCACCGTGAGCTTATCTATAGTGAGCGGCGCAAGATTTTGGGCGGTGCTGACCTCAAGGCAAACATTCTCGCCATGGTGAGACAGGAGATACAGGATGCGGTGGCGACCTATCTTCCTGATGAGCACGGCGTTGACTGGGACCTGGAGGGCTTAATTAGCGATGTGAACACTATCCTTCCCTTACCGCCGGAGCTAAACGCTGATGCCCTTGTCCGGATGAAGCCGGCAGAGATTGAAGATAAGCTCATTGAGCAAGCGGAGACACTATACGAAGCCCGGGAGCGGGAGATGGGGTCGGACAATATACGGGTGCTGGAGAGACTGGTGATGCTACGTATACTGGATAGCCTGTGGATTGAGCACCTGACAGCGATGGAAGGAAGGCGTCAGGAGGCGGGATGGCAGAGTCTGCGCCAGGTACGGTCTTTGGACGCTTATAAGAGTGTGGGCTATGAGCAGTTCCAGGAGCTTTTAGCCACTATTCAGCATGATGTAGCCCACACTATGTACCACGTGACTATTAAAAAGCAGGAAGCCCCGAAGCCGGTAGAGACGCCGATGGCTCAGGTGACCCCCGGTGGCACGGGCAGCCCCAGAAAGCAGCCATTAAAGGTTGGGGGTAGCAAGGTGGGTCGCAACGACCCCTGCCCCTGCGGCAGTGGTAAGAAATACAAGAAGTGCTGCGGAAGGTAAGGAGCTTGATATTATGGAGGTTTGCTTGGGCGTTACTACCTGTGATAAATGTGGGGAGAACTAGTGGAGAAGGGGCATAGAGAACTCAGTACGGTAATTATGGAAATACCTGCGACAATACGTGAAGGCACCAGTCTTTGTAGGACAAAATTACGTATTGGTTATCAAAGAACCTGTAATTGCAAACCAAGTCACATTAATTGTATGACAGCAAAGCAATGGCTTAAGAGTCAGCTTGGTGTATGGCAGTTTAATTATGAAGTAAGAGATATTCGCAAGAAAACTATTCATCCAGCCACTTTTCCTATCTCCCTAGCTAAGAAGGTTATTGAGTTGTTCACTCATGAGGGTGAGCTTGTACTAGACCCCTTTGTCGGTAGCGGTACTACTCTAGTTGCCGCAGGAGACATAAGCAGAAACGCCGTTGGGTTTGACCTGCAAAAGGGTTATATTGATTTATGTGAAAAACGTCTTGCTCAGACTAGTTTTTTTGGAGAAGCTAAACAGATAGCTGTTCAAGATGATGCCAGATTCGTACACGAATACTTTGAGCCAGAAACAATTAGTCTTATATTGACTTCACCACCTTATGCGAATCTCCTGAATAGGGTGCGACAGAACAAGTCTCGAAGATTCAGAAAGAATGAGCAGTTAGGGAAAATAGAGCAATATTCCCAGGATCCCAGAGACCTTGGAACGATGCAGCTTGATGAATATACCAACGCTATGGGTGAGATATTCGAATCGTTCTTGCCACTACTTCGACCAAGGGCGCATTGCGTAATAAATGTGCCTGATATGTGGTGGGAAAACGCGAGAATCACAATACACGTTTCGCTCGTTGAAGAATTAAGAAAGCGTGGATACGAACTTAGAAACATAATAATCTGGGATAGGACAAACCTTGTCAACCAGATTGGAATATTCGGTTGGCCAAGTAATTACATTACTATGGGAGTAACCTTCGAATACCTTCTAGATTTTTGGAGACCACTCAAATAATGAAGCTGTATACGAAAGAAGAACTTATCCAAGACATAAGTGAAGTTTTTCGGCAGGGTTGGCACAAAAGTGTAAAAGAAACTCACGATGTGCGCAATGACGGTGCAGTAGGAAATACTTTGGAAATGCTTCTTGGCATAGAGGAAAACAATTTGCCGATACCCAATGTGCGCGAGTGGGAACTAAAAGGGCAAAGGTCTCACACGGGCTCGTTAATTACGCTAAAACATATTGAACCATCGCCCACCGCTGTAGGCGTTGTGTCGAACTTGTTACTTCCGTATTATGGTTGGAAGCATAAGCAAGCTGGTAAGAAATATCCATACACAGAGATGAGTTTCAGATCAACAACTAGTGCGACAGACTACACCAACAGAGGATTCAGAATAGTCGTTGATAAACAACAACAGAAGCTGCGACTTGTGTTTACCTCTACAAAGGCTGACCGAAGCGACCCCGAGGTTGCGCAATGGTTAAGGGTAGTAGAAGAAAGAATTGGTCTCGGCTCCCTTAACCCCGAACCTTATTGGGGACTTGAGGACTTAAAGTACATAATCGGCTCCAAAATTAGAAATTGTTTTTATATTGTTGCGGATAGCAAGGTAGAGGCTGCGAGAGAGTTTTTCCTGTATAGAGAGCTGTACATTCTATCTGGTTTCTCATTTGAAAAGTTCCTTAGATGTATCGAGCATGGTGCAATTCTTGTCGATTTTGACGCGAGGACTGGGCACAACCACGGGACTAAATTTCGGATTAGACAGGGACACTGGAGAGATTTGTACTCAGACGTCCGGCGTGTCATCTGAATCACGGTAACCCAGACTGGAACTGGGTAAGAGAAAAGATTAGAGCCCATGAAAAACAGTGAGATTGCCAGGGTATTTCAGGATATTGCTGACCTCCTGGAGCTTAAAGGAGAGAACGTATTTAAGATAAGGGCTTACCAGAGGGCGGTGTTTTCCATTGAGCACCTGCCGCAGGAGCTGGAGCAGCTGGTAAAGGAGGACAGGCTCAAGGAGGTGCCGGGGGTGGGGGAGGCAATCGCTAAGAAGATTACCGAACTGGTAACCACGGGTCGTCTTGACTACTATGAGACATTAAAGGCTGAGTTCCCGGAAGGGATTAGCACCCTGCTTGATGTGCCCGGCATCGGACCCAAGACAGCCATGTTGCTTACCCGGGAGCTTGACATAAAGTCAATAGATGAGCTGGAGGCAGCCATCGTTGGGGGTAGGGTGGCATCGTTACCCCGCATGGGCGATAAGACTGCGGAAAACATCCGGCATCACCTTCAAGCCCTGAGAAGGAAAGACCAGCGTATTCCTATCGGTGAGGCGCTATCGGTAGTGGATGAGATTTTAGCCGGGCTTAGTAGGGTGGCGGGGCTAAAGAACCTGACCCCGGCGGGGAGTCTGCGGCGCTTCCGGGAAACGATTGGTGATATTGACCTGATGGGCACCGCGGATAATGCCCGCGAGGTAATTCAGACCTTTGTTAACCTGCCTCAGGTAAGAGAGGTCTTAGCCAGCGGCACGACAAAGGCGAGCGTGGTTGTTTCCGGGGGACTTCAGGTCGACTTAAGAATTGTAGAGCACGACTCGTTTGGCTCTTTACTACAGTATTTCACGGGCAGTAAACAGCATAACATTAACCTCAGGGATAGGGCACACCGGCTGGGATTAAAGCTATCGGAGTATGGCATTACTAATCTGGTAGCGGAGGAGTTAGAAAAGTTCGCTACGGAGGAAGCTTTTTATGAGCGGCAGGGTCTACAGTTTATCCCTCCTGAGATACGGGAAGGCCAGCAGGAGATAGCCAGGGCTGAGCGGGGCACCATACCCCGGTTAGTTAAGCTATCTGACATTAGAGGTGACCTTCATGTTCATACTGATTGGAGTGACGGACATGACAGCCTTGAGGCCATGGCTCAAGCTGCTAAAGCCCGGGGCTATCAGTATCTGGGGATTTCGGACCACTCGGCAGGGCGGGGCATAGCCCATGGACTGGATGCGGAGCGACTGAGGCAGCAGATAGCAGAAATTAAAGCGCTTAACCAGAAAGTCGGTGGTATTCATATCTTTAGTGGTATGGAGGTGGATATTCGGGCTGACGGCAGTCTGGATATGCCCGATGAGCTGCTTGAGGAGCTGGATATTGTTACCGCCGCAGTGCACTCAGCGATGAACCAGAGTGAGGCGCAGATGACAGGACGGATTATAAAGGCGATAGAGAACCCTAATGTTGATGTGCTGGCGCATCCCACCTGCCGCCTGTTACCGGATAGAGAACCAATTGCGGTGGATATGGAGGCTATCTTTCAGGCGGCGGCTAGAACTGATACCGCCCTGGAAATAAATGCCATGCCAAGTCGGCTTGACCTCAAGGATACCCATGCCTATCGGGCGAGAGAACTCGGGGTCAGGCTATTTATTAGCACCGATGCCCATAGTAGTAAGCACCTTGATTTTATGCGCTTTGGCATTGGGGTAGCCAGGCGGGGTTGGTGTCCGGCGGCGAATATACTGAATACCCGACCTCTGGAGGAGATTGTCGCCTATCTTAAACACTAGGACCGGTGTGGGAAAATGGTGAATTTAGATAACCGGTTGCCGTCTTCTCAGTTAGCACTTGGTAGCGATGCTGCAGCCATAAGGTATTTGAAGCAGGCCATTACTGGCGGTAAGCACTGGTATATCGCCCTGCTTGGGGCTATCGGGCAGTGGGCTATGACTGAGGAATTGTATAATGGGCGTCGTTATTGTTACCTTATTGCTGGCGAAGCTTTTGATTGGCTGCTTCTGGCGGATCGCCTGTGTGAGACCGTGGATGGTTTACTGCCTGATGATGAGAAGATGGCGCTCCTTTTCCATGGGCAGCCACCACTTAAACTTCCGGTAAAGGAATTTAAAGAACTCATCGGTAATAGTAAGTATCGTCAATATCTTAATTACTTTTATGGCATTACCGTGGAAGAGGCTTTATTTCTGGCGGTGCAGGAGGAGGTACGCAAGGAGAGACGGGCTGCGGGTTATAGTAGGGATGGTGACATTGCCAGTGAGGTCTATCGGCGAATATATGGGACTACTAGGGGAGTATTGCTTAAGCGTTTTAGAGAAGAAAAAGGCTATCCCCATCTTAAGTCTATCGGTCTAACCGAATTAAAGGAGTTTACCTACTGGCTATTTAAGTGCCGCTTGAGGCAGTGTGATAAAGCCCGGATTGCCAGTGATACCAAGAAAGCCCTGCATAGGTTAAACCGGGATGGTTTTCCTCGGGGACTCGTGGCTGATGAGTCCCCGAGGAGTGCATCCGGATGAAGTTCTGGTTGTAGCTGACGGAACCTGTCTGATGCCGCCTCTAGTATCTAATCAACGCGTGTTTACAGCGTGTCTTATCTCAATTGTGCTACTGTCAGGAGACTTTTGTAGCCTACTTTGTCTCTCTGGGGACGGCGGAGAATAGGCCAATAGGGAGTACCCAGCGCTTATATTGGGCCTGTAGAATGACGGCTGCCGAGCCGTAAACAGCGGCGCCGCCGACAAACATTCCTTCTATTCCGGCAACGAGGGCTGGTATGGCACCAAAGAAGTGCGCTGCCAGCAGACCGAAGAGTACCGTTAACGAGGCAAATATAAAGACGTGCACTCGCGATATTGTAAGGGCACCGATTGTCATATAACCGGTAAATATACCCCAAACTATCATCGTCCAGGCTAGACTGGGGCCGTCAAGGGTGACTAGACCCAGCCATTCCAGCAGGAAGGCAAAGGCAAGACCTATCCAGAACACACCGTAAGAAACAAATGCGGTTAGGCCGAAGGTATCTCCGCGGCGGGCATCAATTATCCCGGCAATAACCTGAGCCAGCCCTCCCCAAAAGAATCCCCAGATCAGGGGCATGGTACTGGGTATCCAACCAATATTATGTATTTGCAGTAAGATAGTATTGAAGCCGAAGGCGGCTAACCCCAGAGCACCAGGATTAGCCCATAAAACATCATCTTTTGCCATGCACGAACCTCCATTCTGTTAAATAGATTTAGTAGCTAGGCGCTAGTGTTGTTCTGATCATCAGTCCCGCGGTGAATCAGATTCTATCCGGTTGCTGGCTCCTTACTGGCTTCCCTTTACTAGGGAGGTAACCACTGATGGGTCAGCCAGGGTACTGATGTCGCCCAGTTCTTTGGTATTGCCGGCGGCGATCTTGGTTAGTATCCGTCTCATAATCTTGCCGCTTCTGGTCTTGGGGAGGCCATCAGCAAACTGAATCTTATCTGGAGAGGCTATCGGGCCAATCTCCTTACGGACATGAGAGACTAGCTCCTTTTTGAGGGCATCACTCTTCTCCACATTCACCTTAAGGGTGACGAAGGCATATATGCCCTGTCCCTTAAGCTCATGGGGCATACCCACCACTGCGGCTTCAGCCACTTTGTCATGGGATACCAGGGCACTCTCGACCTCGGCAGTGCCTATGCGGTGCCCGGATACGTTTATGACATCATCGATACGACCCATTAACCAGTAGTAACCATCTTCATCCACTCTGGCCCCATCTCCAGCGGTGTATACTCCGGGGAACTTGACGAAGTAGGTTTCTTTAAATCTTTTCGGCTCACCATACACCCGGCGCATGAGTCCAGGCCAGGGCTTCTTAATTACCAGGTAACCACCCTCATTGACGCCGACTTCTGAGCCGTCTTCCTTCAGTATGGCGGGGTGGACTCCGGGGAAGGGGACCGAGGCTGAGCCGGGCTTAATAGGGGTGGCTCCGGGGAAGGGGGTGATGAGTATGCCACCGGTTTCAGTCTGCCAGTAGGTATCGACAATGGGGCACCTACCCTTACCAATCACATTGTAGTACCACATCCAGGCTTCAGGGTTAATCGGTTCCCCCACCGTCCCCAGGATGCGCAGGCTGCTTAAATCGCGTCTATTAGGCCACTCGTCCCCTTCTCTCATTATGGATCTGATGGCGGTTGGCGCGGTATAGAAAATATTGACCTTATATTTCTCTACAATTTCCCAGAATCTATCCGGATGTGGGTAGCTGGGCACGCCTTCAAACATCAGGCTGGTTGCTCCCAGAGCTAGCGGCCCATACAGGATGTAACTGTGACCGGTTACCCAGCCAATATCGGCGGTGCACCAGTAGGTGTCTTCTTCCTTTATATCAAATACCCACTTAGTTGTCTGATAGACGTAGAGGAGATAGCCTGCCTGAGTGTGAAGCACCCCTTTGGGTTTTCCGGTGCTACCGCTGGTATACAGGATGAATAACGGGTCTTCAGCATCCATGGCTTCTGGTTCACAGTATGGTTTAATATCATCAGCTTTCATCTCATCATGCCACCAGTGGTCGCGCCCCGCCTCCATGTTTACCCCGATATCAGCCCTCTTTACTACGATCACGTCCTTTACTTTGGGGCAGGACTTGAGGGCTTCATCGGCATTGTCCTTGCTTCTGATGACTCTGCCGGCACGATAGTAGCCATCGGCACAAATAAGAAACTCGGACTCACAGTCCAGCATTCTATCTCTCAGCGCGTCGGCGCTAAAACCACCGAAGACCACGCTGTGGATGGCACCAATGCGGGTGCAGGCGAGCATGGCAATCGGCAGCTCAAGAACCATGGGTAGATAAATAGTAACCCGGTCTCCCTTCTTAACCCCGTGCTTCTTAAGCACGTTAGCAAATTTGCATACGTGGTGATGTAGCTCCTGGTAGGTAAGGGTTTGGCTATCACCAATATCTCCTTCCCAAACTAAGGCTGCCTTGTTTTTTCTCCAGGTGTTAAGATGCCTGTCTAAGCAGTTATAGCTGACATTGAGCTTACCGCCCACGAACCATTCGTGCTTAGCTTCTTTGAAATCCTCGACCAGAACCTTATCCCACTTTTTAAACCAATCCAGTTGTTCTGCCATCTCAGCCCAGAATCCCTCAGGGTCATCAATAGACCTTTGATAGATCTCTTTATATTCAGCCATACTCTTGAGGTAGGCCTGTTTACTGAGTTCCTCTGGCGGGTTAAAAACCCTTTTCTCAGCCATCATGGATGTAATTACTTTTGCTTTTTCCAAGACCAAACTCCTTCACTCTTTTCTGGACACAAAAATATCTTCCTCAGGACTGAATTCTTTGTATAGACCTTTTTGAACCAGTTGGCTGAGCCATACCCTGAATGATTCGGCGGGCAAGCTACCTAAGTGCGGGCACTATCCGGGTGGAATCTGATGCCGTTGCGGTTAGTCCTGTGAAGTAACCCCCAAACATTGCATAAATGCAGCGTTCAGTCTGTCGGCGACTACTCTGGCCATGCCTCGATAGACTATGCACCCCACCTTACAATTAGTACTACACAGATTAAGTATATCCTGCCCTTTGAAGGCTAGTACCTTTGTCTTTTCTATAGCCTTCACGGTAGCTGTCAACAGCCAAAGGTTTCAAAATTAGTCGTTGCCTGAAGTTTCCGCTGGGACAGTGGCCCTAGTTCCAGGATAATTGCCACCAGACCATCTTCAATTATGCATAGTTTATCCAATATTGTATTCTGCCTGTGTATAATTGTCCCGGGCTCATATACTTCAGCAGTACACATTCCCTCCATTATGCTGAGTTGCTCATCGTCTAGTTCACGGAACAAGTCAGACCTCTTTAGCACCTCTAGTTTATACATACTAGTTTGCTACCCTAACTAATAATTATACACTAGCACTAGGGCCTTTGGCAAGATTGGTCTTACCGGGATGGAAGAGAAGGTTCGCCTGTTAGATGGTAGTATGAAGATTGAATCCCAACCAGGTGAAGGTACTAGGGTGATGATAGAGGTACCAATTTAGAGTGGCCTGGCTCTGTGTCCGGCGAAAAGGGAGAGTGGCGGCTCGTTGAGCCTTGGCTAGTCTATCTTCTTAAGCTGCTCTTTGAGTCTCTCCAGCTTAGCCTTTCTAGTGGCTAGTTTTGTTTGTTCTTTGTCTACAACCGTGGCTGGCGCTTTACTCAAGAAGGCTTTGTTCTTGAGTCTGGTTTCAAGTTGAGCTACAGCGGACTGGATTTGGTCTATCTCGGCTTGCAGGCGTTGCCTCTCGGCTTCTAGGTTAACCATACTCTCCATGGGTATGGCTACCTCTGCCTCCTGGAGCACCAGTACCAGGGTATTCTCTCCTCGAGGGTGTTCTTGCCGACGGTCATGAAAGGTAACCGGTCTGGCTCTGGCCAGGGTCTGTATAACCTGAGAGTAGGGGGCGATGGCGGGTGTTAACTCATCAGTATAGATTTGGGCCGCAATCCACTTGGCACTCTCCACCTTATACTCCGCCCGGGCATTGCGGATGGAGCGTGTTATTTCTATTATTGAGTTCATAACTCGCTCCGATTCCGGGTCGGTGGCAGTCTCTTCAGCCTCAGGGTAGGTGGCAATCGTTATCGACTCGCTGGCTTGCCTTTCTTCAGGCAGGTGTATTTTCAGGTTCTGCCACAGCTCTTCGGTAACGAAGGGCATAAAGGGATGCAGGAGGCGAAGTGAGGTCTCCAGCACATGAACCAATACAGGTATGGGTGAAACTGCTCCCGTGTCAGAGCGAAGACGGATCTTGGCGATTTCAATGTACCAGTCGCAGAACTCGCCCCAGAGGAAATCATGAATCTGTCTTTGGGCTTCGCCAAACTGGAAGTCTTCCATGAGACTGGTTATGCTTACTACAGTGCGATTAAGCCGGGATAGAATCCAGCGGTCTTCCAGCGGCAATAGGTCTTGCTGGATTCTCCTGCTGGTGTCGGTTGGCTCAATGCTCCGGATTATGAATCGGGTAGCGTTCCAGAGCTTGTTGGCAAAGTTACGGCCGGCTTCTAATCGTGATTGGGTTAGCTTGATGTCGTTCCCCGGTGATGTGCTCGTGGATAGGGCAAAGCGCAGGGCATCAGTGCCATACTGCTCCAGGGTATCAAGTGGGTTAAGCACGTTGCCCCTGACCTTGCTCATCTTCTCTCCCTTCTCGTCGCGCACCAGACCGTGAAGGTAAACGGTGCTGAAGGGAATGTCACCGGTATCCTCGACCCCCATCATAATCATCCGGGCTACCCAGAAGAAGAGAATGTCGTAGCCGGTTTCCATTACTGTGGTCGGATAGAAGTAGCGCAAATCTTCAGTGTCATCAGGCCATCCCAGCGTGGAATGAGGCCACAGCGCCGAGCTAAACCAGGTATCCAGGATATCCGGGTCCTGCTCCATATTCACTGAGCCACAACTAGCACAGGCTTTAGCGTCCTCAATACTGACCGTTAGCTGGCCACAGTCCTGGCAGTACCACACCGGGATTCGGTGCCCCCACCATAGCTGGCGGCTGATACACCAATCACGGATGTTTTCCATCCAGTTGAGGTAGACCTTGGTAAAGCGCTCGGGGATAATCTTGATGCGTCCTTCAGTTACGGCTTTGATAGCCGGTTGGGCTAAGGGTTGTGTCTTAACAAACCACTGCTTGCTGGCAACCGGCTCAATAACTGTCTGGCAGCGGTCACAGTGGCCCACGGAATGAGAATAGGGTTCAACCTTTACCAGAAGCCCGTCTTTCTCCAGGTCAGCTAGTATCGCCTTGCGGCAGGAAAATCGGTCAAGCCCGGCATAAGGGCCGGCGTTTTCGTTCATGGTTGCATCCGGGTTCATGATATTTATCAGAGGCAGTCCCTGTCGCTGGGCGACCTCAAAATCTACCGGGTCGTGAGCCGGGGTAATCTTGACGGCGCCGGTGCCGAAGCTGGGGTCAACCGCCTCATCAGCCAGGACGGGTATTACCCGGTTCACGGCTGGCAGGATAACCTTCTTGCCAATCATAGACTTAAATCGCTTGTCCTTAGGATTGACGGCGACGGCGGTATCACCGAGTATGGTCTCCGGTCGGGTGGTAGCCACGGTTATAAACTCATTTTTACCTTCAGCCAGGGGATAGTTGACATAATATAGGTGACCCTGTATCTCTCTATGGTTGACCTCAAGGTCAGAGAGGGCAGTAGCACAACGGGGACACCAGTTAATAATCCGTTCTCCCCGATAGATTAGCCCTCTGTCATAGAGACGGACAAAGGCAGTGCGGACGGCCCGGCTCGGTCCCGCATCCAGGGTAAAGCATTCCCGATTCCAGTCACAGGAAGCCCCCAGTCTCTGGTGTTGCTCGGCAATGGTCTGGCGGCAGCTATCTGCCCACTGTCGCATTCTCTCCAGGAACCTTTCTCTGCCTAGCTTATGGCGGTCCAGCCCTTCTTTAGCCAGTAGTTGCTCCACCACAACTTGGGCGGCAATGCCGGCATGATCAATACCGGGAAGCCACAGCGTCGGCTCACCCTTCATCCGGTGCCAGCGGGTCATAATATCTTCCAGGGTGGCGGTCAGGGCATGCCCGATATGAAGCTCACCGGTAACATTGGGCGGCGGCATAATGATAACGAAGGGCTTCTTTTCCAGGTCTATCTTGGGTGTGAAGTAGCCCTTCTTAAGCCAGAACCGGTACCATTTCTGCTCCACCTTCCCCGGCTCATAGGCTTTGGGCATGTCATATTGAGTTTGGGTTGCTTCGGTCATGGTTACCTTTCTAGTCTAATTGACGATTTGAAATAAATGACTGCGGTTTTCATGTTGTGGTATACCCTATTTACTAATCACCTAGCGATTGTAATAAGGGTTGAACTTTTTCCCAAATGGAATATGCCCTAATAGCGACTGGAATCAACTTGCCTAGCCGGTCCAATACCTGTTTTATTACACTCTTGTTTCGTGTATCCTTACTTAGCGTTGCTTCGGATGCTAAGAACTGAAGAAATTCGGCAATCTCTTTCTTTATATCGTCTTGAATTTCCCTGCTGTTTACAACCTCTTGAGTTAAGTCCTTAATTGCCGTTGCTAGTTCAGTGTCCCCGCGATTTTGCATCACGTCAATACTGGTGTTTATGGTGTATAAAATGCCAGGATTGATAACACCTATGGCGCTATCAGAAACTTGAATGTTACTATAAGTATAGTTAATTCTGGCTGACGGCGGTCGCGGAATTGCCATGAATTCTGACGGAACTAAACCTCCTGTGTTAGCACTTAGCGTTTGTTCTAGGAAGTTTAGATTGCTTGCCAGCCAACTAAGCTGGTTATGCCTAATCTGTTGCTCCATGAAATTCGCCTCTGTTATCTTGTGATAGCAGTCTACACAAAGAGGCGTGTTTCCGTATTTCCCAATAGCAGACTTCCCACATTGATTGCATTTCGCTTTCATTGCTTCTCTGCTCCCTTCCACTTTGGATTGCTCCAAGAGAGTAAACAACGCATTTATCGAAGCCTCAGCTTACGTTCTAACTCTTTACACCAAACTTCTACCTCTTAGCTAAAAGCTCCGCCACCCTATCCAGAATCCTGTCCGCCACCTCTCTCTTAGACAGTAGTGGCAGGCTTTCTGTCTTGCCGTCTTTGCTGATTATGATTACTTTATTAGTGTCAGTGCCGAAGCCGCTCTCAGCATCGGTAATATCATTAGCCACAATAAGGTCAAGGTTTTTTTGTGTGAGCTTCTTTCTGGCGTTGGCGACTATATCTTCGCTCTCGGCGGCAAACCCGACTCTGAAGAAGTTGCCCTTTACCTCGGTCAGAATGTCCGGGGTTCTCATCAGTTCCAGAGTCAGGCTGGGGCGTTCCTTTTTTATTTTAGCTTTAGCTATGCTTTTCGGTTGGTAATCGGCAACGGCAGCCGCCATAATCAGGACATCGGCTCCGCTAACTGCTTTGGCTACTGCCTCCTTCATCTCGGTAGCGGTTCTAATGTGGGTAACCTCGATACCCGCTGGCTCGGGGAGAGAGGTGGGAGCGGTAACAAGTGTTACCGTAGCGCCTCTATCCCTGGCGGCTTTAGCTAAAGCATATCCCATTTTACCTGAGGAGCGGTTACCGATATAGCGGACCGGGTCGATGGGCTCCTGGGTGCCGCCGGCGGTAACCACAACACATTTTCCCGCCAGGTCGTCACTTTTGCCCATTACCTGCTTTATGGTGCCGATGATTTTCTCAATTTCAGCCAGACGCCCCTGACCTATTCCACCCGAGGCTAGGCGACCACAAGCGGGCTCAACAATGATAAAGCCCCTGGCTTTAAGCTTAGCCAGGTTATCTTGGGTGATGGGATTCTGGAACATAAAGGTGTGCATCGCCGGGGCGATGATAACCGGCGCCCTGGTTGCCAGTACCGTGCAGGTAAGCGTGTCATCAGAGATACCGGCCGCCAGCTTAGCGATGATGTTGGCTGTCGCTGGAGCAATGACTACGATATCAGCCATCTCAGCCAAAGCTATGTGACCTATACCTGGTTCAGAGTCAAGGTCAAACATATCAATAGGCCGTCTGCCAGTGAGACTGCGAAAGGTTAGTGGTGTTACGAATCTTGTTGCTGCTTCGGTCATAACCACCTCAACCCTGGCCCCAGACTGGGTTAGCTTACTGGCAAGGTCAGCGGCCTTATAGACAGCGATACTTCCGGTTATGCCCAATACTATAGTCTTATTAGATAGCATTTCTACCTCAAGCTTGGTTCATATAGTAGATGATTCTTAGTCCAATTAGTGTTAAATTGAGGTTTACCACATCGATTACTGCTGTTTCTCGGGCTATGATTTCCGCCCAGCCTCCAGTGGCTACTACCTTAGCTTTGTCACCCAACTCCTGCTGGATACGGGCCACCAAGCCCTCAATAAGCCCCACATATCCGAAGACAATACCTGATTGCATGGCGCTGACGGTGTTGCTGCCGATCGCATGCTTGGGGGGGATTAATTCCACCCGGGGTAACATGGCGGCTTGCGTGAATAAGGCTTCAGCGGCCGTATTTATACCCGGGGCAATAACTCCCCCGAGGTAGTCACCTTCCTTGGATACGACGTCAAAGGTGGTGGCTGTTCCCAGGTCAACGATGATTACTGGAGTCTTGTAAAGATGATGGGCGGCAGCGGCGTTCACAACCCTGTCAGCGCCTACCTCTCTGGGATTCTCCATACGGATGCGCACCCCGGTCCTAATCCCGGCGGCGACCACTAGTGGTGAGATGTGGAAGTAGCGGTTAAATAACTCCTCATAAGTCGCTAGAAGCGGCGGGACAACACAGCATAGAGCTGCCTTCTTGATATCAGATGTGTCTAGGCCCTGGTGATGCAGCAGGTTAAGCAGCAGAGCTGCGTGCTCATCTGCCATGCGGTGAACATTAGTTGCCAGATGCCAGGTAGCCCGAAGCTCACTATCCTCAAATACCCCTAAAGTAGTATCCGTATTTCCGATATCAATGGCTAGTAACATAGTGTATTATTCCAAATTTTCTAGGTTCTATAATCTCTCCTATATCAAGCTAGGTAGTAGGTTCTACAATCTCTCCATATACTAAGCTAAGGTAGTAGGTTTAAAAATTCTCCTTTAATTGCTTGATAACAAGTGGTAGTACTGGAAGAAGGTCACTAGCCAGCATACCGGCGTCACCGAGCCGGGACTTGACCATCTCACCAGCCTCGCCGTGGAGAAAGACACCCCCGGCAGCAGCGTCAAAGAGGGATAGGCCTTGGGCCACCAGTCCGGCGATAACCCCGCTGAGGACATCGCCGGTTCCGGCTGATGCCAGACCGGGATTGGCTACGGGGCAGGTTCTGGTGTGGCTATCTGGTGCCGCAATAACGGTATAGGCTCCCTTGAGGACGATTGTTTTGTGCCACTCAAGAGCCAGCCTCTTAGCTATGCCTAGTCTATCGGATTGAACCACTTCTATGGATACCCCGGCTAGTCGTGCCATTTCGCCGGGGTGTGGGGTAAGTATGGCGTCACTGGTCAGCCGTCGCCACCAGTTGGGGATTCTGGCCAGGGTGTTGAGGGCATCGGCATCAAGGACTAGGGGCAGTGGTATTGATCTGGCTTTCAAAAGGGTATCCTCTACGAATTCCATGGTCGCTCGGCTCTGTCCCAGTCCGCAGCCCAGGAGCAGGGTGTTATAACTACTCAAGTTCTGGTGGACGAGCTTGGCGGCACTTGGGGAGATAGTGCCTCGCTGGGCCTCAGGTAGGGGGAGATAGGTTACTTCGGTTAGTTTAGAAGCTAGAATAGGTTGTAACGTTGTTGCCGTGGCGAGGGTTACTAAACCAGTGCCGACCCGTAGAGCGCCACTGCAAGCTAAGTAGGCGGCGCCAATATAGTTGATTGAACCGGCAATGATAAGTGCCTTCCCAAAGTTCCCTTTGTTACCCTGAAGGGGGCGCGGGGGCAGAACTGACCTTACCCATTCTGCGTCGATGAGTTCATTAGTTACCGGTTCCGTTAGGTAGGTGGGGATGCCAATATCAACCACCGTTATTTTACCGGCTCTTTCTGCCCCGGGGGACTTGAGTAAGCCCATTTTCGGAAAGCCAAGGGTAATAGTGTTATCAGCATAGAGGCCGGCCGGGTCTACCATCCCGGTATCGGCATTTAGGCCGGAGGGTAAATCTAAAGCAATAATGCGGAGGGCTGTTTTTTTCTTTTTAGCTTCATTAACCCTGGCTAGTGCCGTCTCCAGCAGGCCGTGAAACGGGTGAATTCTACCAATACCAAATAGAGCATCAATCACCGCGTTACTCGATGACAGTAGGCCTTCCAGTTTATCCAGGTTCTCATCCTCGGTGGCGCTAATGCAGTTTAGGCCGCATTCTTGGATTAGCGTGAAGTTTTGGTCGTCGGGCGGCCTTTCGCTAAAGAGAAAGAGGGTAACCTTAGCCCCCCAATTATGCAGATGGCGAGCGGCAACCAAGCCGTCCCCGCCGTTATTGCCCGGTCCGATTAGGAAGAGGAGGCTCTGCTTCTTGATGTTGCCCAGGATTCTTCTGACTTCCTCAGCGAATGCCTTCCCGGCATTCTCCATGAGCTTGCTTGGTGGCAGGCCAATGTTAGCGCAGTCCTGCTCCACCTGACGCATTTGACTTGTGGTTAATATTTTCATGTAGTCTCTTTTTGAACTGACTTCCTCTGGTATACCGTAGTCGTCTGGTATAAAAATAAACTGCTTGAGCTACTTTTAGCCATTTGAAGTGTAGCAATATCCTAGGCTGTGGTCAAGGGATTCAAAGCCCGAAGGGATGCGGTCACAAAACAGCCTCAACGGTTAACTTTGATGTGTTGGGTGGTTCGTCCGGCAGGCTACTTGACATAAGGTAAAAAGATTACAGTTATTCTAGGTCAAGGATCTTACCTGGGTTCATAATGTTGTTGGGGTCAAAGGCCTGCTTAATCCTCTTCATCAGCTCTATCTTACCCTTATCGAAAGCAATAGGCAGGTAATCCTTCTTGGCTATGCCGAGGCCGTGCTCACCGGATATTGTCCCGCCTAATGACACTCCCACCTCGAATATTTTGGTAAGAAGCTCTTTTATCTTCGCCTCAGATTCCTCGGTTCCCTGGCTCATAGGGTGCAGGTGTACATTACCGTCCCCGGCATGTCCGTAACTGATAAGGGGTATCCCGTATTCACTGGCCATTTCTTTTACCTTCCCCACAAACTCGGCAACCCGGCTGCGAGGGACAACGACATCAATTATCTCCGGCGTTCCAAAATGACAGATGGCGGGATAAAACTTCTCCCTTAACTCTAGGAGGTTCCTCTTGGCTCTCTCGCTACCGGGAATGAAGACATCAACGGCACCGTGACTTAAGCAGACTTCACCAATGCGACTGGCGATACGGTGAATCTCCTCTTCGCTATCTGCCTCCACGATTATCATGAGAAAGGCGTCATAGTCATGCAAGGGAATTGTTTTTCCGGTATATCGCTCCACCATCTTGATTATATCCCTCTCCATAAACTCCAGACCTGTGGGGAGTATTCCTTCCTTAAGTATATCGTGGACAGACTTAATAGCATCGTCCAGGCTGTTAAAGGGAATAAAGAGCACTTCTTTTCTTCCGGGAGGGGGAATAAGCCTAAGTAGGACCTTGGTTATTACCGCTAGGGTTCCTTCTGAACCAGTAATTAGCTGGGTCAGTTCGTAACCAGTGGAGCATTTGACGAACTTTCCCCCCGTCGGTAAGACTTCTCCAGTAGGCAGCACTGCTTCCAGTCCTAGGACAAAGTGCCTGGTTACTCCGTATTTAACGGCTCTCATGCCGCCGGCATTGGTGGCGACGTTTCCGCCGATAGAAGAGCTTGTCTCCCCGGGGTATAGGGGATAGTAAAGCCCCTGCTCTTCCACCGCCTGGTAGAGATCAGAAAGGATAACCCCGGGCTCAACAGTAGCCACGAAGTTATCCCTATCTATTTCCAGTATCTTGTTCATTCTCTCTAGCGAGAGGACAATCCCTCCATAGATGGGCACCGCCCCCCCAGAGATACCGGTGCCGCCACCCCGGGGGGTAACCGGGATATTTCTCTCATTAGCTAGCCTTAGTATCTTGGCTACTGAGCCAGTATTTTCTGGCTTTACTACTACCTCGGGCAGAACCGGTTTTACCTTAGGTGTCTCATCCCGGGAGTAGTTCTCTCGTTCGTCTCCGGTTAGCACATTCTTGTCACCAACTATCTCAGATAATAAAACTAGGACATCATCGGTTACTTTCCCGTAGCGACTTGGGGCTTCCATCTACCCTGCCTCCTAATTGTGTCTACTTTAACTAGGTTTGTTCTTCTACTTTGCCGCTTATAAATCTCTTTAGTTTTTCGGTCATTGCCTGCCAGTGGGTGCCTCTCCAGTAGATTCGGTGACACGTAAGGCACTCCATATATTGGCTTTGCGTCTGGAAAACATAGGGTGGCACCAGCTCTTTCACCTGATATTTACCCTTTTCCACTAGGGGCTGATTACATTCCAGACAGATGGTAAACGGCCTGAACTGAGAGTTCAGGCCCAGAGTATCTATCACCTGTTGTATCTGTAGCTCAGGTTCATCACTCTGAATAAGGATGACTTTAATTTGTCCGTTGGTTACTACTCGCCGCTTCATAATCTGGGTATCTTTAGTTAATATCACTCTGTCTTCGTCTTGAGCCATACTTACCATACGGGAATCATTATCGCCATTGAAGAATAGGGTATCATATCCCATCATTCTCAGCCACTTAGCTAGCTTACCCACATTGTGGTCAACCATAAATTTGGGAGTGCTTATTTACCTCACCACCTTTAGGTTTTTATAGTTTAATCTGCATCCCCTCATAGCCCAGGGTGAGGGGATGATTCAGGTCTTGGGCTACGGTGGCTATCTCAGCTTCTATTTCCTTCTCTAATCCAGGGTTTATATGGACAATAACTACCTGGGGCAGGTAGCCCTTAAGCCCTCGGAAACTAGCTAGCTCCTGCTTGAGCAGATTGGGGGTAAGGTGCCCCCTCTTTTTGTAAAGTTCTTCAAATCGGTTTGGGGCACTAACCTCGGTAATGAGTAGTTGGGGTGATATATACTCCCAGCAGTCTTTAAGACCGGGGCCGGTATCCCCGGTATAGAATACTGTCTTACCATCAGGGGAGGTAATCTGGTAGCCAACGGTGGGGGTTGAGTGATTTACCGGTAGAGGGAGTACGCTGTAGCCTTCGATTTGTTTAGCCTTATAGGGTTCTAACGTGGTGAATTTGATGGTAGGCTTATCCTCAGGAAACTCCAGAAAATTGGGGTAAAGACTGTTACCCAGAATAAGGGTCAGGGCTTTATAGACGGGTAGGGTGGAGTATATATTGACGGTTGCCCAGGCCATGGCAAAATTGAAGGCGATAGTTGGGACATCTTTAATGTGGTCATAGTGTTGATGGGTGAGCAGAATTGCCTTAAGCTTTCGTTGTGCCGGAAAAGACAGGCTGGAGGTAAGGGCACCAGCATCGATAACCAAGATATCGTCAATCAATAGAGTAGTAAGTTTCGTATTCTGTGATTCGCAGTTATGGGCACCCAGAACCTTGATATTCATTAGTTATGATTAAATCCGCATGATTAAATCTAGTGGTGGCGTATGCTTAAATCCAGTGCTGGCGGCGAAAGAAGTAGAGCATGCTACCGATGATGGCTATCATGATAAGGATAATATAGAGCAGGGCGTAGCTGGAGCCCTGGAAGGGCAGCGAAATATTCATTCCCCAGATACTGGCTAATAGAGTAATGGGGAGGAGAATAGTGGCGATGATAGTCAGTATCCGCACAACCTCATTGGTGCGATTAGTCGCCAGCGAATCATGGGTATCATTTAGCCCTTCAATTATCTCTTTATATTCATCTAAGGCATCCCAAATCTTGTCCAGGTGGTCAACCGTATCGCCAAAGTAAACGGCTAAGTCCATCTTGGCAAAGCGGCGAGCCTTAGGTTCCAGGCTACCGATGACGGCCCTCATGGGCCAGATGATGCGGCGGAAGGAGATGATGTCGCGCCGAAGCATGGAGATCTCCCTAATCTGACTCCGTGCTTGGTTGGAGAAGATTTTGTCTTCAACGTCCTCAATATTATCCAGCATCTTATTTGATATTGGCAGGCAGTAGTCAACCAGTCGGTCAATTATACGATAGAGGAGATAGCTAGAGCCCTCACTAAAATGCTCTTGCCGTGACTGCTCATCAATCTGGCACTCCTTAAACAGCTTTACCAATGGTTTGAGTTCCCCTTTATGCAGGGTAATGAGGTAGTTTTGGCCGATAAATACCGATACCTGGCTGGGGGTAGTTACCCTGGCTTCTTTATTGAATATCGGGAAGTGTAAGACTAAAAATAGATAGTCTTTATACTCGTCTATTTTGGGTCGCTGTATTCGGCTGAGACAGTCATCTAAATCTAGAGGGTGGAAGGAGTAGTGTTGCGCCAGATACTCGGTCTCTTTTTCCGTGGGATGCTCAATGTCGACCCAGGTTAGGTCACCCCAGGTGAGCGATTGCAGA
>SDBS01000845.1_pt1 | contig 30813 bp, 30 predicted proteins | sample 2277091 | NCBI WGS metagenome assembly SDBS01 (sample SAMN10404972, study PRJNA504765) | marine sediment metagenome | isolation source: marine sediment core GS10_PC15, 163 cmbsf | place: Arctic Ocean: Southern Knipovich Ridge | collected 2010 | reverse complement strand
TTAATAAAAGCATGGGTAAATAACTTATATTGGACAATAATTGAAGAAACAAGGGAAAAAACAGAGGAAGAGAAAATAGCACTTTTGTTAGATGAGATACATATATTTCAAACTTTAGAGAAATTATCCAATGGTCCTGTCCCTTTAGAATGGTTAAGAGAATGGTTTATTGAAAAGTTTCCAGAAATGAATTTTGAAGAAATTATAGAAACACTAGTTAATAAACAATTTATTTTTATTAATCAAATTGGTATTGTAGAGAAGTACGTGCTGCTTCTAAAAGAAGTAAATGCTGAAAGAATACCACCTGATAGTGTTATTGACTATATTGATGATAAACCAGAACTTATAGAATTACTTTTACCGAAAGTACAAGAATATTTTAGTGAATATGAAAGAAAAACAAAGGAGGAGATAATAGAAGATTCTTTTACATTATTCCAAATAATGGCAGATCCAAAAAAATATAATGTTCTTTCAGAATTAAGAAATGGTTTAATCTCAAAAGATAAATTACCAAAATTAGTTACAAAGAAATCCTTAGATTCGTTAATGGAAAATATAGATTTCTTAAAGAAATATGACGTTATTGAAGAATTAAATTATAACTCTGAAACTTATATTGTTTTAAAGACAAATTTACAGATTACTGCTGCTTTTCCAGAATGGATGAGAAAATTGTTACCAAAAGAATCGGAACCCGTAATAAAAAATACCCACCTTCCAAAGTTGAGAAACCTCGATGGAAATTATAAACAAAATGGAAGCACTCCAAAAAATACAAAAATAGAAAATGAATAACATACAATCAAGAATAAATGATATAAAGATTTATTGCTTATTGGTTTTTAATAAAAAAACAAACCTCTTTCTATTAGAGAGCACTTTTATACTGAACTTATGATGCCAGAAGAAGAATCTCACGAAGATTTAAAAAACCTATTAGGGTACATGGGAATTGAAATTCTACTCGCAATTGATAAAGGAGCAAGAAATTTTGAAACGATTAAACTATTTTCTGGGTTGCCAAATTCTTGCATAAATGGAAGAATCCCTGTTTTACTTGATTTAGTACTTATAAAAAAGAATAATGATGAGTATTTTTTAACAGAGAAGGGAATTCTTTTTCGAAAAAGATTAGAAGAATAGTTTTTGATAAGGAATGACATCAGTTTGGGGCGACAATATCATCGCTACCGAGCAGGTAGCTAACTTTGTCATAAGATCATCATTTGTCAATGATACTAATCCTTTTTAGTATTTATTTTTTGATTTTTAATGTCCCTTTTATAATATTTTCTCATATAATAGCCTGGTCGTTTTAAACCACCACTCTCATCAATAAGCCGCTTTAACCCTCCTTCTTGCGAAATGATGTTTTTGGTTTTACTATAATCTTCCGGAGTAATTTCATCCCTTTTTAACAAATAATCCAAAATAATAGTTGCCTCCTCTTTTTTTGTACATCTTCTAATAAAATCAATAGCAGTGGGATTGTATAATTCATTTGGATATAATTTACTCGAATCTTGAGGCTCCTCTTTAACATTTTGCTGATTTTCATTATCAATCGCATTTATTCTTAGCGATTTCGTTTTTTCAGACAACTCCTTTATCAAGTGCGGGAAACGCTCATCTAGCTCCTCTTTATCATAAGAGACTGTTAGACCTTCATCATCCTCAACTTTGATTTTTTTGGGTAGTTCTCCGTTCTTATTATCTTTTTCCATGAATTTTTTAAACCTTGTTATTTGATTCTTCATTCCTATTTAATTTTACTAGATTTCACAATATCTAAACCTATTCCTTTTCTTTCACAATTAAATCGGGATATATAGGTTCAAATTTTTTTGTAAATAATTTATGATTCATCCAAATTTTATCTTTATTGTTCCAAATTAAATTTTTTAGCGGATTATATTTCTTTAGAAAATCTAATTTCCCCGTATATGTTTATTATGATTTTACTTACAGTTTCAAACTTTTTACTTCTTCTTACGGTATTGAATTTTTTCCTTTTTCTAATTGGTTCTATTTAAATATTTGATTTAATATTTGAAAAACCACTAGGGAGATAAAGAATAATTTCATCTAAAGATAATAATTTCACCCAGATTCGCAATTCCTTATCAATTGTTTTTATAAAATAAGATTTAATCTCTTTCGCTAACTTTCCTTTCGTTAAACCACTTGATTTCAAAGGGATAATGTTGATATACTTAGTAGTTTGTTTTTGAATTGCAGATTCTGGACCGGTAATGATTTTAGGGTAAAATCCTTTTTGATCTTCTTTTATATTTATTTTTAATTCAACAAGCTTTAAGCCAATTGACAACTCAGTCTTAACATTCTTAATAAATTTTTTTTTTCCTGTAATAATAAAAGATCCTTTTGGTAAAAATTCACCCGAAGGCGGAGATCTTGAAATTTGATTAAATTGAACATAAAAAATATCGGCTACACCCCAATTTTCTTTCCAAGCTCGGGAATAACATGCAACAAAATTAGCCGCTTCTTTAATCGATGTTAAGGGAATTTCTAAATTATCTGGATTTTTAATTATTACTAATGGAGATCCCGGGAAATTCGTATGAAATGCTAAATCAGTTGGGTCCATATACTTCTTAAAAATAATTTCATTAGATATGGCGTCTCTTCCTCCAATAATTAAAAAATTATCTGATGATAAAAACCATCTGAACTTCTCATACCATTTTTTCTTTGGTTTTTTAATAAGGAAATCGACTTCAGATTCTATTAATTCCCTTTCATTTTCTAGTTTATCAATCTTTTTTTTAGTTTTTTCAATAGCAATTATAGTACCCTTAATTTTTTTTTCTGCTTTTTTTCCCTTATAATATATTAGATTTGCATTTTCTCCAATACTTTTTTTTAAATCAATATAAACTTCATTATCATCTAATTTAATTATAAGTTGTTTAGTTGATGGAATAATCTTTTCAAAAAATTGCAATTCCGTTGCATTTAGTTTTTCCTTTTTAGCAACATTTAATTTATTATTAATTTCATCCCAATGATAACCTTTCTTTTTAGCATTTAAAATTACAAATATTAACTTTTCTAATGAATTTAATTTTAAATAAATTAAATCTCCAAGGTGATAATATTTTTTTTTTTTTGCTTTAAGTTCTATAAGGTATTCTTGCTGATTTTTTAATATTTTTTTTTTACTCTTTATTTGATCTTGAATTTTTTGATCCTTTGGACTTTTCAAAACTTCAGAATCAATCTTTGAAAAATAATCATCTACTGCTTCATTAAAAGAATTGTAACTTTTTTTTGCATGATTTTTTAATATTTCAATTTCAAATGGTAAGACTGAGATTTCATTTCCATGTTGATCTAGAATTATATGTGCGTCTATAGCTCCAAATAACAATTGATTTCTTAATTTTTTAAAAGAATCAAAAAGTTTATTGAACTCATCATCAGAAAGGTTTTTACTAATAATATTTTTATTGACATTCACTCTAAAACATATCTCTTCACTATATAATCCAGAAATATGGATTTTCCTCGACAAATCTCTGATAATTTCTGTATCAGAATCTTTAAACACATTTTTAAATTCTTCTTTATTTATTGTTAAAAAATCTGTTCCATAGGATTTGGGAAATTCATACTCGTGTTTAGCGAGAATACTTCTATCCCTAAATTTTTTATATTTTTTTGCGATTTTAATGATATTATTTTCATCCAATAAAAGAAAATTGCCTTTATTAAATAATTCAATCACGAATTTCCAAGGTTTATCATAATTACTTAACTCTATAATAATAATACGATCAAATTGATATTGGCTTATTTTTAATATCATTCGATTTTTTAGAAGCTTTCTTAAAGTCCCAATATATTGACTAGGATAATTAGGAATTGGATAATCATATTCGGTTAAATTAATCCGAGAATCTTTTTTAATTAATAAATTCTTTTTTCCATTAATCGTTCTAATTTTTAGAATTAATAAATCCTCAACTTCATATATGTTTAAAATTGACCCTTTCAATAAAATTGAATCTAATTCTTTAGCTATAGCGAAAACATCAAAGTTAGAAAATTCTTTTATGGTTTTAATCATATTTTGTTTGATTTTTTAGTTTATCAATATATAATTATTTTTATAGTAAATAACATTTATAATAATTATGGGCAAGCACAAGAAGGTAGATATTAGAAAAAGGAGACAGAAATTATTAAAGGAAAAGAAGAAAGAATTACAAATAAAGGAAGTTAAAACTGAGAAAAAACCAACAACAAGTTTTGATCTTCGTTTAGAAAAAGAAACAAAATTATATTGGGTACGAGCAATTACAGGAGCTTTAAGTGTTATTGTAGGGAGACTTGTGCTCGGATGGGTTGGGTGGTTGTTATTGGCTTGGATGTTAGTTTGGTGGTTGTTATTTCCTTTCTTCGTAAGTTTTGTAATTTTTAGATATGAATATGAAAAAGAGGTATGGAGCTGGAAAAACATTTTTTTACCGGGAATAGGAATTTTTTTCCTTTTATTTATGGTTGTAGGTGTTTTTACGCATACAATACTATTCTTTTTATAATTGAATCCTTAGTTTTACTTTCTTTTCCTTCCTTAGAGCTAAAAATTATCTCTTCTATTTTATAAATCCTATTACAATAAACACCTGAGATTCCCTTTAGTATCATTATACTATAATGAACTAAATTGTTATCCCAGTATCATTATCTATTAATATTGAAAGAGACTAGAATTGAATATTCTGTCTTACCTTCTTTTCTTTTTTCTCTTTGGATGTAAATACAATTTCTTCAAGTTTGTATATTCGTTGACAATATATACACTGAATTTTTAAAGGTTTATCCTCTAAAACGAAGAATTCACTATGAATTGGTTCATCTGAATTTGAAATGCATGTTGGATTTACACATAATATTAATTTTTTAATTACTGATGGGAGTTTTACTTTTTTCTTTTCTATTACTTTATAATTTTCTATCAATGAGATAGTAGCATTTGGTGAAAGTATAGAGATTTGTTGCATTTGAGTTTCATTTAAAAATACACTCTCAATTTTAATAATATCTTTAGTGTGATATTTTTTTGAGGAGACATTTACACCTATCGTCATTAAGTTCTTCGAGTCATCTAGATTTGTAAGATTGAGAATAGTTAAGGCGTAACCTGCATCTATATGGTCAATTACCGTGCCTTTGGAAATTTTATCAATTTTTAATTTTTCTTCTAACATCTTCATAAATAAAATTATCTTAATTGAAAAAATTATTGATAATTTGTATATTATATTATAAAAATGGATACAAAAAACAGTACTGAGGATAAACAAAAATTATATGATAAATTATCGTCAATTTCTAGATCTAAGTAATCTAGTAAACCTATAATTACTGTGCCTATAAGTGGAATTAAGAATAAACCAAAAATACTAAAATTGTAAAAATCTCTTAATAAATAAAAAACAATTAGCCCTGTTAGAAAAGCTACTAAAATTCCAGCAAATAATCCTTCGTATGTTTTATTTGTATCACGTATTTTTTTGCGTCCTAGTGTTCTACCGACTAAATTTGAAGTCATATCACTAAAAATAGTCATTGTCATTGATGTACAGATTATAACTGGTCCAATAGGTATAATTAAACCATATAAAATAATTATTGAAAAACATCCGATACCCATGGAAATATGAGGTCCTAATCTCATACCTAATTCTTTTTCTCTTAGCAGTTGATTTATGGGTTTTAGGGGGTAATTCTCAGGTGTTAGAATTCGTATAAAATCGGCGGTTAACATTCCTATTAATGAAACACCAACTAAAAAAACTACAAGATTTTGGGTAAAAAACATAATATCTCCTCCGATGTGAAACATATTAGAAATGAAATCTGGTACAAATTCTAAAATATAAGCAAAAAAATTTTTGATCCAAAATCCTAGAGTAAAATAAAAAAATATTATTCCTAAGACGATTAAATGTGTTAATTTTCTATATATTTCATATTTTAGTGGTAATTCTTTAAATGATGTAAGTTTAGTTATTTCAAGATTTTGATCTAATTTTTTAATTTTCTTTTTCTCCCTATAAGTAAATATATAGAACAAAGGGAGAAATATTCCAATGAAGCCAAGCAATAAAATATTAAACGGAAAAACAAGGAACCCCCAATTTAAGAAAGGAAAAAAAATTATTAATACTAAATTGAATGTAATTGATATTATCAGAATTAATGCGTTTATCAAATTATTGATAAAAGCTCCTTTTTCTCCATTTATTTTTGCTAAATATGAGATGTATACAAGAATTACTCCATAAACATAAAAATAGCATAAAAGAATTATCGAAAAAACGTTCAATAATGACCAAACTCATGAGACTTTAATATTTAAAAGATTCTTTTATTTTAAGATTTTCTTGAGAACTAAATGTTTAAAATATAAAAAAAAAGAAAAAAAAATTCTTATTTAAAATTGAGATTCATCAATTTTAGGCATTTCTTCTGATGCTAAAGCTTTTTTAATTTCTTCACTCGGTAATTCGTAATCCACTAAATCCCCTGCCATAAAATCTTTATAGGCTAATAAATCAAAATAACCGTGACCGCTTAGATTGAACAAAATTACCTTCTTTTCATTATTTTCTTTAGCCTTTAATGCTTGGTCAATCACTTCTTTTACTGCATGAGCAGTTTCTGGTGCGGGTAAAAGACCTTCTGTTTTTGCAAATCTAATTCCTGCTCCAATGACTTCGGTTTGATGATGCATAGTTGCCGAAATAAGCTTATTATTATATAAAATTGAAATCATTGGAGCTACTCCATGATAGCGTAATCCACCAGCATGAATAGGGCTAGGTATGAAAGTATGTCCTAAAGTATGCATCTTAGCTATTGGACCTTTCATTGCAGAGTCTCCAAAATCCCATCGATATTGCCCTTTACAAACACTTGGGCATGCACGAGGTTCTACTCCTATCATTTCTATATCTGGATGAATGCCATGGATTTTATCTCTTATAAAAGGAATTGCCAGTCCAGCAAAGTTAGAGCCTCCACCCATACAACCAATAATGATATCAGGTTTTTCAATACCAATTTTTGCCAGTTGAATTTTAGCTTCTTGTCCGATAATGGTTTGATGTAAAAGAACGAAATTTACTACACTTCCAAGAGAATATCTAATTTTATCACTTCTCATACTATGCTCAATTGCTTCCGATATTGCGATTCCCAAGCTTCCTGGATGTTCTGCATCTTTTTCTAAGAATAATTTACCTGATTCAGTAAGTTTTGAAGGACTTGCATGTACTTCAGCATCATAAGATCTCATTAGAATTTTTCTACCCGGTTTTTGGAGAAAACTTGCTCTTACCATATAGACGGTGCATTTAATATCAAATAAATTGCATCCATACGCTAGGCCAGATCCCCATTGTCCTGCTCCTGTTTCTGTGACCAACTCTTCTAATCCATCTTTCTTTGCATAATATGCTTGGACTATAGCAGTATTAGGTTTATGAGATCCCGTGGGAGATACAGATTCATTTTTATAAAAAATTTTTATATCATCTCCTTCAATTCCTAATTCTTTTTCTAGACCTAGTGCTCTATGGAGTGGAGTGGGTCTATAAGTTTTAGCAAATATCTCCCGTATTTCTTTAGGAATAGGAATTGTTGGTTCTTGAGATACTTCTTGCATCACACATTCTTTTGGAAATATCGCAAATGCCATTTCTGGCGGTGCTGGCTTACCATCCATAGGATTAACTAAGGGGGTCATAGCAGAAGGTAAATCGGGTATTAAATTTACCCATTCTTTTGGTATTTCACTTGTTTCTAAAAACACTCTTGAATTAAAATAATCTACCATTTTAATTACCATTTCATTTTATTTTCTTAAATTTTAAGTTCATTTCATCAAAATGTTGGAAATCAATATATTTAATGCGTATTTAGCTAAGGGAAGCTCTTACACTCACCATAGTTCTAAACCAAATCATATAAAAAACTTTTAGTTCTTATTTATTCATGAATATATAAAAAGATATTGCTATTTTTTAATCATTATGAACAAAACACGAAATATTAAAAAAATTGTTTGTAATTGAACGTCTAATAATTTAATCAGACTTCTGAAAAAAATTTAATAAAGAAATTAAGATTTAGCGACCCTCAAATATTTTATAGAGGTTTTTAGCAGCTATACGCATAACTTTTACAGATTTCATCAATGTATCAATAACGGTTCCCGCGCAAACAATAACTAATCGCCCCGCATTTGTAATAACAATATAGCCGTTTTCAGCACGAACGATTATTTCACTCAAGTCTTCTTGAAAGAGTGTTTGAATTGTTGATCTCCCCGTCATTAGTAATGCACTAGCGAGCCCACAAAACTGGTCACCATCAACATGATACTGTGGTAAAGCTGAGAAAGCAATTTGATAACCTTCAAAACTAACGAGTGCAATTGCTTCTATATCTGCATTAGACGTTATGAATGTAATTTGAGGACTAATTTTTTCGATGTCCTCTTGATTGATTCCTAAATCAGATCCAAATTGCATGAGCCTATACCTTGAATGCTATAAGATTTTATTATTATAAATATAATAGTGTTCTTATTATTATATTTTTATTTTTAAAATTTGACGCTTTTTATAGGATGATTCAATTTCCTTTGAATCTTAAAACTATTTCAAAGATATAATTTTTCCTTTTAGTTTTAATTATAAATCTAACTATTAATTGAGTTCATGATGAGCTGTTTTTTTTATCACATCAATCGCTTATCTTTATTAATATTTTTATATGTGTAATTTATTTTCTAATCAAAAGCAAATTTTAATACAAAATAAACTTAAAAATATTTATAAGAACTCTCAGTTTTTTTTAGGATTTGAACATAAAGATTTAATACTTGATATTTATTAATTAATCAATTAAGATGTCTCATTAAACTTGGGTTATGATAACCACACGTGAATCTATAAATTATCAATTTTCCTTGATATTTGGATATTCATCTCCAAATGATCTTATAGTTGGAGATGTAATAGGTCCTGGCATATTAACAGGAGGAAAAGTTAATGAGCTCTCACAGAAAGTAATTAAGTTTTTAACAATGTATAATGCAATGTTAAGGGACTACACTGGAGCAGAAGTATTTAGTATTGAATTTGAATTATATAATTTTGATGAAAAAAGTGCTCAAGTTAATATTTATCCAAAATCAATGATTTTTATACCGGGTAAATACAAAGATTGTGAAAGTCTTTTGCTTGCTTTAAAACCTGAAACAGGGTATTTGAATGTACATAAATCTAGGCAATCATTAAATAATATAAGTAAATTATTTTTTGAAATTGAGGAATTTACTGATCGCTCAGAATTAAAGTATGAAAATAAACAACGAGTTTATGACAAATTTGCCAAGAGATTTAGTAAAAAACTTTACGGTGAATTAATTGAGGATAAATGGAATAAGAAATTGATTGGGTTAAGAACAGCTCTCCCAACAGAACAAGAAATGTTAACCACATATGGAAAGGTTAGAGCGAGTGTAGAGATTCTATGGCATAAAAAACCTATCGAAATTCACTTTTTAAATCCTAAATTTGATAAATTGAAAATTCCATTCGATGGAAAACAAGCGATAGAACACCTTAAATATTCAATTTCAGAGCCAAGTGCTAATTTTATTGTAGAGAAAACTTTAACCCTTGGAACTAATCTTATTAATCTAGTTAATACAGGGACATTAGATGAGTCTCAAGATGAATTACTTGGATTTTTAATCTCCCAAATCAGAGAGAAAATTAAGGAATTCCGTGAATTCCAAACCACAGAATGGCTCATCTCTTATGTTAATAGGATAATAATCGATTTACAAGGGTATATGAATAAATTTTTAGAATATTCAAGAAAATTTCTCACCACTGGAGAAGTAGGTGATCTACATGAATTATTAAGCAAATTTGAACATTTTATTTTAAACAAAGGAAAATTAGAAAATGAGCAATTTGAAGATATATGTAGAATCACAAAAAAATTTATCAAACATTCAGTAATTCAAACGAAAAATTTGAGAATAGTAGAATTGGATTCTCAATTTAATTATTTTTCAGCAATCATTAAAAAGAATCTTAATTTAATAAAAACTTCTCTTCCAAGGTATCTGTCTTATCGTCGAATAAAAACTCTAACAATTAAATTGATAGAAAACCTTAAAGTTAAATTTAGTAAAGAACAAACACCAGCAAAAGTTTTAGGTCAAAAATTAATTGAGGAATTAAATTCTTTTCTTTTTAATCAAATAGAAAAAAATTCGATATTATTGTTAAAAGATCATAAATTCAATGAAAAAAAACTGAATGAGGAATTTATCACACTTGTAAATCAGAATTCCGATTTATTTTTTGATAAAATAAAATTGAAGATAGAAGATTTAATCTCTTTCGCGGAAGTCCAAATGGAAAATGAGGTTAATACAATAAAAGAACATACAGAAAAATTTAAAAAGTTTTCAAGTGAACTACACTATTTATTAAGTTATATGTTAAGGTATTCTACAATTAATAGGTATCTTAAGCAAGAATCAGAAGAAGAAATAACAGATCCAGTAACTTTTGCAAATAAATTTCATAGGTTTTTAGAAAAAAGAATAGGTGGAATCAATCTTGAATGGAAATTCTATGTTTTAGAATGGATAAAAGATTATAATAAGAAATTTCTTAAATTAGAAGAAAAACAAATTTGGAATTTAATAGAGATTTACAATGATTTTATTGGATATTTTGAAGAAAGAGAATCAAAAGAACAAGAACTTGAGAATTTTCTAGAATTTTTAACTTATTATATAGCAAAAGTATCGAATGTAGAAGAAAGAAATTTATTACTTGAATTTTATAAAAAATATGAACTTAGTATTGATATCAATACCGAATTTCCGAAATATGTAAAACAGATAGTTAAAAAAGAGTTAATTAATTTAAATCTACAACAGGAGATGTTGATACCCATCGATTATTTTAATCTGGATAAGAGGGATACATTTTATAATTTTATTAAAGATATGGAATTGAAATATTTTTCAAAATTAATACCGAGACCATTAACATTAACATTAAAACATGTCCTAACCAATGAAGAGAGAGAAAATTTTAATAGCGATCTTTTTCATGTAATTGATTTTAAATTTTGGCACAATAAAGCAAGATTCGAATTAGCTAATAATTTTAAAGAAGTATATCGGGAATGGGCGAAGGATTTATGATTAGTGCAGTGAAAAGAAAAAAAACAGCTATCGAAGGAGCGTTTAGATTCTTTCAAACAGTTGATTTAATAATCTCACATTTTAAAAGGGAAGCGGATAAAACTAAAATCTTTGAATTAATTAGTCAAGAATCGACTTTTAATGATTTACTAATTGCAACTGCAGCTATTCATATTTATCACAGTTTAGGAATAAGAGTTCAAGAACTTTTAGATGTAGATAAATTTACCTATGACTCTACAAAAAACTTGGAAATTTCAGAAAAAAAGATAATAGTTGAGGAAGTTAATTCCTTGTTAAAAGATTCATTATTGTTAGAGGTAAATCTTCTCAATAAGATTATTGACTTAGAAAATAAATTTATTTTGTTTTTAATTGAAGAGAGAAATGTTAGCTTACAAGAGATTCAAAAAGATCAGATGATAAAAGATATAGAGATAAAAATAGAACAAGAATTACAAGAAATCATATTAAATTATCCTCCATTCTATTTTTACGATTTATTGGGGGATATAATGGGACTTACTAATGAGGTTAAAAAAGAAATTTTAGAAGAAAGTGCTGCCTTTAAAGATATATCTGTTGAATTAGAAAAAAAATTAGAATTGGAAGAAAAGGAAGATAAACTTATAGAATTAGCAACATTAAGTAGGTTAATAAATAAAATCCGGATAAATTTTAAATTTAAATCATATAAAGAACTTCAAGTTGAAGCAATGCCAGTTAGAATGATAAAAAGAAAGGTAATAGATTATAATCTCGCACGTTTCCCTATTTCAGTACCAGGATTGAATGCTTTTATCATAGCAAATAATTTAAAGAAAGATTTGATTAAAAAAATAGAAGATGGTCTAAAAGAAAAAACAAATTACGATAAATTTGAAAAAAAAATACTAGGTTATTTAAAACTAGAAATCATTAAGAAATTGAAGGATAATCCAAACGACTTCGTGTATTTTCTGCAATCTTTAAACGAATGTAATTTTGATGATATCATCTATACATTGAATAAATATGGAGTTTATAATATCTTACATTTGATAAATGTAGATGGTGAGTTATCTGAAAAAGTAAAAAGAAACATGATTAGATATAATATAAAAAAGTTGGACATTGTCTCTCTTAATGATAAAAGCCAAAATTTAATCTATTTGGCAAAAAAGGCTATTTGTCAATCGAATTTTCAATTTAATAGAAATTCTTTAGATAATTTAGAGGATTTCAATGAGATTGATTTGATAAACTTAATAAATCAAGATAAGATTGAATTACAAGATTTATTTACCTTTTTAGAAGAAAAAACCGGGAATAGTATAAATGTTTTAAGAGAATATATTCGAAAAAAGGAAGCTATTGACAAGGCATTTTTAAATGAATTAAACCTAAAAAATTACTCTCATATTTTATTTATTTTGGAGTTTGAGGAAACTATTAACGAATTAGCTAAAGATATTTTCTTTTACATTTTGTCTAAAATTTTAAGACAATTGAGTAGAATAATAGAGTTGTATCTTAAAGTTTCTAACGACAGATCATTATTCCTCTTAACTTTTAAAAAAATTTATGGTACTACATATTCTGAGGAATGGGTTAGAATTAAACTTGAGGAGTTAATCATAGAACGATTAACTAAGAGACAAAAAGAATTAGTTGTTGTACTTAATGCACTAGATAAACCTTTTCTCGTTAATGGCTTCATTCTAGCGCGTTTAAAAGAGATATCATTAAAAAAAGCGATTTTTGAATTAAAAAATGAAGCAAGCCCCATTTATGAAGGCATAGCTCCGTTAAAATTGAAGCCTGATTTAATTTCCCCAATTTCGTATTGTATTAGTTATGATATTGTCAAAAGATTTGAAAAATTTGAAGAATCACGCATATCAGAAGTGGAACGACTAATCGTAACAAAAGAAAAAGAGAAGGAAGAGAAAGCACAGAAATTACGTGAGCAGCAAGAATTGAGTACTTTAAATTGGATTGAACGAAGAATCACAAGTTCGCTAATGAGAATTAATAGCCCTGGTATTAATCCTAATCAGTTTTACTGGCAGGATAAAGATACAAAAATAGTTACTGATAATATAAAACTTCATAGTGAATTGAAAGGAGATCCTATTGAATTAATTATCCAGTTTTTTAATTTTGCCATTAAAAAAATTAAAGATTTATCTTCTGAGAAAAAATTACCTGATTATGAAAAGATCAAAATTGATGTAAATAATATTGTTGAAAAAATTTTAATTAAAAGACTAGGTAAAAGTCCGACTCTTGAAGAAAATCGAAATTTACTGGATGGAGAAAGGTATGAAATTGGAAACCAGATCGCTGTAAGAATAGGACGTTTATTAGATAAAGCATTATACTCAAAATTTAAAAATAAGCAAAGATCCTCTAAATCTTTTTAAAACTAAGTGTGTTTTTTTGCTCTATAAAAATAGCGATAAATTATTATTTAAATGACTTGTTTAAGATTTTTTTAATAAATAATAAAGGTATTAAAATATTCATTATTTAATTTATTTAAAGCTATTTAGGATACTAGGATTGTATTAAGATGGTTGCGTTACTTTCATGGATAAAGAAAGAACTTTTCTATATAAAAGACTCTTTTTCTGAGATAATTAAAGCATTTATTTTCTTTATTTTAGCTTCTTCTGGCTTTGGGTGCGCATTACTTTTAAGATATCTAGGATATAATTATACGATAATTACATTCGTCAGTCTTATTGTTGAATTTATAGCTTTAATTATATGTTATTTCCTATTTAGAAGATACCTGAAAACTGAGGAAATAGCTGAGCCAACTAAAACAGAGGGAAAGAAACCATAAAAATTGAAATATTCATAAAAAATTTTCCCACGGTCTCTCATTAATTCGGTGAGAGATTAAATATTCTTTAATATCCATTAACAATATATTAGGGTCATATTCCCAAGCTTCATCTCTATTGAAAGTTAGACATTTTAGATTCTTGATCTTTAATTTAGATTTCATTAAAAATCCGTATGTTGCTACTTGGGGTAACGAAAGTAAAAAATTTCCTTCAGGTTTGTAATCAATTACTTTAACAACATCATTTTCAATTTGAATCAAATCAATATGTCCTGTAATAAATTTGTTTTTTTTATTATGCCAAATAGGAATTTCTATGGCTAGAGAGTTCTTATCTTTAATTAAAATATTTTTTAAAACAGGTTCATGACCGGGATGACCGGGAATATTATTTTCTTTATAAATTTCATAAACTTTTTGAACGTATTTAGGTAATTTTGAATTAGATTTGAATTGTTGGATCTTACCAGAACGTATTAGGTCTTTACTAAAGCTTCTTATAAATGCACTTTTTATTCCTCTAATTTTAAATTTGGAGACTCGTGGAAGCATTCGCGAATTAAATAAATCATTAGGTATTAATCCTTGAGAGATTCTCTTAAAATGTTTCTTGAGTCTGCTCAATTCTTCAAGATTAGCTGTTATTTGGTTGAATTTTTCTTTATGATGACCTTTATTCCAATTAAATGAATACGGGATATTTTGATGAATATAAAGCTTATTTCTGATTTTGAGCAAAATTTAGACTCTCTTAAAGTTTATCAAATCTTTTTATTTAAATGTCTCTCTTAAATGAAATGAATGATTCTCATTTATTAAATGAAATATATTAACAAATTATTAATTTATTAAGAATTTCTTGTTAAGATTATCCAAATTATTTAACTATAAAATTCAGCGAAGAGATCTTATTAAGAATTCACTTTATAGTTTTTAATTAATTAATATTAAATTTATTCTAAAATTATTCTTTATTTCTAAATAATTTATATTAACCTAAGTCTATTTGAATTTCTTGTAAAAAAGTTTAAAGATAATACCATATTCTAATAATTATTTAAATTCGAATAGGACCTGTAGCCAAGCCTGGTGGTTTTATTATTTATGAAAATCGGGTAAATATGGCGTCGGACTTCTAATCCGAAGATCGCAGGTTCAAGTCCTGCCAGGTCCGCTAGTTATTTTTTAAAAGATAGTTAAGATCGAATTTTATTATATTGCGTATTTAATTTTCAATTAAAACTCATAAAGAAATATTTAATTCTGAAACAAGCTATTAATATTAAAATTTTTTGCTTAAATGTGAGATTAGTGAATTTTAGCGATTATTTGACTTATTATTCGAATATTTAGAGATTAAAGGCTACTTAATTTTAAATGATTTGAATAGTGATAGTTTAAATATATCCTTTTATAGAGAATTAAATTTTCTATTATCGTATAGTCCTCTAGAGAATCTTAAATAGAATAAATAAAAAAAAGTAAGATGAATCAAAAAAGGTTTGCGTCCAAATTTGGACCGATATATCATGACTTAACGTCAAAAGATAAGCAGTAAAAGTTATTCTAAGAATTAAAATATTTTATACTTAAATCTACCCCTACTAATTCTACTTTAGGTGAATATGTTTTTACTATTTTAGAGTTCAAGATTTTTTCAACCTCCCAGTTTAATTCATTCAATTTTTTATTCACGCATTCTAATGTCTTTTTTACTGCTTTTGGTTTATCAGAAAACTGATAAAAATGTAAGATCCCACCAGTTTGTTTCATTAAAAAACATGCGATATCAACAAATTCGATAGATTTCTCAGGTAAGTTCATAATAATCCGGTCAGATTTATTTTGTAATAATCTTCCAATTTTATCAGTAGAATTGCTTAAATCTCTAACATTAATATTGTAAGGAATAATTTTCCCTTTTAACTTATTCATTTTAATATTTTCTTTAAGGAATTGATAAGCATGAGGATTTACATCAAAAGAATAAATTTTTACTAAGTTATTTTTAGCTATTTGGATAGAAAAAGGGCCGACTCCTGCAAACATATCTACGATTACTTCATTATTCTTAAACACACTTCTTGCAACCCTTCGTCGTTCGAAAACAAGTCTAGGTGAAAAGTAAGTAGTTTTAATATCAAGTTTAAAATTACAATTATTCTCTTTATAAATTGTCTCTGATTTATTTTCACCATATAGAAGGGTTAATTCTCGTAATCTATATGTTCCCTTAATTTTCCCTTTCTTTTCAAAAACTGATTTTACATTTTTATTAATCATTATTATTGCTTCAGCAATTTTTTCCTTAAATATTATAAATTCCCTTTCATCAATACAATTAAATTTATCAAACTCTATAATGGTGATATTTCCAATAATATCATATGATTGTGGAATTGATTTTAAATATTTTTCTGGAAATTTTTCTTTTAACACTTCCAGAAGACTGCCATATTTGTAATTTAAAGTGGGTAAAGCTTCCTTAGAAACAATTTTGAAGTTAAAGTTATTTTCTAAAAAAATAATTAGTTTATCAATAAGATCTTGATTTTCTACTAAGGGAAAGAGTAAGTATTCCTTTTCATTTAATATTTTATAATGTTTATTAAGTAATTGAACATTCTTGAATTTATTTTTTATTAATTTAATAAATTGTTGCCCATCTTTCTTTTCCAGTCTTAAAAATTTTATTTTAGTATTATTATTGATTTTCATTTATCTCAATTACTTCAAATATTATTGATAATTTTTTTGTTGGAATATGTAATCTTTCAATTAAATCGCGATTTATCTCTCTTGCTGATTTTGTGCAATTAATTAGAACTGTTCTATTACAAATAAATTTGCTCTTTCGAAATACAATATCTTCTTTATCTAATAACTTTAGTTTTCTACTTCCAAAACCATAAAAAAAATCTTCAAAATTTTCTACTTTTAGCATAATTTTAAATTTTTTTCCACTTTTTATAATCTTCTTCAAATAAGGGCTTAGATCATTACAGCCTTTTGAAGCATTAATCCCAATAATGCAATCTCCTTTCACTGTTAAATTTTTATTTTTTGTGATTTCAATTGTTGTGTTATGGGTACCTAAAACATTTTCATGTCCATAGGCAAAAATTGTTTCTGAAAACTTCATTCTCTCTCATTCTTGAAATAATGTATGAGTTGGGATATATCTTTAAAAGTTGAAATATTTAATTCAAATTTAGATTTTAACATATCAACTAATCTTAATATTAAATTTTCTTTTGAAAATTCAACAATTTCATTGAATTGATTAATATAGTTTATCGGAGCTAGTACTCCACATTTAATATAATATTGGCTATGGAAGTTGAAGAAGTTTTCAATTTTCTCTGTTATATTATGAATAAGTATGTTGTCAATTTCGGAGAAGTCTATAGATTCATATTGGCCCATAGGAAAAGTATAACTTAGTTCAAGAGGAATTATTCCATAGAAAACAGAAATAAATGAAATATGAAGAAATTTTCGAGGGATTAATGAATTATTATCTATTTCTTCTAACCAATTTTTGATACTAGGTGATTGGACGCCCTTTACATCTAATTCAGGTAATAATATTAAAAATTTTGCTTCTTTTGGGACTCTATAATTATTTTTTATCTTTAATTCATAACGATGAAATAGGGGTCTATTAACACTTTCTGGCGAAGAGTATAGTCTTCCGTGAGTTTTATATAGTTTTTCATGGACCTCAAAGAAAGGTAAGTTTGATTTAATAATTTTGGCAGCATTTACTAAATTAGGATGATTTCTTATTCTTTGTTCGACTAGTTCCCATAAATTCCCTTCTTTAATAGCTTGACGTATTGTTCTTAATTCAGAGAAGGATAGGTATAAATTATGCTTCGCTAATAATTCAAATCGTAACTCATCATCAAAATTCTTTACTTCTTTAGGTTTATATTTGCAACATATTGGACAATGACAAGGAAATTCTTCTAATTCCCCTAATTTTCTGGTTCCTGTTGATAACGTGAAATATCTATTTTCTTTTGCATACAAGATATAAGCAGCAGAATCCATTATATCACATCCACATGCTACAGCCAAGGAGAAAAATTGCGGTAACCCTAATCCAAACATATGAATTGGTTTATTTGGAACAATATTTTCTTTCACACATAGAAGAGCTTTAATTACTAGATCAAATCTATAATTTAAAAATAATTTGACTAAACCCCCTATTGCAAAAACTCCAAAATCTAATTTACTCATTTCAATTGCACAAGTTTTTAACAAATCAAGATATTTATTGCCATGAATTGGGCCAAACCAATAAGAAGTATCACTTTTTCTACGTATAATATTTTCTTTTGCCCTTTGTATTGTTCTATAAACTTTTTTTTTTGCTGTTTCATAATCGTCATCTGGCTGAACTGGCTCATCTAATATTACAGAAAAATCTGAACCAATATCTTCTTGAAATTTTTCTATATCATTTGCGTTAATTTCTAAATTGTCCTTATTGTAGATATACTTTTGAAATGCTCCACTATCGGTGGCTATAATTCCATCAAAATTTAAATAGTTATGTATCCCCTTTTTCAGAATATTATCGCGTAATTGATTATTCTGATAGATGATATAAGCGTTTGTGAAAACACATTGTGTTCCAATTTTCTTTAAATCTGATATGGAAACACTATTTTTATACGGATGAATTACAGGAAATAAATTAGGGGTTATTAGTTGTTTATCATTTAATGTTAGTTTTCCAAGTCTTCCTAGAGCATCAATGTCGGAGATTTCCCATTTCATAATTTTCACATTATTGCTAAATTATTTTTAATCAAAAAATTCTTCTAATCTATTTTCCTGAAATAATTTCTCTAACCAATCGACCTTCCCTATATAATGTTTTTCTATATCCTTTTTTTCAACTACAATGCTTATAATAATTTTTGCGACAGATTCAATACTTAAACTAGTCGTATCTATTTCAAAAAGTGGAGCTTTAACTTGTTTTTGAATAAAAAAATTTACACAATTTCCTAAGATTTCTGTCTGAACATTTTCAATTATTTTCTTTAATTCAAAATTCTTTTTTTTTAACCTTTTAAATAACTCATCAGGATCACATCTTAAAATAAAGCCATAATCTATATATTTTTCTGGAATGACGTCCGAAAAATGACTTTCAAGAATTAAAAATTGAGGGTTAATTTTCTTGATCTTCTCAATTTTCTTTAGTACATAAGGAAGAAATACTTTAAAATCAACAATATAAGTTTTCCTCTCCTTATCAAATTCAAAAGAAAATTTTCTTAAGGCTGCTAATTCGTTTAAGGAGATTATTTTAGCGTCAATTAATTTAGATATCTCCTTTGACACAGAAGTTTTTCCGCAACCTGGAGTTCCAGAGATTATAATATTTTTCATTTCCAAATTTTTACAAAAGAATAATAATTAAAAAAATAAATGAAGATAATTGAAATTATTCATTGGGAAAAATTAATGGGAAAGGGGGGCTTCGAACCCCCGACCTCACGGTTATCAGCCGTGCGCTATACCAGGCTAAGCCATTGAAGAGACGCTTCGATTCAAAGAATCCGCTCTCCCAAGCCGGCTTTCCCATTCAAAGATTAGCACTAAATTCTATATTTTATAATAACAAAAATTGTTATTATCAAAAAACAATTTGATTGAATAATTTATATAGTCTATAACTAAAAAATTTTTTGACCAAAATTATAATAGGTAATATTTAATTTTTTTTTATAAATTAATTGTAAAAGTGAATTTTTTGCCAAAAGTTTTAAATTTTTCGATAATTGGTCTTGAAGATTATACAATTAGTTTTGGCCAATATTGTTCTTTGTGTGATATCCAAAAATTCTGTAAATGGGGGAAAGAAGACCCCTTTTCTATAAAAATTAGTTGCAGTGATTTAAACCGTGCCAAAGAAAAAGTTAAGTTTGAACAGCTTCAAAAATTGCAGAAAACTGAAGATGTATCAGTTACTTATGAAGAGTTAATTAAAAAAGTAAAGATTAATTTACAAAATATAATTTCCCAAATATGGAAAGGAAAAATTAAAGTCCTAAAAGAAGAAATCAGATGTTTAGATTCTAGAAAGGTAGATCCAATGTTAGTAGCTCAACAAGGTCAAGATTGGTGGCAAGATTTTAACAGGACTATGAAAGTTATTAATAGTGAATGTGAAAAAATATCGTAGTTGATACTTAATTTTTTGATTTAATCTTATTAATGAAGTTTTTAAAATAAATCAATTTCGACTTAAGATTCTGTAGACTTTAAATAGGGTGTATTGGAAAATAATGTGATATGCTTTCATTATTTCTAATAAGTAAAAAAGTTCAATCCTCGAAAGATATATTTTATTATATAATTGATAGTTTAGAGAATTTTTGTGTTTTGTTTAATAATTTCTTTTTAATTTTTTATCAATATCTGAAATACTTTTTTGTATTTATTATTCTAGCTATTGGGATTTTAACTTTATCAAGATTTAGAGGGATTTATCGGCAATCTCGGTTAAGGAGTGTAGAGAAGGAGGAAGATTCGTTTATGAAGCTAAGATTGGTTTTAGGATGTTCCTATATTGTTTTGGGGTTCGGTATTTTGTTTAATTACTTTACATATTTTTTAATTTGGATTTTTGACCCTCTACCTGATAGACTAATTTATAATTTTATAGATTTTAACGGGATTAATCCATTTTATTTGAATCGAATAATTGATATTAGTGCTTCTCAATATCCTCATGAACAAACTATATACTACTTCTTTTCTCTTGGTTCTTTAATATCGATATTAGATATTTTATTAAGCTTTTGGTGCCTAATTAATAATAATGGTATAGCTAATAATCCAAGAAGAACTTTAATATTCTTAATTTCCGGTATTATTGGAGGTATGCTCTTTGGATTTACGCTCTATCTCCCATTTTTCCTTTAAAAACATTCTCTATATGCATTTGTTAATTCCCCATATGTTCCCATATATGAGCGAAACATTTAAATATTCTATTTATATTATTATTACTTGCATTAAAGAATACACAAATCTTCAGTCACGTAAGATTTTTCAATCGGTATTTTAATCATTACACGGGTTTAAATTTGCTTGAAAAAGCTTAATAAAAAACTATTAAGAATAGACCAACATTTAAAAATAAAAAGGGGTTAATAATATGGAAGTTGATTCAAATTTAAGTAATTTATCAAATTCATGTCCAGAATGTGGGGGAAAAATTATCCTACTTCATGAGAGAGGCGAAACTGTATGTAGACAATGTGGTTTAGTGTTAAGTGAAAGAAATGTCGACGTTTCTCATAGTGGTAAAAGAGCTTTTACAAAACAAGAAAAGGAGAGTAGAGAAAGAACAGGATCTCCAATTTCAATTTTATTACCTGATATGGGTTTAAGCACAATTATAGATAAGAATAATATTAAAAATCCTGATTTGAAAAGAGCTGCGAAATGGAATTCTCGAATGACTTGGGATAAGAGAAATATGTTAATCGCAACTACGGAATTAAAGAGAATTAGTAGTAATTTAAATTTACCTACCCACGTAAAAAAAACTGCTATACGATTATATATAGAAGCTTTTAAAAAGAAGTTATTAAGAGGAAGATCAATCAATGGTATGGTTGCAGCTTGTTTGTATTTTGCTTGCAGAGAACGAAAAATACCCAGAACTTTGCAAGAGATATTAGATCAAACATCTGTTAGCGCTAAAAATGTACGTAGATGTTATAGAACATTAATAAGAGAATTAAATTTAAAGGTACCTTCTACAGATCCTATCTCTCTTATTCCTAGATTCATAACAGAATTGGATTTGGATGCTGACGCAGAAAACACTACAGTTAAAATTTTACAGACATTTATTTCTAAATTCTCTACAAGTGGAAAGGATCCAAAAGGTTTATGTGCAGGAGCATTGTATTTAGTTTGTAGAAAGAAGGATAAGAAAATTTCGCAGAAAGAAATTGCTAACCTAGTTGGAGTAACAGAAGTAACCCTTCGTTCAAGATATAAGGAATTAATAAAAATGTTAAATATTATGGTATAATTAATTTTTTTTTTTTTTAATCTTCTTTTTTTAGCATTAATTTGATAAAATCTGGCAAAGTTAATAGATATCCTTGTGCGTTTGGTAGATGCTCCCTTATTTTAATAAATAAATGAGAATAATTCTCAGCTTTTTCTTTTTGTTTTAATACGTCATTTCGAGTTTGTTCTCTTATTGGCTCAACCGGTATTCCTCTCATTACTGCCCGCGCTGGAATAATTAATCCTGGTGGGACTTGGCTTTTATTTAGAATTATCACTCCTTCTCCTACTGAAACTTCTTCATATATTAATGACCCTTCTTTTATTTGAACGTAATCCTCTAAAAAACATCCCAAGAGGGTTACTCCGGATTCAATAATGCAATATCGTCCTATATTTATCGCGCTCTTCTGTGAGCGAGTAAACATCATTACTCCATTGAAGATGGTCGTATATTCCCCTATTTCAATCTGTGAATTTTCTGCACGAATTATTGATCCAGGCCATATAATAACATTATCATTAACATGTATGTCACCAATTAAAGTTGCTAATGGACTTACGTATGAATTCTCACTAATCTGAGGTTTTTTCCCATTATATTCTATTATGGGCATAATCTTTTCACTAAAAGTATTGTAGAAAAGGATTTAAATTTATAATTTATTAAATTCAAAATATATCCTAAGAAATTTAAACTTTTATTAAATAACTTTAAAAATAAGTTTTAAAGGGATCTTTAGATTCAAATAAGAGAAATTTAACGTGAGGGAACTCTAAGCTCAATATATTGCATAATTTTTTAAGTGCTAATATTTCATTCTTATAGTGGGAAGTTTCTATCAGATTTATTCCAATATCTCTGGCAAAAATTGCTTCAAAGTAATTAATTCTTCCAGAAATAAAGCAGTCACATCCAATTTTTATAGCTTTTTTAATTATGTTCATATCTGAGTTATCACCCCCTACTACACAAATCTTTTTTATTATTTTTTTAAGATCTCCCACATAAGCAACAGAAGATTGATTTAAATTGGTTTTTATTCGATTTATTATATCTTCTAGGGTTAATGATTGTGTTTTGTTTAAATAGTTCATAGGTGAGCAAACTCTTCCAATAGGGATTTTAATTCCTTCTTTAGTTTTAATTTCAAGTGTCCTCTCCATTTTTAGATACAATGCATTTACTAGAGTGTCTGAAATTCCTCCTTCTGCTGCAATAAATGAAGAATTTAACACAAAAATCGAGATTGGATATTTAGAAAGTAAGGTTAATTTATTGATTAAATTATGGTTAAATTTTTTAATTGGTTTGTTAATTAAACTGTGATGGGATATAATTAAATTAACTTTATTTCTTATGGCAAAATGTATCACTTCTAAACTTAAATCTAGTGTAAGCATTACTTTCCTAATTAATTTATTGTTGTTTTTTTTGTCATATTGCATTCCATATATCTCAGAGTTTAATCTAAAAACTTTTGGAGATATTTTTCTTGATAGAAGAGTTTTTATTTCTTGAAGTAACATCTTAATCAACTTAGCACAGGCTTAATAAAAGAAATTTGTATAATTTAATATGATAAAACACACTAAAGATTTTTTAATTTTAAATAAAATATATAAATTATATTGAAACAGTCTAAAAATTATGGAAGAAAAGGATTGTATTTTTTGTAAAATTACGAATAGACAAATTCCATCAAAAATTATATTTGAAAATGATTTAAATCTTGCTTTTTTAGATATTTCTCCTATTTCAAAAGGTCATACTATAGTTATTTCTAAAAATCATTATTCCCATTTAGAAAATATACCTGATTCTGAACTTGTTGAACTTTATAAAGTTGTGAAGCAGTTAGCATCTTTACTTCATGAGAGGTTAAAAATTGATGGATATAATATCCTTCAAAATAATTTCTCAGCTGCTGGTCAAGTTATAAAACATTTTCATGTACATATTATTCCAAGAAACTTGAATGATGAAAAATTTAGGATTAAGATACCACGATACCAAGCATCTGAAGAAGAACTTAATGATATCTTAAGGATTTTGAAGTCTTAATAGTCATAACTTTTTTTTATTTAAAAATCGTTTAGTTTAAAAAATTAGATTTTTACTAAATATAGTTATGACCATTAAGAAAACGTTCAAGAAATTCGGAAAGAAAATAAAAGAATTTTTCTCGGATGAATTTGGAGGAAATTTGGTAGAATACGCTCTATTGGTAGGTTTTGGTTTATTTATTTTTTTTGTAATTATCGGGGTAATAACTTCACTATTAGATTGGACCGTGGGACTTTCAGATGATTTTTGGAATTTATTAGGTGGTTAGAAAATTAATTTTCAACTAATCTATTCAAAATTATTTAACTTTAATTATTTTATTATCAATAAACATAAAACCATAATCTTCCCCCCATTCATCAAGATGATCTATTACAAAGTCAGTATCTAACTTTAAGTGTTCAATAAATACATTAAAAGGTATTTTATCAGAAATTTTTAAATATTTTTTTATCTTGTAATCTATATCTGATTGAGAAGGTGGTTTTTCTTTTCTTTTTCTAGATCTTAATTTTTCTAATAAAGCGTCGTTTTTATTATCATTAAAAAAATGTTCTACAATATTATTAATTACTTGTGCTTTTGTAGGGCCAAAGACATCAACTAGTTCTTCAATTAGTTTCATATAACTTTTATTTAAAGTAACAGTTGTTCTTGTTGTCTCTGTCATTCTTTCCTTTAAAAATATCTATTTTGTAATAATCTAATAGACTTTTTTATTTAATAATTTTAGTGCTAATTGATGTTAATAATGCATAAATAAGCATCATTTATATAACATTTGGCATATTTAAGATTAAAGAACAAGTTTATAACTTAAAATATTAAAAAGTCGAAAAATTGTCGTTTTAAAAACTAAATTAATGTTGGAGGAATAATCTATGGCAAATAATACCATAATTAGAAAATATCCAGAACCAAATGAATATTTATCCCCTATTCAGTATAATTTGATTAAAACTTTAGAAAGTGTTGGTCCATTAACACGCAAAGGTTTGGTAAAACAACTCAGAACTCCTAGAACTACCATATATGACAATTTAGCAAAACTCCAAAAAAGGAAATTAATAGAAAAATTTTCTCGAAACATTGGAAAAAGAGGACGACCGCTGGTTGTTTGGAAAATAAAAGATTAAATAAATTAGAAATTTTCTTTATTTTTTACTATTACATAATACAAATTATTGTTTTAACAATAATATTATTAGGGACTCTAGAATTTCCATTAGAAATTTTATTTTTAATTAAGAAAAAATAAGAAAATTATCTAGTATTTGTAATTAGGACCCAGTAGAAAATTATTCAATAATATTTAAATTATATTATCAAAAAACAAATAAATATTATTTTCAAAACTTAATTCTATATTGATCCACTAAGATTTTTTCCAGTCGAAATTAAAGAGTATAGAAATATTTAATTGTTTTAAGATAATTATAAAACGAATTCAAAATGTTTTATTTCGGTATGTAATAATACTCATTTATCCTTTTTTGATATACATCTTTGTTACTTCCTAATTTATTCACACGAGGCCTTTTAGTTATTGAGTCCCTCCGGAATGTAATATTCATCATTTTTAAAAAAGTGTTAAAACCATCTCTTAAATTTTGAGGTGCTAAAGCTTTACCTTCTAATCCAGGAGTACCATCAAAGACTAATATTGAGTCAGCAATAAAATCTTGTGTTATTATATCGTGTTCTACAACAAAACAAGATTTTTTTAACTCTTCTATGGATTTTCTTAATAATTGTGCAACTTGTAATCTCATTTCAATATCTAAAAAAGCTGATGGTTCGTCTAATAAATAAATATCTGCTTCTGTTGACAAACATTTTGCTATAGCAACTCGTTGTAATTCACCACCACTTAATTCTGAAAAATTACGCTCTTTTATATTTTCTAAATACAAATTATTAATCAATCTCTTTTTATAAGATTGACTAAGATGTGGAGCTAATTTAATTTGTGAAATAAGATCTGATACTAAACCTTCTTCTTCAATTTTGATATATTGTGGTTTAATTATAACATTTAATTTATGATTTTGTTCATCAGAAAGATTTTTTTTTACTTTTTCGTTTTCAAAATTGATTTTATTAGCTATTGAATTAATAAATGTAGTCTTCCCTATTCCATTAGGACCTAAAATTCCAATTATTTCACCAGCATGAATTTCGCTGCCTAAGGCAATTAAATGAAAGTTACCTAATGAAACTTCAATATCATTATAAGAAAAAATAATATCCCCATAATCAAATACTGATTCTTGAGGCGGTCGTACATGAAATATAATTGGATCATCTCTAAATCTCATATTTTCATCTTTTATATATCCATTTAAATAAATATTTATTCCAACTCTAACACCTTGTGGATGTGAAACAATGCCATAAACACCAGGTTGGCCATATAAAATAGATACATAATCACTTAAATAATCTAAGATTGCTAAATCATGTTCAACAACTATAATTGTTTTGTTTTTCTCAGATAAACTACGTATTAATTTTGCCATATTAATTCTTTCACTTACATCCAGATATGAGCTAGGTTCATCAAATAAAAACACATCCCCATCTTTAAGATAAGCAGCAGCAATTGCAACTCTTTGCAATTCTCCACCGGATAATACTGAAATTTCTCTCTCTAAAATTTTTGAAAGGTTTAATTTCTCAGTAATTTGGTCCAATTGATTTCCTTCATCATTTTTACTTAATAAATCAATTACTTTTCCAGAAACGAATTTTGGGATGATAGTGATATTTTGAGGTTTATGAATGATTTCAATCTTATTTTCTTTAACGTCTAAAAAATATTGATGCAATTCTGAACCCTTAAAATGTTCAATTATTTCTCTCCAGTTAGGAATCTCCTCTCCAAATCTCCCAAAATTTATTTTTAATTCATCTGATAATATCTTTAATAGGGTACTTTTTCCTATACCGTTTTGCCCAATTAATCCTAGAACTTTTCCTTTTTTAGGAATTGCCATTCGGAATAAAGAAAACTGATCTACACCATATCTATAAGAAATCTGATTCCTCAATGGATCTGGTAAATTTACAATATTAATTGCATTGAAAGGACATTTTTTAATGCAAATTCCCTCTCCAGAACACAAATTTTCAGTGATAATTACTGTCCTTTCATCTGGACTTAAAACAATTGTTTCATCACCAGTCCTCACTCTAGGGCAATATTTTATGCAAGGTTTTTCTCCTAAAGGGCTACATTTGTTTGGTTTACAAAAATCCTTATTTAGAACTGCAATCCTCATTATTTAACTCACTATCACTTAAAATCAAAAATGATAAATAAATTTTCATAGTATTAAAAAATTTAATATTATAAACTAAATTAAAATAATAAAAAAATTAAGAGTAGAAGCCTGTTTTTATTAAAAAGACGTAAAATAGAATTATGAAAAAGCAATTAGAATGGTAAAAATCCCTGAGATAAAGTTTAGCAAGAACCATATAATCCTGGAATGTCTAGTTGCAGATAATTTGCCAGTTTTGTATTAACTCCTTTACCAAAATCAGTAGCTTATGCTGTGATAAATAAAAATAATTCCAGGAAACCATGCTAATGTATATACCAATGATGCATTAAAAAATAAGCCTAATACCGCAATTCCATACCCTTAATTTTTTTTTTTTGGAATTAATAATATTAAATCGCCCTAATTCCTCATTCGCTCATTTTTCTAATAGTGAATCTCTTTTTATTTTTTGAAGCAAAAGGAAATATATTAATTTTACAAAAAAATTAAAACAATAAAGCACAAGCTGTAAAGTGAAGAATTTTGTATAAAGATTTTCCAGTCCATTGGTTAGAGGAAATCATTGAAAAAATATTAGAAAGAAAGGAAACGATAATTACTTTAGCTACAGGAAAAACTCCTTCTGGTTATATTCATCTAGGGATTTTAAGAGAGATAATAATCTGTGATTCAATACGAAGAATCCTTGAAGCAAAGAGCAAAATTGTAAAGTTTTATTTATTTATCGATAGCTTAGATGCTGCTAAGAGATTTCCTGAATATATTGAAATTAATTTTCAGAAAAAGCATATTGGAAAACCTTTTTCTTATGTTCCATGTCCTTTTAAAGAATGTAAATGCGAAAGTTATGCTCATCAATTTTGAAATGATTTAATATCTAGTTTTGGAGATTTTGGAATAAAAACAGAGGTAGTATGGTCGCATGAATTATATAAAACTGAACAAATGCAAGATAAAATAAAAATTGCTTTAGATAATATAGAAAAAATTAAAAAAATAATCAGAAAATACATATTACCTACACTAAATGATGAAAAAAAAGCAGATTTTTTAGAAATGCAAAAACATTGGATGCCAGTAATGGTAGTTTGTGAAAAATGTAATAGAATTCAACATTTAGAAAAAGATGGTTCGATTAAACCTAATCGAGTGATTGGTTATTTTAAAGAGGAAGAAAAAGTATCTTATACATGTAAAGCATGTAATCATAATGGAAATGTTTCAATTTATAGTGGGAGATTGAAATTAAATTGGCGTGTAGATTGGCCTGCAAAATGGGCTATATATAAAACAACATGTGAACCTGCTGGTAAAGATCACAGTGTAAAAGGAGGGGCATATGACACAGGAATAGAATTGTGTCAAGAATTATATAAGTACATCGGTCCTGTGAAAGTTGCTTATGAATGGTTGAGATTAGGAGATCGTGATATGAAAACATCCAAAGGAATTGTATTTACTCCAAAAAAATATCTAGAAATGGCAACTCCGGAAGTATTTAAAACAATTATTTTAAAAACTAAACCTACAAAACATATAGCATTCAGAATTGAAGAGATGCCCCAATATTATGATTATTTTGAAAAGATGGAAAAGGCATACTTTTCAGAAAACGAAGTAGAAGGAGAAAATTTTGAGACTTTTAGATTTATTTATCCATTAACACAAACAAAATCACTTTCAAATAAAAAACCGACAAGAATTCCCTTTAAACTATTAGTTTTTTTATCGCAAATTCAAAATATATTAAGTTTAAAAAAATTATATGAAAAAGCAAGAGACGCGTCTCAATCAGAGAACTTTGAAAAGGAAGTATCATTTGAAAATTTTGTGAAAATAATAAGCCAATCGACCAATTGGATTAATATTATTAAAAATATTATAGAAAAAGAAGATCATGAGAAAGTAAAGAAGGAATTATTAAGAAAGATTAATATTTTTACAATTCCTGAAAAACTAAATAATGAAATATTAGCCTGTTTAAAAGAAAATCAAAAAAAGGGCATCAATTTACTAAGAGAATATTTAATTGAAAATGATTCTTTACATCCAGATTTAATACAAAATAAGATTTTTACAATTGCTAAAAATAATCTCAATTTTCCACCTCAAAAACTATTTGAAGCAATTTACCAAATTATATTAGGAAAAAAATTTGGTCCACGTTTAGGATCATTTTTATCCTTATTAGATAAAAATTGGTTACTAGAGAGACTAGACATTTAGAATATCAAGAAAAACTAATTACTATAATAGGGTTAAGTTAACGTTGGATCATCCTTCTCTACATATTTTTTTTCCTGTATTTTCTCTATCTTCTTAAATCTTTTTTTTTTCTTCTTTTTTTCCTGTAATTTTTGATAACATTCAAAACAATATGAAAACGCTTCGGATATCATCTCTCCGCAATTTTTACAATGTTTATGAGGATATATATATGTATCTGCTTTTTTTTTATATCGTTCAAATTTACTCAAATTAATTCTCCTGAGTATCTTTACTTTTAAAATGTATGATAAATTATAACTTTTTCACTCCAGTTTTATCAATCTTAATCTGAAAACACGACACTTTTTTAACGTCAAAAATGATTTTTACATGATAGGATGGAAAATCAGAAGAAAATTTCTCTTTATTCATAATAAGATCATTCAACTTTTTATTCAAATGATTTGACATTATTTCTTTTTTATCAGGATTGACTAATGTAAAGATAGAACTTCAATTATCCGTATTAGTTAATTTAGTTTCATAGGCTTAAGGATGATCATCAACAATTTTTATTAATAGATTATTTGCTAACCCTAAACCATAATCAAATCCGACTTCTCACATAGAATATTACGGAGATGATTTTTAAAACTTATAAACTTTTAGCAAACTTTAATCCTTAATTTTTTTTATATAAATTACGAAGAGGGGATCACTTTTACTATTAATAGCAAAAAAATAGTATCCAAAAGTCTCCTTCAACAAACATTTAAGGGATTTGTTAAATTATTTTTTTGCTGATGTTTGAAATGTTATCTCTTGGTTTAAACCAGACAAAAATTCACTAAGTGTTGTTAACAATATTATTACCAAAAATAAATCAAAATTTTAGTTATTACTTGACTTTCAAAGTTATATTTTATAATGTAATCTTATGGCTTCTAATTAAAAAATATTCTTTTTTTGCCACTATACAAAAATTATTTTTCGGTAAATCGCTTCAAGTCCAAGGTTTTGAATAACTTGCGTTGCAAGGCGGACATCTGGGTAAGAAGCACATCAGGAGGGTATTTATCGT